>JAEEGH010001237.1_pt1 | contig 75084 bp, 57 predicted proteins | sample 9134181 | NCBI WGS metagenome assembly JAEEGH01 (sample SAMN16246544, study PRJNA631951) | gut metagenome | biome: gut microbiome; feature: rumen; material: DP-attached | host: Bos | place: Iran: Karaj | collected 2018-10 | reverse complement strand
ACCACTGCTGGGTGATGGCCGAGGGCCGCGAGAACCTGCAGGATGCTTTCATGGCTTTCGCCAAGGAGCGTGGCATGGTCGGTATCAAGGGTCACCGCTCGGTCGGTGGTTTCCGCGCCAGCCTTTACAACGCTTGCCCCATCGAGGCCGTCGAGGCTCTCGTCCAGTGCATGCAGGACTTCGAAAAAGCCAACAAGTAAAATGATTCTCAACAATGCCTATGGCTTACAAGCTGTAGGCATTGTTTGATTATTGTTATAAAAAATGGAAATTAAAGACATTAGAGACGGTTTTGAAAAGAAGATTCAGAAAGAGTCTGCTTATGTCTTTGTTAATCAAATCAAGATTTACAATAAAATGAAAGTTTTAGTTGCTACCGAGAAACCTTTCGCAAAAGTGGCCGTTGACGGCATCCGCGAAGTGGTTGAGAAGAACGGCCATACTCTGGCACTTCTCGAGAAATATACCGACGTGAACGATTTTTACGCTGCTGTTGCTGATGCCGACGCTCTGATCGTCCGCAGCGACAAGGTCACCAAGGAAGTTATCGACCACGCCAAGAACCTGAAGATCGTTGTGCGCGCCGGCGCCGGTTACGACAACCTCGACCTCGAGGCCTGCACCGCCCGTGGCATCATCGCCATGAACACTCCCGGTCAGAACAGCAATGCTGTCGCTGAACTCGTGATGGGTCTGCTCGTCTTCTGCGTCCGCAATTTCTACAACGGCAAGAGCGGCAGCGAGCTGATGGGCAAGAAACTTGGTATCCTCGCTTTCGGTAACGTGGGACGCAATGTGGCCCGCATCGCTAAAGGTTTCGGTATGGATGTCTATGCATACGATGCCTTCCTCACCGCTGACCAGATCAACCAGAGCGGCATGGCCAAGGCCGTTGCCAGCCAGGACGCCCTGTTCGAGACTTGCGATGTAGTGTCCCTCCACATCCCCGCTACCGCTGAGACCAAACAGAGCATCAACTACGCCCTCGTCAACAAGATGCACAAGGGTGGTATCCTGGTCAACAGTGCCCGTAAGGAAGTCATCAACGAGCCCGAACTGCTCAAACTGATGGCTGAGCGCACCGACATCAAATACATCACCGACATCATGCCCGATGCCGATGCTGAATTCAAGGCATTCGAAGGCCGTTACTTCGCCACACCCAAAAAGATGGGTGCCCAGACCGAAGAAGCCAACATCAACGCTGGTATCGCTGCTGCCAACCAGATCAGCGAATACTTCAAGAACGGTTGCACCAAATTCCAGGTGAACAAATAATATTATTAGGAATACAATATTATAAAGGGGAAGTTCTTTCTTCCCCTTTTTTAGTTTTTTTCTGCTTCGGGAACGTTCCCCACTTTGGATTATCCCATGTTTGTTTTAGTCTGATTTCTCCTGATGGCATCTGTACTGTATATCTTTAATCCGGAACACGATCTTTGTTTGGCCAATGGCGACCGGCATTATATGCCGCCATCGTCGGCGGTACAGTTTGCCTTTGCCGGTGTTGAGGCAATGCGGATATTGTATGGTGACGACGCGTGTGTGGTTGCCGCTGCAGGCTATGGTGAATGGAAGAATGTCCATCCCGACTTCACCCCATCGCGTATTGTCCCTTGGGGATGGAATCTGAGGTTGAAACAGCAGCTGGTAGAGCTGGGTGTTGCGTCTGAACTGCTGCCCGACGATGATAGGTTGGAACGTATGCGAAAGCTGCAGCATCGAGCCACATTGCTGCCCTTGCAGCCGCATGCCTTGCAGTGTTGTGATGAAGCATCGGTGTCGGCTTTTGTGGAGGCTCATGGCGAGGTGGTGATGAAATCGCCATGGTCGGGCGCGGGCAGAGGTCTGCGGTGGGTGTCGCGACAGTTGGGCGAGAAAGACCGCTTCTGGTTGCATCGTGTGCTGCGGCAGCAGGGTTCTGTTGTGGTGGAGCAGCGCTTCCGACGGTTGTATGATTTTGCCATAGAGTACGTTGTGGAGCAGGGGCATGTCCGCAAAACAGGATATTCCCTGTTCGAAACCCAATCGGGGGTGTATCGCTGCAATCATCTGCTTGCCGATGCTGACATACGCCGACAGGTGGGTATTGGTGACGCCTTGGAAGAACGACTGCTGACATGGTTGGACGCGACGGTGGCTCCCTACTATGAGGGTCCGCTGGGTGTGGACCTTTTCACCACCGAGGATGGCAGTTGTAAAGTCTGCGAGATGAATCTGCGGCATACGATGGGCATGGTGGCGCATAGTTATTTGGAACGACGTCCGTGGGCTGTGGGAGAACGTTGGATCTTTTCCCCGACAGACATACATTGACATTATCAAACATACGTGAATGACAATAGTCTATAGCAATTGCAAGTAATGATTAACCTGCAACTATTATTGGAAACGTTTCTTTTGGCCCTGGCGTTGTGTGTCGACACGCTGGTCGTGTCCACCTCCAGCACTTTTGCCAGCAAGATGAGCTATCGTCGAGGTGTGCTTATGGCGATGATTTTTGCTTTCTTTCAGGGTGCTTTTCCGTTATTGGGTGCCCTGTTGGGTGGAGCTTTCCGCGAATGGATGGCTGCTGTTGACCATTGGGTGGCTTTCGGCTTGCTTTCGTTGGTGGGCGGCAAGATGATGCTGGATGCTTTGCGAGGAGGTGACGAACCCTCGCGACTTGACGTCACCCGGTTTGGGACGATGTGTCTGTTGGGTGTGGCCACCTCCATCGATGCTTTCGTGGTCGGCATAGGGCTCGGATTGAGTGGAGACGGGCTCTTTGTGGCATTCAATGTCGTTGTGATAGCTGTTGTAACTTTCATTGCGGCATTGTTGGGCCTTTTTCTGGGCAGACGCAACGTGCCGATACCCGAGCGCGTCACTACGTTTGTGGCGGGCCTTGTGTTGGTCGGTTTGGGACTCTACACGTTGCTGGAGCAGCTGTGCGTCTGAGTGGCGGGTGTCAATACTAAAAATGGGGTTTTGGCGTTATGCGTTAAAATACGCACGTCATGAAATCACATCACATTCATTTCCGTCTTTTTTTTATGCTTTTCCTGTCGCTGCTTCCTGTTGCAGTGCAGGCGCAGTTTGCCATGGGCTTGCGCCCCTCGTTGTCCACCTATGGCGGTTTTGATGACCGTCGTCGGGCTGAGGTGAGTCTTGTTACGGGCACTTTCGGCGAGCATTCGCGAATGGAGTTCGACTTCGGATGGGGACATCGTATGCAGCTGACTTCAAGCGTTGTCGATAACGGTAACGGACAGCAGCAGGTGCAGTACAATGAAGAGCGGCAGTTTTGGGGCGGAGCCACTGTGCTGTATGAGCAGAGCCATCGCATTCTGTGGCGGTTGCACTATTATGCAGGCTTCGGAGCTTCGGTTTTTTTCAGTCCCGACCAATTGGAGATAATGGGCGTGGATGTGGTGTTGGGATTGGAACTGCGGCTGAAAATACCATTACAGGTGACGATTGACTATAGGCCGATGCTGGATGTGCTTGATGGGTTGGCCTACTACCATACGGTGGGGTTGGGAGTCCGCTATCAGTTCCGGATGCCTGAACCCGAACCTGAGCCGAAATTCTGGCAGCGGTGGAAAAAGAAGTTGTTGGAATAGAAGAGGGCTGCCCATTGTCAGTGTTGGTGGGCAGGTAGAGATAGGAGGCGGAGGCGCCTAAGGAGAAAAAGTTTATAGATCGAAGACAATGCCGATCGGATAGTGGTCGGAGATGAACCGGACACCGTATTTGCGGGTGAGGGTGATGAATTTTTTGACAACAATGTCGCGAGTGAAGATGTGGTCAATGGTGCAGGGTTTTGAGATGCCGAATCCATTGAAGGACTCCTTGTTGTTGGTGATTTGTGCAGAGGTGCGGGCATGAGACAAACCGGCCTCAAGCAGGGGGGTGAAGATGTCGCTGTTGGCCTCGACATTCATGTCGCCGCCGACGATGACAGGGACACCTTTTTCAACGAAGAGGTCGATGTAGCCCTTGATCAGGATGATGGAATTTTTGCGGGCGGAAGTGCCTTTGTCGTCGAGTTGGGTGTTGATGTAGTAGAACTCCTTGCCGGTAGCTTTGACGCGGAATTTAGCCATGGTGAAAATGCGGAGTCCTTCGGCGTCCCAACCTTTGGAGACTCTTTGGGGAGTGTTGCTCAGCCAGCGGGTTCGGTGTGACACCAGTTCCAGTTTGGAGTAGTCGTAGAGGATGGCGGTATAGAATCCGCGGGTAAGACCGTTGTCGCTGGCAAATCCCACGCGGCGATATTCGTTGCGGAAGATTCGGTCGATGTAGGAGAGTTGGTCAAGGAGCGCTTCTTGGACCGCGATGACGTCAGGATGTTCGGTGGTGATCATGCGAGCAAAGGCTTTGCGACGTTTTGTCCAAGCATTATCGCTATCACTCGGAGTGTCACTGTTGGCGTGGATATTGATAGAAAGAGCTTTGATCTCCTGGGCCTGTAGTGGGGCCGCGGAGGAAGCTCCTATAAATATCAGTATGATCAACAATGTTTTTTTCATGGATTAGTGGCAGGTGCTAGTTTATATAGATTGGTTAGATTAAATAGATTAGATTAGTCCTGTGTGTTTTAAAGCGTTGTATATGCCTTCGCTATCAGCGTCTTCTGTGACGAGGTCGGCATGTTGTTTGACCTTGGGGTCGGCATTGCCCATGGCGACACTGAAACCTGCGAAGTCGAGCATTTCGATGTCGTTGGCGCCGTCGCCGAAGGCCATGGTTTCTTGGCGGTCGATGCCGAAGTGGTCGAGGATGTGTTGCATGCCAACAGCTTTGCTGCTGTTGTCGGGAATGAGGTCTGTGAAGGCGGGATGCCAACGGGGCATGCGGCAATGAGAGAGGCTTTCGAGGACCTCGCTGTCCTTTTCGGCCGGTTGTACGGCAATGAATTGGTAGGTTGCACGATCGCGCATCTCGTCGACGGATAGGATTGGAGGCATTTGGAAACCCAACTGGTTGCGTAGTTTTTCGGTGGTTGGGTCGATGCGGTTGATACACATGTCGTTGGCAGTGAAGCACATGGTGGTGAGGTTGTGCTGGAGCACATAATCGAGCCAGCGATGGCAGTCGTCTGGGTTGATGGCGTTGCGGAAAACCACTTTGTTGTCGGCCAGACAGTAGCCGCCGTTGACGGTGACATAGCCGTCGAAGGCAACGGGCATTTGGGGTATGAGGACCATAGGCCTTCCCGACGATATGAAAGTCTTGATGCCGTTATGTCGGAGACTTTCGAAGGCGGCAATGGTGCCCTGCAGCACCTGATGGGTGCGGTAGCTGAGCAATGTGCCGTCAATGTCGAAAAAAATTGCCTTGATCATGTGTATGGATGGTGTTTTTTTAAGTTTTTTTAATTATGGGGAAGCCCTTTTATGAGCTTTTTTGTTGCGTTTTTTTTTTTTTTTGTATATATATATTATTGATTATTAGTTAATAATTTTATTATTTGTGTGAATATCTCCTCAAAAATGCCCGCAAAGATAGTAAAAATCTTTTGATTGACCAATTTTTAACAAAAACCTTAAAAAAAACGGAAAGAATGGTTATTACAATGATCGTAAGAATTGGGATTGAAGGATCTTGGTTTTTTTTTCATGGTTGGAAAGCGGGATGATGCTTCATTTTTTTTATTTTTTTGTATTTTTGCAGTTCGTAATAGGAGGACGGGTGCGTCTTCTTGTTGTGTAATTTATTAATTAGAAATATTTTACAGAATCAAACGATAAATAACAGTTATGGAAATTGCCTCGAAATACGATCCACGTGCAGTGGAAGACAAGTGGTATAATTTTTGGTTGGAAAAGAAATTGTTCCATTCGGAGCCGGACAAGCGTCATCCTTATACAGTGGTGATTCCCCCGCCGAATGTGACGGGTGTGCTTCACATGGGTCACATGCTGAACAACACGATACAAGATGTGTTGGTGCGTCGTGCGCGCATGATGGGCAAGAACGCCTGCTGGGTGCCCGGTACGGACCATGCGTCGATTGCCACTGAGGCTAAGGTGGTGAAGATGCTGAAAGATCGTGGCATCAACAAGAGCGACATAAGCCGCGAGGAATTTCTGAAGTATGCTTGGGAATGGAAAGAAGAACATGGCGGCATCATCTTGAAGCAGTTGCGCAAGTTGGGCGCCAGTTGTGACTGGGACCGCACGGCGTTCACGATGGACGATATCCGCTATGAGAGTGTGATCCGTGTGTTTGTGGACCTTTACCAGAAGGGATTGATTTATCGCGGAGTGCGCATGGTGAACTGGGATCCGCAAGCACTGACAGCGGTGAGCGACGAAGAGGTCGTTTACAAGGAAAGCCATTCGAAGCTGTACTATCTGCGCTACTATATCGACAACGGTCAGCCGCGCAACGGCATCGGAGAGAAGGACAAGGACTATATCGTGGTGGCCACGACGCGACCGGAAACCATTCTGGGCGATACGGCTGTGTGTGTGCATCCTGACGACGAACGTTTCCAGTGGCTGAAGGGCAAAAGCGTCATTGTACCCTCGGTGGGACGCAGTGTGCCGATCATCATGGATGAATATGTGGACAGGGAATTCGGCACGGGAGCGTTGAAGATTACGCCTGCGCACGATGTGAACGACTACAATCTGGGCATGAAATACAACCTGCCCTCCATCAATATTTTCAACGACAACGGAACGCTTAATGAGAACGGTGGCAAGTATGCCGGACAGGATCGTTTTGTCTGTCGGAAGGCCATCATGAAAGATTTGGAGGCGGCCGAGCTGGTGGAGAAGGTGGAAGACTATGTGAACAAGGTCGGTCATTCGGAACGAACGGATGCCGTGATAGAGCCCAAGCTGAGCGCACAGTGGTTCATGAAGATGAGCGATATAGCGAAGAAGGCGTTGGAAGTGGTGGAAGACAACGAGATACAATTCCATCCCGACAAATTCAAGAACATGTACCGCCATTGGCTGGAAAACATCAAGGACTGGTGCATCAGCCGCCAGTTATGGTGGGGTCATCGTATTCCGGCCTACTACTTGGATGTTGACGGCAAGCGCGAAACCATCGTCGCCGTCAGCCGTGAGGAGGCCTTTGAAGAGGCTTGCCGACGATTCCCCGGTGTCGTTTCCAGCAAGGAACAGTTGGAACAGGACGAGGATGTGCTGGACACTTGGTTCAGCAGTTGGCTGTGGCCCATCAGTCTGTTTGACGGCATACGTCATCCCGACAACGAGGAAATCAAATACTATTACCCGACAGACGACCTGATTACGGCGCCCGACATCATTTTCTTCTGGGTGGCGCGCATGATTATGGCCGGTGAGGAATACCGGAAAGAGGTTCCGTTCAAACATGTCTATTTTACTGGTATTGTGAGGGACAAGTTGGGCCGGAAAATGTCGAAGTCGCTTGGCAATTCGCCCGATCCCATCGAACTGATGGAGAAATATGGTGCCGACGGTGTGCGTATGGGCATGCTCCTGACAGCGCCTGCCGGCAATGACTTGCCGTTTGACGAAAGCATCTGTGAGCAGGGCCGCAACTTTGCCAACAAGATGTGGAATGCACTGCGCCTGATCAAGGGCTGGCAGGTGTCCACGGAAGATGGCGAGAAGACAGAGAGTGCTGCAGTGAACCAGGTGGCGGTGGAGTGGATGGAACAGCGCATGGCATGTGTGCTGGAGCAGGTGGAGAAAGATTTTGACCAGTACCGCTTGAGCGAGGCGCTGATGAGCTGCTACAAGCTCGCTTGGGATGACTTCTGCTCGTGGTACTTGGAGATGATCAAGCCCGACTATGGCACACCCATCGATAGGGAGACTTATGATGCCACGATTTCCATCTTCGAGCGGCTGACCTACATGCTTCATCCGTTCATGCCTTTCGTGACCGAAGAAATATGGCATCTGTTGCAGCACGAGGATGCCCGCCAGGGCGAGAGCGAAGAACAGGCTCGCAAGCGTGAACTGCGCAACCAATTGGCTGACACCAGCAGCGTGATGATGCAGCATATGCCGGTGAGCGTCTTCTTCGACCAGCGGATGCTGGACGACTGCGACACGGTGCGCGAAGTTGTGGCAGGCGTGCGTAACCTGCGCAACACGCGAGGCCTCTCGCCGAAGGAGCCGCTGGATGTATATTTTGTATGTGGCGACGGCAAGCAAATGAATGCCCGTTTTGACGGAATTATCAAGAAATTGGCCAATGTGAAGCAGATAGCATATGTGGACACGAAAGTGGATGGCGCTGTGAGCTTCATGATAGGTACGACAGAATGCTTTGTTCCGATGACACAGCATATCGATGTGGCAGCGGAGCGCAAGAAACTGGAGGATGACCTGAAGTATGCAGAGGGATTCCTGGCCAGTGTGATGAAGAAATTGTCGAACGAGAAGTTTGTGAACGGCGCGCCGGAGAAGGTGGTCGCCGTGGAACGTCAGAAGAAAGCCGACGCCGAGCAGAAGATTGCCGCCATCAAATCGCAGTTGGCAAACCTTCAGTAGCGTCAGCTGAACACAAGATAATCAAAGCGGATGTCTCCAGAATGGGGACATCCGCTTTTGTTTGGTTTTATGGGGGGTGATACAAAGGAAGGTTCAATCCATGTGTAATAACATCATCCCTTCCGATCTGTTGTTTTTGTCAGGTCTGCTACGTTAGGGTTGGCTAAAGTCTTTTTTTGACGTAGCGGAGGTCTAGGGCGTTCATGGCGTTGGTGCGGATGCCAGAGATGTTTTTGTGGGTGAAATGGAGGATTTGGTCGTAGTAGAGCACGATGACGGGCGCTTCGTGCATGACGAGGGAATCCATAGTGCGGTAGAGGGCTTGGCGACGGAGAGGGTCCGTTTCAGCGATAGATTGTTGGTAGAGACGGTCGAAGGCGGGTGAGGAAAAGTGCGTATAGTTGGGGCCGTTGGGTGCGCGGTTGGGAGCGTAGAAGAGGGTGAGGTAGTTTTCGGCGTCGGGGTAGTCGGCAATCCATGAGCCGCGGAACCAGGCGGCCTTGCCCTGAGCCATCTGTTCTCGGAGTGCGGCTGGAGGATTGACATCGATTTTGATGTCGACGCCGAGCAGGGATAGCTGCTGTTGGATGTACTTGCAAAGGTCGAGGTAGCTGGAGGTGGTGGCAAGTTGGATGGCGGGTAGCCCTTTGCCGCCGGGGTAGCCGGCATCGGCAAGCAGTTGGCGAGCGCGGACGGGGTCGTAGCGGTAGCCGTAGGCGGCAGTGCTGTCGTAACCGCCCAAGCCGCAGGGGATCATGCCTTGACAGCCGGGTCGCCCGACATTGTTGCGCATGTATTTCATCATTTTTTCGCGGTCGAAACCATAGTTGAGCGCCTGACGGATGCGGCGGTCGGCGAGGGCGCTGTTGGTGCTGTCCATGCGGAAACCCAGGTACTCGGTGTTGAGGAAGGGGATGGAGACCATGTCGATTCGGTCAGCGTATTTGGCTTTGAGCTGCCCAGTGCGGGTGAGGATTTCGTCCTTATAGGAGGCGTCGAGCGAGTTCATAAAATCGAGGTTTCCCTTGACAAATTCGAGGAAAACGGTTTGCTTGTCGATGATGAAGGTGATGGCGACGGCATCGAGATAGGGGAGCGGAGAACCGTCGATGTCACGTTCGAAATAGGAGGGGTTTTTGCGCATGACCATTTTGACGCCTTCTTTCCAGTACTGGAGGTAGAAGGGGCCGGTGCCGCAGGGGTGGCTGCGGAAGTCGGTGCCATAGTGGTCGGCCACTTCGTGCGGAACGACGCTGCAGTAGTTCATGGCCAGTAGGGAGAGCATGGGCGAGAAAGGCTCGCGCAGGCGGACGATGAAAGTCGAATCGTTGGGAGCTTGGAATCCGTTGTCGTCGACGTGGGCGAAGATCCAGAGTCCAGGCGAGGCGATATGAGAGTCTCGGATGCGGTTGAGCGAATAGCAGAAGTCTTGAGCGGTGACGCGACGGGTAGAGTCGGGTGTGCCGAAGAGTGGGCTTTTGTGGAACCAGACGTCGTTGCGCAAGGTGAAGGTGTATGTGAGTCCGTCGTCGCTGATATCCCATCGTTTGGCAATGCATGGTTCGATGTTCAGGTTGCTGTCGAGTCGCACGAGTCCGTTGTACAGCTGGCTGGTGGCCCAGATGAGTGCCTGGTCTTTGGCAAAGGCGGGGTCGAGGCTGTTGATGCCTGCCGATTCGTTGTATCGGAAGATGGCTTTGCCGTCGGCATCGCTGTGGTGACGGCATGCGGCCATGATGAGGCAGCATGCGAGGAGGATGAAGGTGTGAGCTTTCATGAGGTGTGATGTTGGGGGATGGGGTGGATGGTGTCGGAGTGGGCGGCGTAGATGAGGCGGTCGAGAAAGAGCGTTTGTCGCTGGGAAGGGGAGAGTTGGGGGTCGGTGACGCCGCTGAAGATGTTTCGATTGATATCGACAAGGAAGAAACGCGCTTTGTCGCCGGGTTTTAGACCGCGGTGGGGCCGGTGGAGGGCGTGCCAGCCATTGGCTGTAGCCACTTGAAAGACTTCGTGGGAGGGCAGGACGGAAGGATCTTGTCGTGTGCCTTTCTGGAGGAGGGACATGACCTTCATGGCTTCGAGCAGGTCAAGGTTGTCGCTTGAGGCGCAGCCGTCGGTGCCAAGGGTGACATTGACGCCGGCGTCGCGTAGTTCAACATAGCGGAAACGGCATCCAGAACCCAACTTGAGGTTGGAATTGGGGCAGTGGACCACATTGCAGTGGCGTTCGCCTAGGAGAGCGATTTCTGTGTCGTCGAGCCAGAGAGCGTGGGCGCCGATGAAGCAAGATTGGGTTTTGTCGAGGATGCCCAATCGGTCGAGCCATACGACGGGGGGGACGCCATTTTGGCGAATGCAGTTTTCCCGTTCGGCTTGAGTTTCAGAGATGTGGATGTGGTAGGGGAGGTTGCGTTCGTGGGTGAAGTCGGCCAGGTATTGGAGGTGTTTGGCGTTGACGGCATAGATAGAATGGGGTGCGATGGTGAGTGTGATATCGTCACCGCATTGTTGCTGGAGGCTGTCGAAGCGGGAGAGAAGTTGGCGGAATTCACCTTCGGTGTTGAAGTCGTTGTCGGTGACGGAGAGGGCGATGTTGCCTTCCATGTGGGCTTGGCAGACTGCACGGATGGCCTGGTCGACATGGAAATACATGTCGTTGAGGGCGAGGGTGCCCGATGCGCGCATCTCGTCGCATGCCTGTCGCACACCCATGAAGACATCGTCGGGGGTGAGTTGGGCCTCGCGCGGGAAGATGACTTCGTGGAGCCAAGGCTGCAGGGGAAGTCCGCTGCCGGCACTGCGAAAAAGGGTCATGGCACTGTGGGTGTGCATGTTGACCATGGCGGGTAGTGCCCAGAAGGAGCCGTTGCAGTCGATGGAATCGTCGAATTCCTTTGTCGGGTCGGCAGGCTCGATGCTGACGACCCTGTCGTCGGTGACGGTGAGGTCAGAGCAGCATCCGTCGATGTAAAGATTGCGGTAGGTGGGCATGAGGAATTTCTTTTTCTTGAAAACGTTTTTTGTGGACTGTTTATTGTGGGGGAAGGGATTTTTAAAAAAATGTTCTATAGTCATACTAATTTTAGCAATACTCCGTTACGAAGGAAAATACAGAACAGAAAAAGTAAAGCATGTCCCAAAATATGAAGCGCATCTTCCTATCCATTTTCGGCATGGTGCTGGTTATGCCTATGCTGATGGCACAAGGGGGCTTGACGTCGCAGGCGACATTATCGACCTATGCGACAGCCACCGATTTGTTTCAGAAAGATAAATATGCCGTTGCCCAACAGTATTTTGACCGTTATGCGGCGTGTGCAGACGCCGATGCAGACCGGTTGGCGGATGCCGTCTACTACGCCGCGGTGTGTTCGGAGCGTCTACAAAACAACGATGCCGAGTATCGCATCAAGGAGTTCATGCGCCGGTTTCCGGAGAGCGGACATCTGAACATGGCCTGGGTCTCGCTGGGCAACTACTATTTCGAGAAGGGCAACTACGGCGACGCCTTGCGCAGCTACCTGCAGGTCGAACCGACCGAGGTGGAGTACAACCACCGGAGCGCCTACCAGTTCCATACCGGCTTCTGCCACTTCATGCAGGGCGACCAGGAGAAGGCGAAGAGCTGTTTCTCGCACGTCGATCCGAAGACACTCTACGCCACAGGAGCCACCTACTATCTGGGCCACATCCACTACACCAACAAACAGTATGAGGCGGCCGAGAAAGAATTCAACAAAATCAATCTGAAGAAGAACAAAGGCTTGGAGGAACCCGTGGAAACCTACCGATTCTTCATCTGTTACCATCAGGGCCGCGATGACGAGGCACTGGTGAAGGGTAACAGGCTGTTGGAGAAGAACAACCTGACAATGCGCGACGAGGTGATGCGCGTCATGGGCAACATCTACTTCAACAGAGGCGCCTACGAGCAAGCGTTAGACCACTACCGTTCGGCTAACGAGGTGACCATAGGCAAGGGCGGCAAAGTGCAGCAGTCGTGGAACTACCCGTTGGGCTATTGCTACTACATGCTGGGACGTTACGATTCGGCAGCGGTATATCTTGGCACCTTCATGGGAGGTAATGATTCGACCGCCCAAAACGCCCTTTTTACATTGGGTGACACCTATATCAAGATGGATCGAAAGAGCGACGCCCGCACCTGCTTCAAGGCCGCCTCTGAAATGAAATTCAATCCTGCAATTCAGGAAGAGGCCGCTTTCAACTACGCCAAACTGAACTGCGAACTGAACCCCAATGCCTATAACGAAAGCATCCGTTCGTTTGAAAACTACCTGAAACGCTATCCCAAGACGCAACGTAAGCAGGAGGTGCAGCAGATATTGACTTCGCTGTATTGCACCACGCGCAACTACAAAGATGCGCAGTCGCTGATAGAGCGTAACAAGAAAGAGCTGTTGAAGGATGCCACTATGCGTCAAGCCTACCAGCGTATCCTGGTGAACAGAGGCATAGAGCTGTTCAACGAGCGCAACTTGCAGCAAGCGGCCGTATGCTTTGACAGCGCCGTGGCCATCAACGCCACCCCCGCCATCACCACCGACGCCCTCTATCTGAGCGCCGAGTCGCAGTACCGACTGGCCAACTATGGGAAGGCTCAAAAGCTCTTGGACCGTTTCTTCACCGCCACCTCACGCAAGGAGTCGGTGTACTACCCCCAAGCCCTTTACACGGCCGGATACGTCTATATGCGCCGGAAACTTTATGGCGATGCTGAGGAAAGATTTGGCGAATTCTTGAAATTGGCGAACGATAACAACTCCGAACGCAAACAACGCTTGGACTCCTACAACCGCATGGGCGACTGTCTCTATGTGCGGAAGAACTTTGACGGCGCCATTGGCTACTATGACCGTGTGATCAATGCCGGCGGACAGGACGCCGACTATGCCATGTACCAGAAAGCCTTGTCGTATGGTGCTCAAGGCAAGAATACGGAGAAACTGAATTGCCTGAACTACATCTTCGAGAAATATTCAAATTCGCCGCTGTCTTCGAAGGCGATGTTTGAGATAGCCAACACCTATCTGATCTGCGACAACAATGAGATGGCCCTGTTGTACTACAACAATTTCATCAAGAAATACTCGCAGAGCAGCTTTGTGCCGCAGGCGTTGCTGAATGTGGGTCTGATATACTACAACACCGAGCAGAACGACAAGGCATTGGAGACCTTCGACAAGCTGATGACCCGCTACCAAGGCACCGACGAGGCTCGCGACGCGCTGCTGACCATCAAGAACATCTACGTGGAGCAGGACCGTGTGGAGGATTATTTCAGCTATGTTTCGAAGACCACGAAGACCACGGTGTCGGCCGTGGAGCAGGACTCGACACTCTATCTGGCTGCCGAGAACCGCTACTTTGCCGGCAACTATGACAATGCCATCGCCGGCTTTTCGAACTACATAGAACGCTTCCCGCACGGACTCTTCATATTGAAAGCTCACTATTATTTGGCCGACGCCCTGACGCGTACCAACCATTCGGACAAAGCGTTGTCGCACTATGAATGGGTGGCCGAGCGCGGCAATAACCCCTACACTGAAAGCAGTCTGGCCCAAGCGGCGGCAACACACTACCGTCAGAAGAACTACACCAAAGCCCTCGACTACTACGTTCCTCTGGTGGCTGTGGCCACAAGCGACCCGTTGCGGTTGGAGGCACGAATGGGCATAGTGCGCTGCTGGAATGCCGTGGGCGACAGCGCCCATCTGCGGGTGAGCGTGCAGCAATTGCTCGACGAACCCAAGGCAACCACCGAGATGCGAGACGAATCAAACGTGATGCTGGCGCGCAGCTACTATTATGCCGACGCACTGTCGCAAGCCTTCGAGGCCTACAGCCCCCTGCTGGGTTCGGCCAATGGTGACTATATGGGCGAGGCAGCCTTCCGTAGGGCAGAGATCCGCTATAGACAGAACGACCTTGACGGGTCGGAGAAGCTGATAGAAGAGCTTGTGGAGCATCCTGGCAGCGACTACTGGCTGGCGAAGACTTTCATCCTGTGGGCCGACATCTTCAACAAGAGAGGCAATGTGGTCCAGGCACGCCAGACGCTGCAGAGCATCATAGACAACTATGAGGTGGTGACTGACGCCGACGAGGAGGTGGTGATGGAAACCCGACAGCACCTGCGTTTGCTCGAGGCTGCCAACAGCACGTCGAACGACAGTCAGGACGACACCCCCGTTGTGGGACCCACCATTGACTTGGAAGACAATTGAAAGTAGCGATAAAGAAAAGAAGTAACCCAAAGCACACAACGTAATGCAGACAACGAACATCCGAGAGAAGGCCCAAGGCGCCAAACGCCATACGAAATATGCACTGCTGACCATGGCAGGAATGATACTGATGGGCGGCCATGCCATCGCCCAGACCGACACGACGCGGTCGGTGTATAACGAATCGGTCATCGTGGTAGGTGACTACAACCCCGTGCTGGACGGCGTGACGGAGAAGGTCAATATGGCCCCTGCCACCAATGATAATGTGGCAGGCGACATGCAGCAACATTTCTCTTACAACATCAAACCCCGACGTATCAGCACCACTCCGTCGGCGGCAGCGCTGAAAGCCCGAAAGGTGCTTCCGCCTGCTGTAAAGTTGTACAACAACTATCTGCGATTTGGCGTGGGGCATGATTTCGCCGCCTTTGCCGACATCAATCCGATGCTGGACCTCTACTACATGTCGCTGCGCGACAGCAACAAGTCGTACGGAGTGCGTCTGTTCCACGAAACAGATGTCACCACATTCGGTAAGAAGGACGAGACAATTCCGTCGCCCGACTATTATGGCCGCACGCGCGAATCGGACACACGAGTGGACCTGTTCGGCAAGTACATATTGAAGCGTCAGCACCTCTTTTCGGCCAATTTGGGATTTGACCGCCAGTATGGACGCGCCTATGGCTTCAGCGACTCGACGCTGTATGCCGTGATGGGAATGTTGCATGACGATTTGAATTATTCCGACTACGCCTTCGGGTATAACAACATAGCGCTAGATCTTGGGGCGCAGAGTCTGAACACCGATGTGAACCGCTTCGGCTACACGGCCGATATGGATATGGCCAATTTCTGGTCGAATGTCGATGTGTCGCAGCAGTCGATGGCGCTGGAAGGGAGCGTGCACTACGGCTTTCCGATGTTCCGCAAGTATAAAGCCATCGCCTACCTGTCCGCCGGATGGGAAGGCTACAAGCAGCACTGCATTGACTATGTGAGCGGCGATAAGGTCAGTTCGGGACGTCATCTGTTGAACGTCAACCCATACGTCGATTTCCTGTTTAAGGATTTCAAAATACATGCCGGATTGGCATTCGGATTCAACGGGTACGACAATGACAGCGAGACATCGCACAACCTGTTTCCCGACATCACCGTTTCGAAGTCGTTTATGAACAACGCCATGAGTCTCGTGGTAGGTTTTCAGGGTGGCTATATTGTGAATGACTGGAACACATTGCGCCAGTTGAATCCTTATCTGGGATGGGGCGCCTTCAACACACTGGCCACAGTCGATGACAACCTTTTCGCCCATTTGCGTTTCAACTTCTCGAAGAAACTGATACTGCAGGTTTCTGCCGACAACCATTTCTATGGCAACCGCCAGTTCTTCATGACCGACCCCAACGATGCTTTACAACACCAACTGCTGCCCTATTATGTAGACGTCGAGAACCTGGTGCTGGGCGCCGATTTCACCTTCGTCAACGATGAGATGATCACGCTGACACTCGGAGCCAACTACTATGTGTACTACAACAAGCAGACGGACGTGCCGCTGTTCCATGTGCCCGACTTCACCGCTCATATCGATGCAAAGATCAATTATCTGGACACCTGGTTCTTTGATTTGCACGGTCTCTTTGTGACGCGCAGCGACGCCTACTACACCGTGGATGGGGCGACGGGAGCAATCAATGTCAGCGGCCAGCTGCCCCCCCACTTCGGGTTGGGATTGGGTGCCGAATACAAGTACAACCGTGCCATCTCCTTCTTCGCAAAGCTGGACAACGTGACCTGTCAGCGCTACTACCTATGGGCCAACTATCCCGCACAACGCTTCAACCTTATGCTGGGCTTGACTTACACCATCCCCACCAGAAAATGAGGCTGCGGTTGAGAGATAAGGACTTAGATTCATTGTTACTATAAATAACTACAAATCACTACAATTTTAACCCCCATTTTTATTGCAACCGTATGACATATCCCCAAACGCTGAAATACCTCTTTAAAGCATTGCCGGCCTACCATAGGGTGGGAGCTGCAGCCTATAAAGCCAATTTGGACAACACGTTGGCTATGATGGATCACCTGAAACATCCCGAACGCGATTTACGCGTCATCCATGTGGCAGGCACCAACGGCAAGGGGTCTGTGTCTCACTATCTGGCCGCCATCCTGCACCGCGCCGGATACAAGGTGGGCCTTTACACTTCCCCCCACCTGGTCGATTTCCGCGAGCGAATACGCATCGACGGGGAGATGATAACCAAGAAGGCTGTTGTTTCTTTTGTGGAGCAGCATCGTCATTTCTTCGAGCAGCAAGGATTGTCGTTTTTTGAGATGACTGTAGGATTGGCATTTGACTATTTCCATGAACGACAGGTGGATGTCGCAGTGGTGGAAGTGGGGATGGGCGGACGCTTGGATTCGACCAATGTGGTGTCGCCCGACCTGAGCATCATCACGAATATTGGATTCGACCATACGCAGTTTTTGGGTTCCACGCTCAGTGCCATAGCCAGTGAGAAGGCGGGCATCATCAAAGAGGGCGTTCCGGTGATTATCGGAGAGACGCATGCGGAGACAGCCCCCGTTTTTAAGGAACGGGCCGCTGCGATGCATTCCGACATCCTGTTTGCCGACCAGCATTACGAGGTGCGGGAATTGCGCGACGACGGTGTTCGGATGCATGCCAATATTTACCGCGACGGAGCGCTTTTTTTGCGCGGAGTGCGTTCGCAGATGGATGGCCTTTACCAGCGCAAGAATCTTGCCACTGTGTGTGCCGCATGGCAGACGCTGCGCGATATGGGCTATCACATCAAGACCTTCGACTTCCGAGAAGGCGTAGGACGTGTGGTGACAGACACAGGGCTTCGTGGCCGCTGGGAACAATTGTCACGTCAGCCGCGCATCGTGTGTGAAACGGCCCACAATGCCGACGGCATCGCCCAGCTGGTGAAGAAACTCGGCATGATGCACTATGACGAACCGCGGATAATCTATGGCTGTGTGAACGACAAGGACTATGGCGCCATACTGGATATGCTGCCCAAGCACGCTCGTTTCTTTTACACGCGTCCCTCGGTGGAACGTGGTCTCGACGAGAAGGTGCTGGCCGAAACGGCGGCGGCTCATGGACGAGAGGGTGAAGTGTTCCCCGATGTGATGACTGCGTTGGCGGCAGCACGAAAGGTGTCGCGCGTGAACGACCTCATCGTGGTGACTGGAAGCATTTTCCTGGTTGCTGACTTGTTGGAGGGTTGGGAAAAGATGCACTAAGAGGGTGAAAGACAGTGTTTTTTCGCTGTTGTGTTGGAAAACTGGTTTAAAACTCGTTGGGCGGGTGCGCTCACATGTCGCTAAAAATATGTATTTTTGCAAAAATTTTGCCTGAATATGAGCGACGACAACATCGAGAAAGACTACGAAAACGAGAATCAGAACGCTGAGAATGAAAACCAGATGGGGGAGGCTCCAGAATTGGCCTCTTCCGGAGTAACCATGCCCATGGAGGAGGTGCGTAGCGCGAATCCCGAGTTGGACGGCGAAACCATCTCGCTCAACTCCATGTTTAAAGACTATTGGATTGATTATGCTTCGGATGTGATATTGGATCGTAGTGTGCCTGACATTGACGACGGATTGAAGCCCGTGCAACGTCGTATACTGCATGCTATGAAGGAGACCGACGACGGACGCTATACGAAGGTGGCCAACATCGTGGGTAACACGATGCAGTACCATCCGCACGGCGACGCAAGTATCAAGGACGCACTGGTCAACTTGGGACAGAAGGAGTTGCTCATCGACTGCCAAGGTAACTGGGGCAACATATTGACCGGCGACGATGCCGCCGCCGGACGATACATCGAGGCACGACTGTCGAAGTTTGCCAACGAGGTGGTGTTCAACAAGAAGACGACCGAATGGAAACCTTCGTACGACGGACGCAAGCAGGAACCCGTGTCGCTGCCCATCAAGTTCCCTCTGCTGTTGGCCCAAGGCACCAAGGGTATCGCTGTTACGCTGACGTCGGTGATATTACCCTATAACTTTTGTGAGCTGCTGGAAGCGTCGATCAAAATATTGCAGAATGTGCCGTTTGAGATTTACCCCGATTTCCCGACGGGCGGACTTATTGATGTGTCGAAGTATAATGATGCCGCTTTGGGCGGCCGCTTGCGGATACGCGCCAAGATGCATTACGACGAAAAACGTAAGGGTATCGTGATTACGGAACTGCCCTACTCGGTGACGACGGATGTGCTGATAGACAGTATATTGAAGGCTAATGAGAAAGGCAAGATAAAGATAAAGAAGGTGGACGACAATACGGCCGCCGAGGTTGAGATTGTGGTGTACCTGCCGCAGGGTGTGTCGCCCGATCAAATGATTGACGCATTGTATGCCTTCACAAACTGCCAGATAAGTTTTTCGCCGCAGACGTGCGTGATTGTGGACAACAAGCCTGTTTTCATGACAGCGTCCGAGATTCTGCGCCATTCGACCTTCAGGACCAAGGACCTCTTGCGTCAGGAGTTGGAAATACAGCTCTCGGAACTGGAGGACAAGTGGCATTGGATATCGTTGGAGAAAATCTTCTTCGAGAAGCGTATCTACAAGCAGTTGGAGAAAGACCAGCCGTCGTGGGATGACCAGGTCACTGCCATTGAGCGCGCTTTCGACCCCTACAGGAAGCATTTCAAGAAGGAGATTACGCGCGAGGACGTGCTGAAACTGTGCGAGAAGCCCGTGCGTAAGATTTCGAAGTTCGACATCAAGAAGGCCGAGGAGGATTTGGCGTCGATAGAGATGAATATTGATGAGACGAAGAATCACTTGGAGCACCTGACCGAATATGCCATCGCCTACTTCAAACACATTCTGGAAAAGTATGGTAAGGGACGTGAGCGTCGGACGGAGATAAGGAATTTTGAGGATATACAAGCTGTTTCAGTGGCTGTGGCCAACGAAAAATTGTATGTGAATGCCGCCACGGGTTTTGCCGGATACGGTTTGAAGCGCGATGAGGACGCGGTGTATGTATGCGACTGTTCGAAGATGGATGACATCATCGTGTTCCGCAAGGATGGTACGATGATGGTGTCGAAGGTGCAGGAGAAAGGGTTTGTGGGGTCGGCCGACTGCAAGGAGATCCAATATATAGGCTTGTTCCGCAAGGGCGACGAGCGGACGGTCTACAATATGGTGTATCGCGACGGAGCATTCGGATATGTGTTTGTAAAACGATTCTCGGTATTGGGCATCACGCGCGACCGTGACTATGCGCTTACAAAGGGCACCAAGGGCTCGAAGATACTCTATTTCACTGCCAATCCCAACGGAGAGGCAGAGACCATCACAGTGCACCATGTGTCGAAACCCAAGTTGAAGAAGACCAGTTTTGACTTCAATTTTGCCACGCTGGCCATCAAAGGACGCGCGTCGATGGGCAACATATTGACACGCAATGCTGTGCGTAGCATCAACCTGAAGGATGAAGGCATCTCGACATTGGGCGCACGTAAGATATGGTTCGACGAATCGGTGAAGCGGCTCAATGTGAACGAAGCAGGCCTCTATCTGGGCGAATTCAAAGGCAAGGACCGCATATTGACGCTGATGCAGTCGGGTCATTTCCGTACGACGAATTTCGACCTTTCTAATCATTATGACGATGACTTGATCTACATCGCCAAATTCAATGCTCGGACAATAGTCTCGGCTGTCTACCGTTCGGCGGAGAACAAGAGCTACTATGTGAAGCGGTTCCAGATTGAGGAGTTCGATAAGAAACTCTCGTTCCTTGACGAGCAGTCGGGCGACGAGCTGGTGACCTACGCTATGGATACCTTCCCGAGGCTGGAGATACGCTATGCGGCGTCGGCCAACAAGAAGACGGAGTCGGAGATTGTGGAGGTGTATGACTTTATCGGTGTGAAGGGCTATAAGGCGAAGGGCAAGCGACTGACGACAGCCGAGGTGGAGGAATTCCGCTGGCTGGATCCCCTTCCGGAGCCTGAGCTGCCCGAGGAGTCCGCGAACGAAGAGGGTGCAGACGAAAACGATGAGACCGCAACGGCAGAAGGGGCTACGGAGAACGGGGACGACTTCAACCCGCGCGAGGGCTTTGCCGAAGGCACCCAGGGAACATTGTTTTGAGCTGAAGAAAAGGCGATAACGAAACGTTGACGGGTCGATTTGTTGATTGATTTTTATTTGTTTATAATAGTGTAAATAATAATAGTTGAGATGAAAATTCTTGTTGTCTTGCCGCGGTTTCCATTTCCATTGGAGAAGGGTGACAAACTGAGGGCTTACCATCAGATACGGACGCTTTCTGTGCATAACGAAGTGTACCTTTTCGCATTGAGCCACCAGCGGGTGGACGATAGTGCTGTCCGTGAAATGCAGCAGTATTGTCGGGAGATATGCATTGCGCGTCTTTCGAAAGCCGGTGGTCTGTTTCGGGTGGTGCGCAATCTTCTGACCGTACGCTCGCTCCAGATAGGCTATTGGGATTCGCGACGGGCAAGGCGACTGCTGGGCGACTTTGTGGCGAAAGTGAAGCCCGAGGTTGTCTATTCGCAGATGGTGCGGACAATGAAATATGTTTCGCATGTGGATCTGCCGCGTGTGATGGACTTCCAGGATGCGCTGTCGATGAACCTGGAACGACGGATGATGGAACACCGTGGGTTGTCGTATTTTGCGCTGCACTACGAGTTCAAGATGCTACGCTCGGCGGAGTATAACGCTTTTGGTATATTCGACGGACTCACCATCATCTCTGAACCCGACCGTGAAGCCATTCCGCAGCGTTCGGATGCGAAAATAGCCATTGTGCGCAACGGGGTGGATTTCGACTATTTCCACCCGATGTCGATGGAGAAAGATTTTGATGTGGTGTTTTGCGGTAACATGCAGTACAAACCGAATATCAATGCCTCACGTTTTCTGGCGCAGGAGATCATGCCCATAGTTTGGCGTAGCCACCCTGAAGCGCGTTTGCTGCTGGCGGGAGCGACACCGAAGGCTTCGGTTCGTCAGTTGGCGAACGACCGGGTCGTCGTATCGGGCTCTGTGGACGACATTCGTCCCTGCTATGCGGGTTCACGGGTGTTTGTGGCACCGATGCGCATCGGATCGGGATTGCAAAACAAATTGCTGGAAGCCATGTCGATGGGTATTCCATGCGTGACGACGCCATTGGCCAATGCGTCGTTATGTGCAGCCGACGGCGAGGAGGTGCTCTTGGGAACCACGGCCGAAGAGATTGCTGCAGCAATTGTCCGACTGTTGGACGATAGCACATTGGCCGATGGACTTGTGGAGCGCGCCTCTCGTTTTGTGAAGGAGCATTTCTCCTGGGAATCTGCCACAGAAGGATTGGAAGATGTGCTGCGTGAGGCCATAGCTGTTCATTCGGAAAGAGACGTTGACGATGAGACGGAGCTGGAAGACGAATAAGGGCAAGTGGAAGAGCGAGACGGGCGTTTGGGAAGGTGAGAATCTGGTGCCGGCCAAGCGACAGACGCCGCAGGAGCGGAACACTTTCTCGACGGCGGTAGTGGCGGAACGTGCCATTCTTGTGTCGGTATGTGACGCACATACGACGATGGAGCGAACCGAGGAGTGCCTGCGCGAGTTGGCTTTCCTGTTGGAAACGGCCGGTGGTGTGCCTGTAAAGTCGGTGATTCAGAAGTTGGACCATCCGGACAGCAGGACGTATATCGGAAGTGGTAAATTGGAGGAAGTGCTTGAGTACAAGCATGCAACGGATGCCGATTTTCTGGTGTTCGACGATGAGCTGACACCTGCTCAGTTGCGAAATCTGGAGCGTGCGTTCGGTTGCCGCATTTTGGACCGCACCACCCTCATTCTGGACATTTTTGCGAAGCGTGCCCGTACAGCCGAGGCCAAAACACAGGTCGAGCTGGCCCAGTTGCAGTACATGTTGCCGCGACTGACGCGCATGTGGACTCACTTGGAAAGACAGCGCGGCGGCATCGGTATGAGAGGACCTGGAGAGAGCCAGATCGAGACCGACCGTCGGTTGATTGGTGAGAAAATCACATTGCTCAAGGAACGGCTGCAGAACATCGACAAGCAACGTACCCAGCAGCGGAAGAACAGGGAAAGTCTGGTGCGCGTGGCGTTGGTGGGGTATACGAATGTGGGCAAGTCGACACTGATGAATCTGTTGTCAAAATCGGATGTGTTTGCCGAGAACAAACTCTTTGCAACATTGGACACTACCGTTCGTAAGGTGGTGTTTGGCAATTTGCCTTTCTTGCTGACCGATACGGTGGGTTTTATTCGTAAGTTGCCCCATGGATTGGTGGAGTCGTTCAAGTCGACCCTCGATGAGGTGCGCGAGGCCGATCTGCTGATACATGTGGTGGACATCTCGCACAGAGATTACGAGCAGCAGATAGCGTCGGTGAATCGGACGCTCGAGGAACTGGGTGCTGTGGATAAGCCTACTTTGATGGTGTTCAATAAGATAGACGCTTACCGATATGTGGAGAAGGAGGCTGACGACTTGACGCCTATGACGAAAGAGAATTGGACGTTGGAAATGCTGGAACACTCGTGGCTGTCGAAGGAGAATGGGGCACGTACGGTGTTCATTTCGGCTGGAGAGCGAGTGAATATTGACCGGCTGCGTGAGATGATGTATGACGAGATTAAGGGGATACACGCAGTGAGGTATCCTTATAACAATTTTCTCTATTAGTTGTAGGTCGGTGATTGGGCTGCTTCCCGCGGCGGGCGCTTCTGTCGGTTTTTGTCCGTCCGTTTTTCGTCGTTATGTGAGTTTGTCTCTTTTTCTTTAGTTTGGTCTTTGACGACACAATAAAATGGGAGGATTGTCGTTAGAACTATTTTAAAATGATAACAGCTTTTAACCGATGAAATATATACGTTGCTTGATGGCTTTGGCTTTACTGGCTGGTGGCTACAGCGCTTTGGGTCAGAACGATGATAGCGTTGTGGATTCCGACAGTAGGGTGATAGTGGCAGAGAGACCCGTGCATGTTTTGACGGACACCTCCCGCCTGACCGACAACAAACGTTGGGATTTCCATTTGTCGATGGGTACGGCACTGGCGGGGTCGCGCTTCGGATCGGCGTCGGTGTTTTCTGTGACTCCGTCGGTGATTTACCGCCCTAATGACAGGCTGACGGTGCACGCTAGCGCTTCCGCTCTGAACTCTTATACGTTGGCTCCTAATGGTTACCGCATTGAAGGCGTGCGTCCGCGTAGCTATGCGCCGTTGCGCCATCCGTCGGCCGCAGTGGCAGGTGCGGTGAACTTGGCAATGACCTATAGGGTGAACGAACGTTTGTGGCTGGGTGCTTCGCTCTTCCACATGGGAGGGCAGATGGCTTCAGATGCGCTGATGAACCCCTTCTTGCCCCCTGCAACAATGATGGATATGAACTTGACGGCCTTCACCGCATCGCTGCGGTACAAACTGCGTGAGGACAGCTTCTTGGATATGCACATGACGGTGATAAATGATCCGACTGGTGCGCTGGGTCCGCTCTACTATGGCAGTCTTTATGGTGGATTGTATGGCGCGCCTTATGGCGGTATCTACGGCGGCCCTTATGGCGGCATGTATGGTTCGTCATTGGGCAACATCTTTGGATGGTGATGCGTGATGTGGATGAGGTGCCCACTGATTTATCATGACAATTAACTATTTGTTTTACTTTATAATAAGCTTGCTTTCTTTTTTATGGATCGACGCGAATTTCTCAAAACTGCTGCCGCGGGTGCGGTAGCCGCCGCTGCTGTGACTGCGGGATGCTCCCCATCAAACCAAACAAAGGTCGAGGGGATGTCGTTGGGCGAAGTGCCCACCGATAAGATGACGATGCGCGAAAACTTGCACGGCGAAAAGGTGTCGCTGCTTGGTTATGGATGCATGCGTTTCCCGACACTTGACGGAGAGAGCGGTCGCGAACAGGACCAGGAATTGGATCAGGAGGCTATCAATACGCTGGTGGACTATGCGATTGGCCATGGTGTGAACCTCTTCGATACCGCACCGCCTTATTGTAAAGGCAGGTCGCAGCAAGCCGTGGGCATTGCGCTGAGCCGCCACAAGCGTGAGGAATACTATGTGAGTACGAAGCTTTCGAACTTTGCTATGCCCACATGGTCGCGCGAAGAGAGCATGAAACTGTACCACAACTCGATGAAGGAGTTGAAGGTGGATTACCTTGACTACTACATGTTGCATGGTATCGGAATGTCGGCGCGTGACGCCGCTGGCAACGAAATCGACGCGATGGAGTGCAACAAGCGCCGTTTCTTCGACAATGGAATGTTGGATTTCTTGTGCGAAGAACGTGAGAAGGGAAGAATACACAACTTGGGATTCTCGTACCATGGCGACATCAGGGTGTTCGACTACTTGCTGAGTCTGCAGGATGAAGGGAAATACCATTGGGACCATGTGCTCATACAACATAACTATGTCGATTGGAACCATGCGAAACTGCTGAACGAGCGCAACACTAACTCGAGTTACCTTTATGGGGAACTGGAGAAAAGAAATATTCCGGTGTTTGTCATGGAACCTTTGTTGGGCGGTCAGCTGGTGAACTTGAACGATCATGCGGTGGAGCTGCTCAAGCAACGTGATCCACAGGCATCGGTGGCGTCGTGGGCTTTCCGCTTTGCGGGCAACCAGCCGCGAATTCTGACGGTGCTGAGCGGCATGACCTATATGGAACATCTGCAGGACAACATTCGCACCTATTCGCCGCACAAGCCGTTGGACGATAGTGAATTGGAATTGCTGGAGGAAATTGCTGACGTATATGCCAACTTCAAGACGGTGCCCTGCACCGGTTGCAAATACTGCATGCCATGCCCTTATGGGATTGATATTCCAGGAGTGTTCGCTCACTATAATCGTTGTCTGAATGAGGGCAACGTGCTGAAGGATACCAGTCTGGGAGAGGACTCTGAGTTGAAACGCGATTTCCGCAAAGCACGCCGTGCTTTCTTGGTGGGCTATGACAGAGCCATCCCTTCGGTGCGACAGGCCGACCACTGCATTGGCTGCGGCCACTGTTTGCAGGAATGCCCTCAAGGAATCGACATTCCCGGTCAGATGGTCCGGATCAATGACTATGTCGAGGAATTGAAGCGGGGAGAAGTGTGACGTGGGCGATGGCATATTGTGCTGTGATCCTTCATACTTGTTTGATTTTTTTTGATAAACATAAATATTATGCAACTGTTAAATCTTTCGACTGTTGAAATTGTTGTTATCGTACTGGTAGTGCTGCTGTTGTTTGGAGGCAAAAAGATTCCCGAACTGATGCGTGGCTTGGGCAAGGGTGTTCGTAGTTTCAAAGAGGGCGTGAATGGCATCGATTCCGAGAACGCCGAAAAGGACACGAACGATTCTTCAAAGGATAGCACCGTCAAATGAGTGTCGGTCCTGTCGGGCATACGATCCGGTTGGGCTGACACGCGGCAGACTTGCTGATGATGACTTTCTGGGACCACTTGGAAGAACTACGTGGCGTACTGCTTCGCATCGTGGCGGCTGTGCTGGTATGTGCAGTTGCTGCTTTTGCGTTGAAGGAGCCCTTATTTGCCGTGGTGTTGGCGCCAGGGTCGGACAACTTTGTCACCTACAGGCTACTGGGCCGTATGGTGGCGTTACCATCTTTCGAGCTGAAGATGATCAACGTGGAACTGGCGCAGCAGTTCCTTATCCATGTGAAGGTGTCGCTGTGGGCGGCGTTGCTGATGGTGTCGCCATACCTGCTTTTCGAATTGTTCAGGTATGTGAGTCCGGCGTTGTATGCCGCCGAACGACGCTTGACGCTGCGGGCGGTGGCTGTCGGTTACCTGCTGTTTGTCGGTGGCGTGCTGCTGGCCTACTTTGTGATTTTTCCGCTAACGCTGCGCTTTCTGGCAGCTTACCAAGTCTCGCCCGAGGTGCCTAACGTGATTTCACTGGGGTCGTACATCTCGGTGTTTGTGATGCTGTTGTTGATGTTGGGTGTGGTTTTCGAATTGCCGGTATTGTGCTGGCTGCTGGGGCGGATGGGGTTGCTTCGTGCGGAGACGATGCGGCATTATCGACGTCATGCTATTGTGGCGATAGTGGTTGTGGCGGCGGTGATCACGCCGACGGGCGACTTGTTCACCCTCACCGTGGTGGCGATGCCGATATGGTTGCTTTACGAAGTGGGGGTGTGTACAGTGGGGAGAATAGAAAAAGAAAGAACAGAAAACTGAGCCATTCTGCCGAGGGGAGAAGAGGGAGAGTGGATTTTCTCTACAAATTATGGTTATTGGCGGTGGTTTAATACATGAATTGCCCCGTTGTGGCGGATGTTCTTTTTGTTGCGTCAGATTTGTAATCTGATGCTATCTATTGTAATGATTTGCAATTCTTAACGTAATAAAGAAGTCCACTCCAGACAGCAAGAAATAGTATTTAATCTCGACATGGACTTCTGGTTCAGTCAGGGTTTCGCTTTGCTAATGTTTTTGTTTTTGTTTTGGGGGATTAGGTCTTCTTGTTGCTTGAAGACGAATTGGAGCGGATAGCGGCGTATGGCGATGGCGGCGAAGATGCCGAGGCCGCCGTCAAGGTTGGAATAAACCTGCGCGGGTTCGGCAAAGAACTGTGTTACGCTTTGCGACTGTTGTACATCCTTGATGTAGCGGAAGGCTTCGTGGCTAAGCGATTGTACGACGAGCGTGTAGTGGCGTTGGATGGGATTTTCAGCGGTGTCTTTGAACATCATGAGCGAAATCTTCATCTCGTGGGCTTGTCCGTTGATGAGGCTGTCGGTGAAAAGGAGTCCGTTAAAATAACCCATCAGCCCCAGGGATGAGTTGACAGCGGGGTCGGTTACTTGGAGGTCGAGACAGTTGAAGTAGGAGTGGATGACGGTATCGATGGTGTCCCAACGGGATTCCCACTGGTTCCAACGGCTGCCGCTGTCGTATTCCTCGACATAGATGTAGTAGTAGTTCTGTTGGTCGGCAGGGTCGGAGAGGGTGAAGAGGATGTCGCCGCTGTTGATGGGTTGGAGGGTGTCAATTTCTGCAATGGGAGCCTGCATGTTCGGTAAGGCGGGGACTCGAGTGATGCCGCTGACTGGGTCGTGACCGGGAAGACTCACATGAACGGTGAGAAGGTCGCCGGCAACAGCTGTGTAGGGAAACCACCAATTGGCACCATCATGGCTGGTGGGCGATGTGGGGACGCCGTTGATGTCGACGCTGACGGTGGCGCCATCGGCCGGGGGGAAAGGTTGGTTGTCGATAAAGAAACGACTGTAGGTGACATTGACGAAAAGGGTACTGTCGGTGCAAGGAAGGGCATTAACCACTAGTTGTCGGTCGCCAGGATCGATGTCGAATTCAAGGACTTCTTCGCAAGATGCACATAGGAGGGCGAGGAACAGGAATGGAAGGATGGGACGAATGGACATGGCGGAATTGGGTGTTGTTGATTTGGGAATTGGGTGGTTTCTCTTCGTTGTTGTTTAAGTCTTTTGCGCTGCTTTTGGTTATCGTATCACGGATGTTAGGATTACCACTTGAGGGTGTAAGCCACAGAGGGTAGGATGGGGAAGATGGACAGTTTGACCAGAGCACCATTGTAGTTTTGGTAGTGGTGTTCGTGACTTTCATAGATCATATAAGGATTCTTACGATTGTAGAGGTTGTAGACGCTGACGTTGATGGTTCGGGAACAACGTTTGAATTTGCGGTGGAAATTGGCGCCGATGTCCATGCGGTGGTAGTCGGGCATGCGGAAGTTGTTGCGTTCGCCGGCTTGTGAGATGTATCCGTTCCATCCGTCAGGGTCGACTTGGGCGTATTGGTTGGCGCTTTCTTGGGCTTGTGCGTATTCTTGAAGGCTGAGGGTGGCGGCGTTGCCGGTGCTGTAGACCCATGTGGCGCTGATGTCGACTGCTTCGCTGAAGCGGTAGCTGAGCACGATGCTGAGATCGTGGCGACGGTCGTATTTTGCAGGAAAGGGTTTGCCGTTGTTGATTTCCTGTCCGGGGAGGTCGAACTGACGCATGCTCTTGCTCCATGTGTAGCCGATCCATCCGGTAAGGTTGCCGATATTGCGTTGGAGGAGCAGCTCGATGCCGTAGGCCCAGCCGTGTCCCATGGCCACTTTTTCTTCCCAGCTTTCGCTGTTGCCCCAGAAGGAGGCGCCATCCTTGTACTCGATAAGGTTGTTCATGGACTTGTAATAGCCTTCGATGGAGATGTCGCCGATGATGCTGCTTTCATAAAAGATTCCGCCGCCCCATTGGTGGGCCTGCATGGGCTGGATGCGGTCGGTTACAGGAACCCAGAGGTCGGTGGGCATGCTGACGCTGGTGGTGGATAGTAGGTGAAGGTATTGCGTCATGAAGGCGTACCCAGCCTTGATGGAGAGCCCTTCGCCAAGTAGAATGCGTGCAGAGAGACGTGGTTGTAGAGAAGGGTAGAATGCACCTTTGACGGCGAATCCGGAAAGGTTGACCCCTCCGTTGACCTTGAGCGCATCGGAGATGCTCCAGTCGTCTTCGATGTATAGGCTCAGTTCGTCGGCGGGAATGGCTCCGGAGTTGACAGAGGTGTCGATGAGGAACGAACCGTTCATTTCTGCCGAGGAGTAGGCGTCGAGGTGGGCGCTGGAGACTTCGGGAAGGAATTGGTGGTGGACGTAGGCGGAGCCAAATTTGACGAGATGGTTGGGGTTGGGGGTGAAATCGAAGTCAGCCTTGAGTGTAAAGTCGCTAATGCGTGACAGGTAGTCCATGTTGAATTCGGACTTCTGACTGCCAGTGGTGTCGGTGGCGAGGGATTCGGTTTCGTATGCGACACCGATATTGTTGCGGTATTGGATGAAGGCTCCGGAGACGTTGAGGAAGAGGCGAGGGGAGAGTTCGTAGTTCCAACGGAGGGATCCGACGATGTTGCCCCAGCTGTTGTCGAAGTTGAGGAACTGCTCATGGACATCGGTGGAGAGGGTTCGGATGCGCGAGTAGAGCACGTCGTTGCCGAGATAGAAGCTGGCAAAGAGCCGGCTGCGGTCATTGAAGCGGTGGGTCAGTTTGCCGTTGAGGTCGTAGAAGTAGTAACCCGCGCTGAGTCGATAGTCGCCCTTTTGGCTGTCGCTGTTTTTGGCGGCGAGATGCCTGATGAGCGGTTGGAGGAGGAAGTCGGCGTAGGTGCGGCGGGCAGAAAGGCAGAAGGTGGTTCGGTCATTACGGATAGGCCCCTCGAGGCTGAGTTTGGCCGAAATGAATCCGATGGAGGCGTTGCCGTGCAGATGCTTGTCGTTGCCGTTGTTGGTGGTGACGTCGAGGACCGAGGAGAGGCGACCGTTGAAATGGGCGGGGAAGCTGCCCTTGTATAGGGTGACGTTTTTGACGGCGTCGGTATTGAAGGCGGAGAAGAAACCACCCATGTGGCTGACGTTGTAGAGTGGCACCCCGTCGAGGAGGAAGAGGTTCTCGTCGGGTCCGCCGCCGCGGACATAGAATCCGCTATTGCCTTCCGAACCGCTTTGCACTCCAGGAAGGAGTTGGAGGGCTTTGACGATATCGGCTTCGCCGAAGAGGACGGGGACCGACTTGATGCGTTCAATGGGTATCTCGAGGGCGCTCATCTGCGATGATTCGGCACTGGCGATGCGGTTGCCGCGGACTACCACGGTTTGCAGCTGGACTGACGACTGTAGGCGGTAGTTGCGTTTCTCGTTGCGGCGAAGCACAATGCGCTCGCTTTGCGATTTGTAGCCAACGTAGGATATGCGCAAGTCGAGGGTGTCGCTGCGAAGGGTGAGAGAGAATCGCCCTTGTTCATTGGTCCGTGTGCCTTTGCCGGAGCGGAGGTCCATAATGGTGGCGCCGATGAGTGTTTCGCCGCTTGCCGAGTCGGTGACGGAACCGGAGATGGTGTAGTTTTGCGCCAGAAGTGGATGCAAGCCCATGCAGAGGAACAGAAGGATGAGGAGATGGCGTTTTCGGAGGAATGGCATGATTGGAATGGGTTGGGGTTGTGTATGTTGTTGGAAACTAGTTGCTTAGTGGATTCAAACGGCAGTTGGGAGATTGCAAAATTACGAAAATTCTAAAAGTTTGTGTATCTTTGCAAACTCAATTAGGAAAAGTTAACTTTGCAATATGTTGAAACATATTCTACTACCGATAGTTGTGGTTTTTATGGCGATGCTGCCCGTCAAAGGTGATGCTCAGGAGTTGCCGTTGGCGGAGGATCTGCAGCCGATGGTGCAGGTGTACATGGATCGCTTTCCAGAGTCGGACTTGCGCGACCTATACAAATATTGTTTCCAAGATTTTTTTGGTCCCGAACATCTTATTAGCGACTCGCTGGGGGCGGTGAATTATATTGTTTATGAGCTGTCGCACAGCGATGAGAGCGACTGGAAGCAGCCATTGTTTTTTTACCCCCTGGGGCTGATGGGCAACTATGTGCGCGTGGATATCAACTATGTGAAGCAAGGCATTGTGCCGATGGATGTGTTTGTATCTGCACTGCTGCGCAGCGGCGCCGATGGCCCGTCAGGTGGAAAGAAAATGGAGTATTGGAAAACGCTGTGGGAACGGATAGCGTTGGCGTCTGGGATGGTTTCGCCCCGACCCGGCAACTGGGACGAGGATAGCAGCGCCATCGCGGCTACGCTCGCCGAAGGACGTTATGCGTTGCATCACAGTGCGCGTTTCAACAATACTTACCGTCAGCACTACCGCATCATCAGAGCCGATATCTTTGAGCGGGATCTGCTGCCATTGATAGCGAATTCAGGTAGGTGACGGCATGACGTTTTCTGCGATGGTGCTTTGAGGCTCAAGAAATTGAAAACTAATGATATTTCAAGATTGTTTTGATGGAATACTATTCTTTGTCTACAAAAAAATACAAATCCTTTCTCGTTACAAACGGACAAAAACAATAACTGACCATGTTGACTAGACTGACTAACGGCTCGGTAAAACTCATCCAGCGTTGGATGCCGGAGCCATTTCTATTCGCAATACTGCTGACTTTCATTGCAGCACTGCTGGCCATGCCCATCTGCCGACAGACACCTGTGGAAGTGGTGACAAACTGGGGCGGAGGCGTGTGGGGCTTGTTGGATTTCGCCATGCAGATGGCATTGGTGTTGGTGACGGGTTCGGCTCTGGCATCTGCCCCAATGTTGAAGAAGGCGATTGCTCGGCTGGCATCTGTTCCGAAGACTCCAATGGCAGCAATTGCGTTGGTGACCTCCGTTTCGGCCGTGGCTTGTTGGCTGAACTGGGGGTTCGGCCTCATCGTAGGCGTTATTTTTGCCAAAGAGATTGCTCGTCGCCTGCGCGGTGTGGATTACCGACTGTTGATTGCGTCGGCATATAGCGGCTTTGTGGTGTGGCACGCGGGACTGTCCGGGTCGGTGCCTTTGAAACTGGCAACTCCCGGTCCTGACTTGGCCAATGCCACGAGCAACGCCATCGTGGAACCGCTGTCGATTGGGCACACCATTCTGCATCCCTTCAATATAGGCATTGTGGTGTTGGTGATTATCGCCATCACGGTGGTCAACGCATTGATGCACCCGAAAGCCGATGCGGTGGTATCGGTCGATCCTGCCTTGTTGGTGGACGAGGAACCGCCTGCCCGTGTGAAGCCCACCACTCCCGCCGAACATTTGGAGAACAGCCGTTTGCTGTCGTTGTTGGTGGTGCTGCTCGGATTCGGATATTTGGTTATCCATTTGGGATTTAAAGGCGGCGCTTTCGATTTGGGAACGGTGATTATGCTGTTTCTCTTTCTGGGCGTTCTGTTTCATGGTACGCCGGTGGCTTTCGTGCGCGCATTCGGCAAGGCGGCATCGGGTGCCGCAGGCATCATACTGCAATTTCCATTCTATGCGGGTATTATGGGTATTATCACCGGAGTGGGGGAGAGTGGTATCTGTTTCGGGACGGTGATCAGCCAGGCTTGCATCGATATCTCCACGCCGGTGACGTATCCGTTGTTGACATTTCTTTGTGCGGCATTGCTCAACATGTTCGTCCCCTCTGGTGGCGGCCATTGGGCCATTCAGGCTCCCGTTATGTTCACAGCGGGTGCGCAGCTGGGTGTGGATCCGGGCCTTACGGGTATGGCTATCGCTTGGGGTGACGCCTGGACAAATATGATACAGCCTTTCTGGGCGCTGCCGGCATTGGCCATCGCTCGCCTTGGAGCTAAGGATATCATGGGATTCTGTCTGATAGACCTGTTTGTTAGCGGTGTAATCATCGCCGGCGGACTGCTGGTATGGGCGCTTTAGCGTGGAAAGATTCCTGACGGTTAAATCCGTTTCAAAACGGGTTTTGTCGGCGTATGTGAATGTGTGCTGGTAGCATCGAAAGATTCATTGGCACCTGTCTCGGAGTAAATTTAACGATTGTTGCAAATATGCATAAAATGATGAAAACAAGATTCTTTTTGGCAGTCAGCGTGGTGTTGCTGCTGACCGCATGTCATTCGACCAACACTTCGGAAACCGCGTTGGACAGTACACGGATGAACGATGAGGGTATCTCGGTCATGAATGAGGCTGAGGGCGTGACCCTTACAGGCATACGTGACATGGATAACACCATGTCGGTGGAGCTTTTCAAGGGGTCGTGTCCCGACAGTTTGTTGGCGGTGCTGGCCCCCGAAGGGTCGTTCCTGTCGGCCATCAATGTTTATCTGGCCGTCACGTCCAACCATAGGGTGCTTTTCGATACAGGATTGGGTGTGGAGAAAGGCGGCAAGATGCTTGAGAAGCTTGCCTATCTGCATGTGCGTCCTGAGGATATCGACGCCATATGTCTGACGCATCTGCATGGTGACCACATCGGCGGATTGTTGAAAGACGGTAAAGCGGTGTTCCCTAGAGCGACCATCTACTTGTCGGTCGACGAGTTTGACGCTTGGAACGACGGAGGTTCGATGGCGGCGCAGAACACATTGTGGAAGCAGGTGCTGGCCGCATACGCTTATCAGATACAGCCAGTGAATGATGGCGACACGTTGCTGGACGGGTTGGTGAGTGTGCGTGTGACTCCGGGTCATACACCGGGCCATACCCTTTATGCTGTGGGCAATTGCTTGATAGCGGGCGACTTGCTACATGCTCAGGATTTGCAGCTGACGTACCCCCAATACTGCGCTCGCTACGACAATGACACCGCTATGGCTGCAGATGCACGCCGGAAAGTGATGGACCAGTTGCGTGGCGAAGGACGCTATCTGAGCGGTGCGCACTGCTACGACTTCTGGATTCGTCTGAAATAGGGTAGGTGTCTCTGGTTTGCTAGCGTGGCAGGTTGATGGTGAAGGTGGATCCTTCGCCGGGGGTGCTGTCCACTGTAATCTCGCCGCCATGGAGCTTGACCACTTGCCATACGTAGTTGAGACCGATTCCGAAGCCTTTCACATTGTGGATGTTGCCTGTCGATACGCGATAGAATTTCTCAAAGATATGCTTCTGGTCCTCTTTGCTGATACCGATGCCGTGGTCTTTGACGCAGAGCACGATATGGTCGGCATCGCCGCTGGTGGAGACATCGATGTCCATTGTGCTGCCCGAATACTTGACGGCATTGTCGATAAGGTTGTAAACCAAGTTGGTGAGGTGCAGTTCGTCGGCCAATAGGGTAGGTGGTTCGGCGTCGAGATGGTAGTTGATGGTTCCGCCGGCATTGCTGATTTTCAGCTGGAAGCTTTTGGCTACGCTTTCGATGATTTTATGGAGGTCGACTTGCTGTCGGTTCATGGAGAAGTTTTTGTTCGCCATTTTGGCATTCTGTAGTATTGTGTCGACCAGGATGCGCATTCGGCGACTTTCCTCATTGATGATGCCCAAGTAGGTGCTGTTGGCGGAATTGTCGGTGGGGGCGCCATCCTGGAGCATCTCGCAGGCAAGGCTGATTGTGGCCAATGGCGTCTTGATTTCGTGGGTCATGTTGCTGATGAAGTCGGTCTTCATCTCGTCCAGTTTTTCCTGTTTGACGACGGTGCGCATGGAGAGGAAGAAAAGCAGTAGTATCAAGAAAATCAGCACAAAACTGATGATGAAGTAGAGTGTGGAGTTCTCTTTCAACAAGAGTGACGACAGTGGGAAATGAAGGACGATGAAGTATTCGTTGGGCGACATCATCCCGTTTGGATGGAACCGATATTTGAAGGGTGATTCGCGCAGTTTCTGTTCCTGACCCTCGGTGTTGCAATAGAGGAAGCGGTCGCTGGTGTAGTCGTAAAGGCCGATGTAGGGGGCGATGTCGACGCCATTCACCATCAGTTTGTCGGTGATGAGGGAGTCGAGCAGATAATGATTGAAGGTGTTGGATGTCATGATGTTGTCGACGACATATTCGGAAATGTCGTTGACGAATCGGTTATAGAACTCGTCGCCGTTTTGGAGTCGGTCGCGTGTGGCGAGAATGGTGTTGTAACGGCTGATGGCGGCGCTGTCGGAAGAACTGACTTTTACGCCAGGCAACAAATGCACACTGTCGATCATGGTGACGCCAACCTGGACAAGGGTGGTGTCGTAGAAGACATTGTAGTTCTCTTTCACCACGTCCTGCATTTGGGTGTTAAGCTCTTCTATTCTTTTGAACTTCAGTAGCATGTAGCGGTCTTGCTGGCTGATATAGTCTTCCACTTTCAGGCGGTCGAGTTGTTCGATCATATCGTCCATGGCGTTGTTGACGCTGATATTGAAGAGATTGTCGCTGACAGTAACAGTTCGTTTCATCTGCACATACTGCACGGCCATGAGGCTGAAGGCCGCAAGTGTGAAGAGTGTGGCCAGCGAAATAAGGAATATTTTTTTCATCTCCTTGTTAGTCATTGATTGTGTATCGTTTTTATTGACGGGTTCTTAAAGTCCTTAAGGTCCTTAAAGTCTTTATGGCCCTTAGTCTTATTATTTTGTTCATATATTATACGGAAGTTTTATTTTTTTGTTTACTTTTTTCCTTTTTTTGATGATGCATGTGGGATGTTTTGATGGGCTGCCGGCTTTGGTGTTTGTTATTTTTTTTCCGACAAAAATTGTTGGGATAGGCTCTGACCAAGCACAGATAGTATCGGATTCATCGAAAAGTTATTAACAATTCAAGATGTTGTATTTTAGTTTGTTGTGTTTGTTTGTTGGTTCGTTCTGAAAGCGGAATAATTTGTATTTATAAAAATCTGCGTACTTTTGTATCCCGTAGTTCATTTATTATATTCACCGCTTCGATAGCATTCCTTCTGGGGGGTGCTATGGAGGTTTAATATTTTTTTTATGAAACACGGTTTCGACAACGAAAAGTATCTCAAAATCCAGTCCGAACACATCAAAGAGCGCATCTCGAAGTTCGGAAACAAGCTTTATCTTGAATTCGGAGGCAAGCTCTTCGACGATTTCCATGCCAGCCGAGTGCTGCCAGGCTTTGAACCCGACAGCAAGTTGAAAATGCTCATGCAACTGCGTGATGATGCAGAAATTGTTATCGCCATCAGTGCACGAGATATAGAGAAGAACAAAGTGCGTGCCGATTTGGGCATTACCTATGACGATGATGTGTTGCGTCTGCGTGATGAGTTCCAGAACCGTGGCCTACTGGTCAGTTCGGTTTGTATCACGCAATATCATGGTCAACCTAGTGCGCAGGCCTTCCGCGAGCGTCTGGAACGCTTGGGCATCAATGTTTACTATCATTATTTGATTGAAGGGTACCCCACAAATGTGGAGCTGATATGTTCGGCTGATGGTTTTGGCCGCAACGAATACATCCGCACCAGCCGTCCGTTGGTGGTTGTAACTGCGCCTGGCCCCGGCAGCGGCAAGATGGCCGTGTGTCTGAGCCAGTTGTATCAGGAGAACAAACTCGGGGTTAAAGCCGGTTATGCCAAATTTGAAACCTTCCCCATTTGGAGCATTCCCTTGAAACACCCTGTGAATGTGGCCTATGAGGCGGCTACTGCCGATCTTAATGATGTCAACATGATCGACCCCTTCCATTTGGAAGCCTACGGAGAGACGACGGTCAACTACAATCGCGATATCGAGATTTTCCCCGTCCTCAACGCTATTTTTGAAGGCATCTATGGAGAGAACCCCTACAAGTCGCCCACCGATATGGGCGTCAATATGGCCGGATTTTGCATTTGTGACGACGAAGTGTGCTGCAAAGCCTCTAAGGATGAGATCATTCGTCGTTACTTCGCTGCTTTGTGTAAGTTTGTGCAGGGCCGCATCCCCGAATCGGAGGTCGACAAGAATGCACTGTTGATGAAGCAGATGAAGATCACCACCGACTTTCGTCGTACCACTGTTGCCGCTCGTGAACGCGCCGCTCAAGAAGGCGCACCTGCCGCTGCCATAGAGATGGAAGACGGCACGATCATAACTGGCCATTCGAGCCCCCTGTTGGGCGCCTGTGCCGCCATGTTGTTGAACGCCATCAAGCATTTGGCTGGTATTGATCATAACGTCAAACTCATTGCGCAGAAATATATCGAGCCCATCCAGCACACCAAGACGTGTCTGCTGCATGGCAACAACCCTCGTTTGCATACCGACGAAGTGTTGCTGGCACTGTCGATGCTCAGCCTTTCGGACGAAAACTGCCGACGTGCACTCGAAATGCTGCCGCAGTTGAAAGGCTGTCAGGTGCACACGACGACAATGCTCGGTGAGGTGGACATCAAAATATTCAAGAAGCTAGGAGTGGATGTGACTTCCGACCCACAATTCAAGAAATAACAATTATTTTTGAGGCCTTAAAACTTAGATTCTTATATGAAAATTGGAATTATCATAGCAATGGATATCGAGTACCGACAGATGTTCGATGTCCTTGGTGGCGACACCGGCCGATTAGGAGGCAACGAAATTGTGTTGTGGCAATGTGGTATTGGCAAGGTTAATGCCGCAGTGGGCACCATGCGACTGGTGAACCAGCACCATCCCGATGCCATCATCAGCACGGGTCTGGCAGGAGGAATCGATGAGAAAATGCAGGTGATGGACGTCTTGGCTGCCTCCCAAAGTGTATACCACGATGTCGACTGTGGCAGCGGACTTGGCTGCCAACGTGGTCAGGTGCAAGGACTTCCGGTACGCTTTGATGCCGACAGCCGACTTCTGGCCCATGCCAATGCAGTGCCCCTCTCGGCAGACGAACGTCTGGTGACAGGTCTTATCTGCACGGGTGACCAGTTTATTACCGACCGGGAAAGACAGAATGACATCAAGGTCGCATTCCCCGATGGAATGGCATGCGATATGGAAAGCGCTGCCATTGCTCAGACTTGCTACCTGCTGGGCATTCCCTTCCTCAGTTTGCGCGTCATCAGCGATACTCCGGGACGCACCGACAACCACCAGCTCCAATGGGAAGACTTCCTCGCCTCGATGTGCGACCGGTCGTTCCATTTTGTGAAACGCTATTTGGAGACGTTGTAACCATTTGTAATTCTGAATAAATAGTAACTCTTTTTTTGTCTAAATAATCGAAGAATGGAAGTTATTCAAAGCTTTACGATTGATCATACGCATCTGAAACCCGGCATCTATGTCTCGCGCGTAGACAAGGGCTTCATAACATTCGATTTGCGAATCACCGAGCCCAATCACGAACCTGCAGTAGCTCCTTCCGCCATTCACAGCATGGAACACTTGATGGCTACCTGGTTCCGCAATTCGCGCGTCAAGGAAGATGTGGTATATGTCGGACCAATGGGCTGTCTGACAGGTATGTATGTCATTATGCTCGGAAAATACACTGTGGAAGATATGCGTCAGCTCACCATCGAGTGTCTGGAGTGGATAATGACGCAGGATGAGGTGCCGGCTACCGAACCGGCAACCTGTGGCAACTACCTGCTGCACGACCTGCCCATGTGCAAATGGGAGAGCGCACGCTATCTCGACCGTCTGAAAAACGATTTCCACAGCGAATACACCAAGCTGCAGATCACCTTGAACGACGGTAAGGTCTTTGCGGACGCCTGATAAGAAAAAAAAATTCAGTCTTGCGCAATATTTCTACAATTTCACGTTTAATAGAACGTGTGATTGCTGTTGCAAAACGGTCGCGCAAGACGATATGGCCCCGTAGTTCAGCTGAATAGAACGTCGGATTCCGGTTCCGAAAGTCGTGGGTTTGAATCCCGCCGGGGTCACCAATCTTATGAAGGAATTTTTTAGAAATACCAAACCCTTCGGACAACTGATAACACTTTTTGTGCTCGTTGTCCTTTTTTTTATTTTGGCTGCAGGCGTCACGGCTGGTGCGGTACTGTTCGGTCTGGACTATGGCAACGTTCACCACATGCTGCTGCTGCAGATAGTCACCCAGTTGATTGCCTTTCTGGTGCCAGCACTCGTTGTGGCCTATCTCTTTTCGGACACTGTCAGCGGTTCGTTGCGGTTCGACTTCTCGAAACGCAAATGGTTGCTGGCTGCCGTAGGAGTCTTTGTTTTGCTGTTCATGGTGCCCTTCACTGACTGGCTGTCGCAGGTCAACGACTCGTGGCATTGGAGCGGCCGTTGGGCGGCGCTGGAGGAACAGTTGCGTGACGGTACACAGCGCAACCAGGATTTGGTGGAAGAGATGCTTTCACTGCCGGGTGTGGGCAATTTGCTGTTCAATCTGCTGGCTATAGCGCTTGTTCCTGCTATTTGTGAGGAATTTCTTTTCCGCGGTGGTGTCCAAACCATTTTAGGCCGATGGGTGCGCAACCCCCATTTGGCCGTTCTTCTGTCGGCCGCCATCTTCTCGCTCATGCACGGCGAGTTTTTCGTTTTTCTACCTCGATTCTTTCTTGGGGTTCTGCTTGGCTACCTTTTCTATTATGGCGGATCCATGCTGGTTAATGTCGCGGCGCATTTCGTGAATAATGCCATCGTCGTGGTCGCATGGTACCTGTATGCCAACGGAACGATCGGCGACACTTATGTGGAAAATATCGATGCGCCGATGGCTGTATGGCTCGTCGGATTGATTCTGGGATCAGCCCTTTTTTATATGATTTTTATTCGGTCAAAAAATACAATTTCTCCACCCGAAACGACCCAAGTTGAATCCTCCAAGTTGCCTGAATGATGACGTGATGCGTATTTTGTGATTGTTTTTAAAGTGCTTGTTTATAGTAAAATATAGCCAGTGTTCTCGTTTTTTGAAAATAAAAATCAAAAAAAGTTACTCAGATTCAAAAAATAGTAGTACTTTTGCACTTTGAATTTTGAAAAATAACATATTAAAATCTCATTAAAAATGACTAAGGCAGAAGTAGTGAATGCAATTGCCCAGAAAACGGGCATCGAGAAAATTGCCATCCTGACTGTTGTCGAGGAGCTGATGACGGTCATTAAAGATTCTCTTACTGAAGGTGAGAACGTTTATCTGCGTGGTTTCGGCAGTTTCATCGTCAGAAAAAGAGCAGAAAAGACCGGACGTAATATTTCCAAGAACACCACTGTTATTATTCCCGCCCACAACATTCCGGCATTCAAACCTGCTAAGGCTTTCATGGCAGACGTTAAAAACAATACGAAATAACTTTAAAATATTATAATTATGCCCAACGGTAAGAAACACAAAAGACATAAGATGTCTACGCACAAACGCAAAAAACGCCTGCGTAAGAACAGACACAAGAAGAAATAAGCCCACCTTATTTCTTACGACATCTAACAGAAACTAAAACAAATTACACAACGCTCTCGGGCGGTTTGTGTAATTTGTTTTGTTTTTTACCCCGTTGGCGTCACTACCAACGCACCCTATTCCACAAATGAACAAAGAACTCATCATATCAGCTTCAGACAGCGATGTGCAGATAGCCCTTCTGGAAGACAAGCAGCTGGTGGAGCTACACAGAGAAAAGAAAAATACCCAATTTGTTGTCGGCGATGTCGTCATCGGCAAGGTACGCAAAATCATGCCAGGCCTCAATGCCGCCTTTATCGACATCGGCGACGAGAAGGATGGCTTCCTCCACTATCTGGACCTCGGTCCTCAGTATAACTCCGTAAGCAAATATCTGCGACTGGCCATGAATGGCGACGCCAGTATGCAGACACTTGAGAACTTCAAGATAGAACCCGTTTTTGAGAAGAACGGCAACCTTTCCAATACGCTTAAAGTCGGTCAGTTCCTTATTGGTCAGATAGCCAAGGAACCGATTTCAACCAAAGGCCCGAAAATTTCGGGTGAGATATCGTTTGCAGGACGCTATCTGGTTTTGGTGCCTTTTTCCAACAAAATTTCCATTTCGCAAAAAATCAAGAGTTCGGAAGAACGTTCCCGTCTGCGCCGTCTTATTCAAAGCATCCGGCCCAATAATTTCGGACTCATTGTGCGTACAGTGGCCGAGGGCAAATCTGTTGCCGAACTGGACAGCGATTTGCGCCTGTTGCTCGACAAATGGAGCCGCATGACGGTGAAATTGAAGACGGTTAATAGTCCGCAGCTTATCGAATCGGAGCTTAGTGCCACGTCAGCTCTGCTGCGCGATGTGCTCACCGACGACTTCAATACCATCTATTGCGACACTGAGGATATCTACAACGAAGTGCGCGACTGTATACGTACCATTGCTCCCGACAAGATTGACATTGTCAGGCTGTACAAGATGGATACGCCCATCTTCGAGCAGTTTGGAGTCCAACGCGATATCCGTCGTGCTTTCGGCCGCATAGTCACCATCCGTTCTGGCGTTTATCTCTATATCGAACATACCGAAGCCATGCACGTCATCGATGTTAACAGCGGCAACCACATCAAGGCGGGCACCGGCCAGGAAGACACGGCACTGCAAGTCAATATCGAATCGGCTAAGGAAATAGCCCGACAACTGCGTTTGCGCGACATGGGAGGCATCGTTATTGTCGACTTTGTCGATATGGCAAAAGCCGAGCATCGTAGAGAGCTTTACGAGGTGATGACTGAGGAAATGAAGAAAGACAAAGCCCGTCATACGATCTTGCCGCTCAGCAAATTTGGATTGATGCAAATCACCCGTCAGCGTGTGCGTCCCGCGGTGGAGGTCGATGTGCAGGAGAAGTGCCCCTTCTGTGACGGTACGGGCACTATCAAATCCAGCTTGGTCGTTGTCGACGAGATCGAGTCGAACCTCCGTTATCTGGAGAGTTCGCAGCAGGAACGCAAGCTCACGGTCGTCACCCATCCCTATATCCAAGCCTACCTCACCAAGGGATTCAAGTCCATTCGCCGTCAGTGGCAGCGCAAGTATAAGATGCGTCTCACCATAAATCCTTCGGAGAGCTATAACCTTTTGGAATACAAATTTTTCACCCCAGACGGCGAAGAGGTGCAGATGTGACAACCGCGACGCAATCGCGTCGTGAATCACCACCATCGAACCGCATCTGTGGATGCAGAATAAAATAGCAAGGCCGGCATTGTCAGATGCCGGCCTTGCTATTTTATAAGCAAAGAGGGGGCGGGTGCGTTATTCGGCTGTATTTTATGTGTTTATAAAAGTTGTTTCGGAATAATAATGTTTTTCTTTTAAAAAAGGATTGTTATTTCACAAAAAATCACTAACTTTGCATCGCTTTTCTTGTACTTGCAACCTTTATGCGGGTGGAGGAAAGGCGTTGGATTATTTATTGAATGTGAATAAAATATAAATGAAAATAAAATCTATGCAAAAAAGTAAAATTGGACTTGATTTTGAAAAAGTAGAGCACGCAAGAAGTGTGGCACGAAAAATTGCCGACCAAGTGCAGGATTTTGTGGGCAATTATACCACGGTGGCTGTCGAACGTACCATCTGCCGTTTGCTCGGCATCGACGGTATCGATGAAAACGAGGTGCCTCTTCCCAATATCGTGGTCGACGGATTGAAGTCGAAAGGCGTCTTGGGACAGGGCGTGGCCTACTTTATTGGCAATGCCATCATCGAAACGGGTAAGACTCCCCAGCAAATAGCCGAAGCTATCGTGGCGGGCAAATTGGATTTGACCCAGCTGCCGATGCATCCGGTTGCTGAAACTGCCAAAGCCATCCAGCCTTATGTCGACGAAAACGTGACACGTATTCGCAACAACCGTCTGCGTCGTGAAAACTACATCAACACTATCGGAGAAGGCTCGAAGCCCTATCTCTACATCATCGTGGCAACGGGTAACATCTACGAGGATGTTGTTCAGGCACAAGCAGGTGCTCGTCAGGGTGCCGATATCATTGCTGTGATTCGTACCACTGGTCAGAGTCTGTTGGACTATGTGCCTTACGGCGCCACCACAGAAGGCTTTGGCGGTACTTTCGCCACCCAGGAGAACTTCCGTATCATGCGTAAAGCCCTCGACGAGGTAGGCGAGGAGGTGGGTCGCTACATCCGTCTCTGCAACTATTGTTCGGGTCTTTGCATGCCCGAAATCGCAGCCATGGGCGCCCTCGAGGGTTTGGACGTGATGCTCAACGACGCTCTTTACGGCATTCTGTTCCGCGACATCAACATGCAGCGTACGCTGATTGACCAATATTTCAGCCGTATCATCAACGGCTTCGCCGGTGTCATCATAAACACTGGTGAGGACAACTATCTGACCACTGCCGACGCCTACGAAGAGGCACACACGGTGTTGGCTTCCGACTTTATCAACGAGCAGTTGGCTCTGTTGGCCGGATTGCCCGAGGAACAGCAGGGTTTGGGCCATGCATTCGAGATGGACCCCATGCTTCAGAACGGTTTCCTCTACGAGCTTGCACAGGCTCAGATGATTCGTGAAATCTTCCCCAAGGCTCCGCTGAAATACATGCCGCCTACCAAATTCATGACCGGCAACATCTTCCGCGGACACATCCAGGATGCGCTGTTCAATATCATCGGTCAGTGGACTCACCAGGGTCTGCAGCTGCTGGGTATGCCCACCGAGGCTATCCATACCCCCTTTATGAGCGACCGCTACCTCTCCATCGAGAACGCCAAGTATATTTTCAACAACATGAAGGATATCGGAGAAGAGGTCGAGTTCAAGGAAGGCGGCATCATCCGCACCCGAGCCAAAGAGGTGCTGGACAATGCCACCAAGTTGCTTGAGGACATGGAGCGCGAGGGTCTCTTCACCGCACTGGAAAAGGGCATCTTCGCCAACGTGAAACGCCCCAAGAATGGCGGTAAGGGTCTGGACGGTGTCACGGTGAAAGCCGAGAACTACTACAATCCTTTTGTCGAAATCATGAAAGGCAAAAAATAAGACCTGCCGTAGTATAGGAAGTGTTGATGCTTCCACTCGTCAATAATCATAAAATCAAAAATTCACAATTAAAACAAGACACAATGAGTGAAGGACTGTATTCAATGGAGGCTAAGGATTACGACAAAACCTTAGACCTTACCAAGATAAAACCCTATGGTGACACGATGAACGACGGCAAGGTTCAGTTGAGTTTCACCCTGCCGGTGCCTGCAGGTGCTGAGGCAGAAGAAGCTGCCAAGCAGTTGCTGAAGAAGATGGGATTTGAGAATCCCCTGGTTGTGTTCCAGAAAGAACTGACCGAAGGCTTCTGTTTCATGAACTGCTACGGTTCATTGACCCATACGGTCGACTATACCAATATCCATGTCCCCAAGGTGGAGAGTACCACCATGGAGATGAAGGAATGCGACGAATATATTCGTGAACATATCGGACGCAAGATTGTCTGCGTCGGTGCTTCCACTGGTACTGATGCCCACACCGTGGGAATCGACGCCATCATGAACATGAAAGGCTATGCCGGCCATTATGGATTGGAGCGTTACGATATGATTGACGCCTACAATCTTGGCAGCCAGGTGCCCAACGAGGAGTTCATTGCCAAAGCTATTGAACTTCATGCCGATGCACTGCTTGTGAGCCAGACTGTCACCCAGAAGGACGTCCACATCAAAAACCTGACCGAGCTGGTCGAAATGATGGAGGCTGAAGGCCTTCGTGATAAGATGATCCTTGTCTGCGGTGGTCCGCGTATCAGCCACGAATTGGCCAAAGAACTGGGCTACGATGCCGGTTTCGGCGCCAATACCTATGCCGACGATGTGGCATCGTTTGTGGCACAGGAGATGGTAAAGCGTGAGATGAAATAAGTTTAAAACAATCAAACAATTATAAATTTTTAAATCATGGACAAAAACGAAATCAGAACTTTTATTGCTCGCCGTGCAGCCCAAGAGTTGCATGATGGCGACGTGGTCAATCTGGGTATCGGTCTGCCGACGTTAATTCCCAACTACCTGCCGGAAGGTGTGAACGTCATCCTTCAGTCCGAAAACGGTATGATCGGTATGGGTCCTACACCTGAAGAGGGTAAGGAAGATCCTTGGTTCATCAACGCTGGCGGTGGATTCATCACCGCAGTGGATGGAGCTTCCACTTTCGACAGTGCCACCTCGTTCGGCATTATCCGTGGCGGCCATGTCGATGTGTCGGTTCTTGGTGCCATGCAGGTTGACGAGAAGGGCGACTTGGCCAACTGGATGATTCCTGGCAAGAAAACCCCCGGTATGGGCGGAGCAATGGACCTCCTGGTTGGTGCCAAGAAAGTCATTCTGGCTATGGAACACACCGCCAAGGGCAACCCCAAGATCTTGAAGAAATGCACCCTGCCGCTGACAGCCAAAGGCCAGGTGAACATGATTATCACCGAAATGGGTGTCATGGAAATCACCCCCGAAGGTATCGTCCTGACGGAGATCAACCCCGAATTCACCGTTGCTGACGTGCAGGCTGCTACTGAGGCTACGCTGATTATCTCTCCCAATCTGAAAGAGATCAAATAGCAATTCCACAATCTGAGGAAGGGACGTCGGGCACTGCAGGTCCTGTCCCTTCCTCTTCTTTTTTCCGGCCACCTGTTTGCCGGACAGTTGGTCCCAAAACTGAAAACACATACTCCAATGAAGAAAACAGTCTTGCTCCTGGCCTTGCTTTTCGCGACAGTCCTTTCGTATGCCGAACAGCCGCCGATGCCGGCCCCCCAAGAGGGCAGTCCGCACATTGAATTCAAATACTACGGATTCTATGGCGTGGTGGAATATACCCATATGGGTAATTTCAAACACGAAAGTGGCCTTTATATGAACCCTGCCAACGGCAAAATTGTCAATGCTGTCGACCAGTATGGTCTGAACGGCATCACGGCCGTTGCGGGATGGCAGTGGCGCAAGGAGTCGGGCATCGGTATCGGATTCTCCTATCTTAACGACGCTTCGGGTTCTTTTTCCCAGATACCGGTGTTCATTGAGTTTCGCAGCCATTACCTGCGCAACCGTATCACCCCCTTCTCGACAGTGCAGCTAGGCTATAGCATCCCCTTCGGTTCCAAAAACAGTGCCGAAGAATATACGCGCATCGACGAGGGTGGCATCACTTTTGGTCTCCAGGCGGGTGCCCGCTTTGCCATATCGCAGAAGCTGGGTCTCAACGTCTATGTGGGATACCAGATGATACACAACAACAGTGTGGAACGTGGTTTCAACCACGTGGCAGCCACCAAAATGCCCGAACTCTACCATCATTACAAATTTGGCTTGGGTATTAATTTCTAAATGATTATGAACAAAAAACTGCTCACATTAGTGTTGGCTTTTGTGGCCTGCGGTTCTCTTATGGCGCAGTCCCACAAGGGCAAATCACCGTCGCAGGATGCCCCGCGCGACGAGTGGAACGACGTGGAGATTTTCGAACAACACAAACTGTATCCGCGTTCGAATGTAATCCCTTACGGCAACGAGAATGATATAGAGAAGAACAAGTACAGTGCGTCTCCTTATTATGTCAGTCTGGCAGGCTCGTGGCGCATGACGCTCAGCACGAGCTATAACAGCCGTCCCACCAATATCGAGCAGAAAGATTTTTCGGCCCAGAACTGGTCGGCCGTCACGGTACCCGACGGTTCGTGGACCATGAACCACAAAAAGGTGGCAAGTCCGCTGATCAAGCACGCATCAGACTTGCCTGACCGCGATAACTATGTGGCCACATACTATCGCGAAATTGAAGTGCCCAAAGACTGGAAGGGGATGAGGGCGTACCTCAACCTACAGGCCAAATCGGCTTATTATATTTGGGTCAACCAGGAATACGTGGGTTACAGTGAAGATTCTCGTGATGTCAGCGAGTTCGACCTGACGGAGCATCTGCGCTACGGCAAAAGCAACAGCATTGTGGTGCAGGTCGTGAGTGTTTCAGACGGCTCGTTGCTGGAATCGAACTATGAACGTACCATCAACGGCATCACTGCCGACCCATACATTGTGTTGAAACCTGCGGTCAATGTGATGGACTATCAGATCACGGCCGACTACGACAGCCCTTCACAGATGGGAACCTTCAAGGTCAATCTCGACATTTTCAACGCCACGCGCAAGGGGCAGTATTACGTGGAAGTTGAACTTTGGGACCCCCGTGGCCGCCAGGTGGAGAAGATGGGCCGCTGGATGGTTTTCGACAAGAAAAACGAGTTGGAGATGGAGTTGGAGCGTTCCATTGCCGGTGTGAAGGCGTGGAGCGATGAAACCCCTAATCTTTATACCATGGTGGTGCGCTTGCGTGACCAGAAAATGAACCTTGTTGAGACGGTCGGTTCTCGTTTCGGTTTTCGCACGGTGGCATTGGCTGATGGTCTGTTGACCGTGAACGGCATGCCCGTGGTGCTGCGTGGCACACTTTACCATTTCTATGATGTCGCCTCGGGCACTTTTCCGACCGAAGAAAAGGTGCGTCAGGATTTGAAACTGATGAAACAGCATAATATCAATGCAATACGCACTACACTCTATTCTCCATGCGCCCCCTATCTTTACGAACTTTGCGACGAATATGGCATCTATGTGATACCTGATGCCAATCTGCAGCCTTATTCCACCCAGCAGAAGGCTGTGGCCACCGATCGGGCCTATATCAACCTCTTCGTTTCGCGCATGCAGAACATGTATGAGCGGCTCAAGAATCATCCGTCGGTTATCGCATGGTCGCTGGGCAACAGTCCCGACAATGGTGTCTGTATGGAGCATGCCCATCGTACACTGAAGCAGAAAGACAAATCGCGTCCGGTGATATATCCTGGTGCAGGCTATTCCGACAAATCGGACCTTATTGCCGCCATCAATCCGGATTTTGATGACTTGAAACTTTTTGCAGCCAAGCAGCAGCCGCGCGGCATGCTGATGGCCTCATTCGGTTCGGCCAGAGGTAACTCATACGGCAACATCGAACCGCTGTGGGACCTGGTGCGCCGCAACAGTTCGCTACAAGGTGGTTTCGCTGCCAGTTGGAACCAGGCCCGCTATGCCGATGCTCCCAGCGGAGCAGCGCAGACGACGCCCGGTTTTGTGACAGCAGACCGGCAACCGTTGCCCTATCTGGCTGAGTTGCGCAACATTTATCGTCCCTTCGATGTCAAACTGGTAGCCATCAGCCCTGATGCTGCCGAATTCAATGTGACGAATTTCCTCTCGTTCCTTACCTTGAACGACTATATATTGGAATACAATATTTTCTCCAATCTCAAGAACCGAATTATTGAGGGTGAGGTGTCGGTGTCGCTTAAACCGGGCGAATCGAAGAATTTCAAGCTCAAGGTGCCGGCCTTGACACTTTATGCCGGAGAAGAACTCTTTATCCGCTTCACCGTGAAGCAGCGCAAGGAAACCGCTGCTGTGGCCAAAGGTACGGAACTCGGCGTGGTGGAGTTTCCGCTGCCGATGAAAGAGGTGAAAAAAGAAAAGATGACCGACTATGACCGTGAGGAACTCTTTGTGTCGCAACCCGACTACGGTCGTCAGGTACAGATATTCAACGACAACATCGAACTGTGGTATGATTTGGACAGGGCAGAAATCACTTCGTTCAAATTCCGCGACCGTTCGTATTTGCTGTCATCACCTCAGATCAACTTCTGGCGTGCCGCTACCGACAACGACCGCGTGGACAAGAATGCAATGCGGCTGTGGCAGAATTTGTCACCCGACAATATGGTTCGGACCGTTGTGGCATCCAATTTCCGTCGTATCGACGCCTATACGGTGGCTGTCGATGCCATGTTGCGTTACACCGACCGTAACGGCGTGGTGCTCTTCGATGTGAAGCAGTCGGTCGCTGTTCTCCATACTGGCGATGTGCTGCTTGACAATGAAATAGTGGCTACAGAACAGGTGAAGACCCTGCCCAAGGTGGGCATGCAGATGTGCCTCAGCAAGAATATGGATACGGTGCGTTGGTTCGGATTGGACAAGGAGACATACGCCGACCGTCGTTCGTCCGGAGTGGCAGGCACCTACAAGCGTCCGGCATCGTCGCTTTTCTTTAAGTATGACAAACCTCAGGAGAGCGGTAACCGTTCCGGAGTGCGTTGGCTGTCTGTGGAGGATGCGACAACAGGACTTTTTGTTGACATGCTTGATTCCAATTTCAATTTCAGCATCTATCCCTATAGCGACCGTCAGCTTTCTGACGCCAGCAGCGCTGAAGCCCTGACCGAGCAGGATTATTGGACGCTCAATGTCGACTATCGGCAGGCGGCTGTTGGCAGTGCACTAGCAGGTACCGAAGTGTCGGACAAAGACCTTTTGGATGCTCACAGCTATCATTTCCGCGTCCACATGAGGGCTTACGACCTTTCGGAATATAACCCCTACGACTTCTGCCGTGTGGAATACCCTGTCATTGCATCGAGCGTGTTGCCTATGCCGCGTATCAGCAGCAGCCGCGAGCGCTTCGACCAACCGATGACGGTGACGCTCAGCAGCACTACACCGGGCGCCGAAATCCACTACACCCTTGACGGAAGCACCCCCGACGAACATTCCCCCGTCTACAAGAAACCGATCACTATCAAGAACTCGACATACGTGAAAGCCCGTGCCTTCAAGAAAGGTAGCACGCCGTCGTTCACATCAATTCGTCGTTTCAACTACGACTATATTGTTAAGGCAACCTATACCAATAAGGCCAATACGCCCTACAACTTCAATCCGGAGACGTTGCTCTTCGATGGCGAGCAGGGCGATGTCAGCGAACTTTCGCATGGTTGGTTGGGTTTCTCGGGCAACGACCTCAATGTGGTGTTTGAACTGAGCAAGGCCATCGAATTGCAACAGGTGACTGTCAACTTTGCACATGTCCCCGACGCTTGGGCATTTGCGCCTACGGCGGTACAGGTCTTTGTTTCGGCCGACGGTGAGAACTATTCGCCGGCCATCAATGCCAAATTGAAATATGCACCTGAAGAGGAATCGATGAACAAGGCACAGCGAGTCACTGTGACGGTGGATGTGAACCGTACGGATGTGCGCTATGTGCGTCTGGTGGCCAAGAACATGGGACGCATTCCCGCATGGCATAAAGCCAAAGGGTTGCGTCCGTGGATTATGGTCGACGAGGTGCAGCTGATGGAGACCATTCATTAAACCGTGTTTTCCGATCATCCGAGATGTCTGAATCGCTCTATACACGCACGGAGATGCTTGTGAAAACCGAGGGTTTGCAGCGGCTGCAGTCGATGCATGTGCTTGTTGTAGGCCTGGGTGGGGTAGGAGGTGCGGCAGCAGAGATGTTGTGCCGCAGCGGTGTAGGGCGGCTGACACTTGTGGATGGCGACAGGGTGTCGGTCACCAACATCAATCGGCAGCTGATAGCGACAGAACGCACCGTGGGGCGTCCGAAGACAGAGCTGTTCGCTGAGCGCTTCAAGGAAATAAATCCCCAATGTGATGTGCGTCTGGTGACGGAGTTTTTGCGAGACGAAAGGATGGTGGAGTTGCTCGAATCGGAACGTTACGACTATGTGGTGGACGCCATCGACACGTTGTCGCCCAAGGTGTTTCTTCTCTATCACGCCCATCGGTTGCAACTGCCCGTGGTGAGTTCGATGGGCAGCGCCGGCAAGCTGGACCCCACGGCGGTCTGTATCAGCGATATCAGCAAGAGCCACACCTGCCCTTTGGCGGCGATGGTTCGCAAACGGCTGCGTCGTATGGGGGTGTCGGACGGCATCACGGCCGTTTTCTCCACCGAACCTGTGGCCGAACATGCCATGGTGGAGGAATTGTCGACCAACAAGCGGACCACGATAGGGACAATATCCTACCTTCCGGTGGTTTTCGGGTGCTTTTGTGCCTCCGTGATTATCCGTTCGGCCACAATAAATTTGGACAAGTAAAAGAAAAGATTTGAATATTTTATAAGGACATATTACGATGAAAAAAAACATATTGCTATTGCTGGTGGGGATGATGTTCTTCGCTTCGTGCGAGGTGGAGTTTTCGCCAAACGACGATTGGAAGCGGATTCCGGTGGTGTACTGCCTGTTGGATCAGGACGACGACACGACTTTTGTGCGCTTGCAGCGTTGTTATTTGGGCGAGGGAAATCAGTACCATTATGCCGCTATAGCGGATTCCATCTATTACCCGCAGGATGCGGTCACCGTATTGATGGAGGAGTGGAACACCTGGGTGGATAATGACGGCCAGCGCCACCGCTATGGCGACAATCCGCGTAAAATCTACACGTTCGACTACACGACGATTACCGACAAGGATTCTGGTATGTTTTTCAATACGGTTCACCCGGTTTATGTGTGTCCGACAGGAGGACAACTTGACACCACCTGCCTCTATTGTCTGAAGGTGTTGGATAATGCCAGTGGAGACACGATTGCCAAGGGCGAAACGCTGTTGATTCGCGGAACGATGACGTTGCAGCAACCCAACAATGTCACGCTGTTCCAGTTCAGTGGCGCATCGGGTAACAAATCGTGCGACATCAAGTGGTCGACGTTGCGCGATGCACGTCAGTACCAACCTGTGGTGCGGTTCTACTATCGCGATTTCATTGTGGATCGTACCCATGTGCCCTACGATACAACCATTACGCCCCACTATATTGACATTCCCTGCAATGTGGTGAAGTCGGACATGACAGAGCGCTATTGCTCCACAAAGTTGGAACAGAACACGTTCCTGTCGCGAATCAAACAAGCCCTTGAAGGAGACACCTGTAATAAAAATATCATCGACACGGTGGATATCTACATCCATTGTGCCACAGAGCCTTTGGCTGCCTACCTCTATGCCACCCATCCTGTCGGCTCCATCAACCAGGAACCCTATGCCTATTCCAATATTGAAGGAGGGGTCGGTGTTTTTGCAGCTCGACGCAGACATCTCTTTTTCAAGATAGGCACCCCGTTGTCGACCGTGTCTGACTATGTGAGACAGATTATCGAACTGGGAGTTGGATTCTGAATAAGGCTGAGTCTCCGAACAAAGAAGAATTGCTGCAAAATATGACTGTAAAGTGCTGACTGTCATGTGAACGGTGTGAGATTTTGACGTTTTTTTGTTTTTAATTATCACATATTTTGTTAAGGTTGTGTCTAATTCGGAAATTTTATGTAATTTTGCAAATTACGAGTTTGAAAATATAATATTAAAAATCAATAAATTAACTATCTAAGATGAATATCACAAGAGAAAATTTGGGCGATTTGGACCTTCTGATCAAGGTGGAAATCGTCGAAAATGACTATGCAGAGAAGGTCAACAAGCAACTGAAAGACTATCAGAAGAAAGCGACGGTGCCCGGATTCCGTAAGGGAATGGCACCTATGGGCTTGATTCAGCGCATGTACAAGAGCGCTGTGGTTGCTGACCAAGTGCAGGAACTGTTGGGCGAGTCGCTCTATAAATATCTTGATGACGAGAAACTGGACATCATCGGCAGTCCGTTGTCGAACGACGAGAAGACAGGAAAAATTGATTTCGAGAAAGGCAAAGACTATACGTTCTATTTTGATGCCGCACTGATGCCGCAGGTGGAGTTGGCTTGGGACAAGGTGAACGCCTCGTTGTATCAGATCAAGGTCAACCCCAAAGATATCGACAAGCAGGTGGAAGAAATCAGCCAGCGCTACGGTAAATTTGAGACTCCCGAGGTGATCGGTGAAGGCGACTATGTGTACGGCAAGGTTGAAGAGCTGGATAAGGACGGCAATGTCAAGGAAGGTGGTGTGAGCACTTTCGCTTCCTTCGACCTGTCCACCCTGAAGAATCAGGAAGAGATCCAGCCCCTTTTCATCGGTAAAAAAGCTGAGGACAAGATTGTTTTCAACGCAGGCAAAGCATTCTCGGCTGCCGACATTGAGAAGCATTTCCATCTGGAAACGGCTGCAGCCAAGAAATTCAAGGCTGACGTTCAGCTGACCGTGAGCGGTTGCTCGCATATCACTCCCCATGAGATCAACGACGAACTGTTCGCCAAAGTGTTTCCCGGTGAGACCGTGAAAGATTTGGCCGCATTCCGCAAGATGCTTGGCAAGGAACTGGAGAAGAGCTACAACGAGCAGGCTGACATCTTCTATGTCAACGAGGTCCGCAAGCAGCTCATCGACAACTTCACGGCTCCCATGCCCGAGGCTTTCCTGAAACGTTGGATTGCCAACCGCGGTGACAAGGATGTGACTGCAGAAAGCGTTGAGGCCGAGTGGGCTGAGAAATATCTGCCTTCGCTGAAGTGGGAGATGGTGGACAATGCTTTGAACAAAATCAAGTCCATCGAGCCTACCCAGAACGATATTGTGGACTATGTGAAAGACATTCTGAGCAAAAACGACACCGCACAGGAAGGCGAGGATGAGAAAGCTCGTGAAGAGCGTCTGGAACAGTCGGCTCGTACGATTGCCAAAGACCGTCAGAATGTGCAGCAGATAGTCGACCGACTCTATGCTCAGAACACCTGTGCTCTTTTCAAGGAGCAGCTGAAACCCGAGCCGGAGAAGGTTACCATCAAGGAATTTGCTGAGAAAGTCAAATAATAAGACTTTGTAATATGATATGGCGGGAGTGCTCAACTCCCGCCTTTTTTAAATCGGATAGTTTTAATGATCTGAATAATAAATAGATAATATATGCGACGTCGTTTACTCTTCTTATTGCTTCTAATGACTATTCCGATGTGTGTCAAGTCGCAGGCGCACAGTTTTTTCGGTAACTCCTTCCTTTCAATTGGTGCCGGCCCCAATTTTTATTTTAACACCAATGGCGTTGGTATAGGAGGGGGCGCATCCCTAACTGGTGGCAAGTGGCTGCTGAATACTGCAGGATTACGGTTGCAATTTGCTGCCCATTTGGCTTCGTCAGGTTCTGATCCCTACATGCTTTATTACGGTCATTGTGACATTTTCTTTGACCTGCTGACTGCCCTGCGGGGTCGCAATCCCAGCGACAAGATCACCAGTTACATGCTTTTAGGCGTTGGCTTGGTTCACAATTCGTTAGGCGATAACGATTTCAGCGGCATTGCCGGTGTCGGCGCCACCTACCGTATCGGGTCAGATTGGCGGCTTTTTGCTGAACTGGAAGCCTTTATCCACCCGTCAGATTTTGACAATAACGAACGCTCATCTACCCTGTTGGCGCTACAGTTGGGCGCTTTGTACGACATTGCCTACAATCCCACACGAAGCCGTTCTCGTTACGAGACCAAACAGTTCAGCAACGACTGGTTTTTCCAGTTGGCATTAGGAATCAATTCGTTCAATTATAATGGTGTGGGCGATTTCAGTAGCCGTATGAAACTGATCACTCCGATATTTGAATTTGGTTTGGGCAAACGGCTCACCTCCCGTTGGCACATACGTATGAATCTTTCGGGTTTCTATACTCGCAGCGCAGATGAATTGTTCTCTTACTATAATGTCAGGGGCGATCTGATGCTTGACCTGATGGGCTTTATCAATCCTGACCGGTCACATTCATTTTTCAATGTGCGTCCCTATGTGAGTGCCGGTATTGTCACCCGACTTGACGACCAGTCACATTTCCTCTTCTCGCCCGCCGGCGGTCTCCAGATGGTTTTCGCCCCCGATGTGCGCAACGAGATTTATCTGGATGCACGCTATCTGGTCACTCCTCCGCGTTTTGCCAAGGTGGAGATGGCGCAAGGTTCGCTGTCGGTGGGCATGTATACGCTGACCGTCGGTTACGGCTACAAATTCGGCCGTCTCAGTTTCCGTTAAAACACTAACCCATGCAAAAATTGCTGCTCATCACGCCGCCATTCACGCAGCTGAACACGCCCTATCCTGCCACCACGCAACTGAAGGCGTTTCTGCAGCAGCAAGGTTATGTCACGGTCCAAAGAGATCTGGGCATCATGGTGACAGGTGAGGTCTTTAGCAGCCGCTTTCTGTCGACGGTATATCCGGTCGGCTATCCTGGTGCGAAAGAGACTATAGGGGCAGTGGATGCCGTGATGCGTTTTTTGCGTGGCGCAGATGACACGCTGGCTTCACGTATAGCTGCGGGCACGTTGCTGCCCGAAAGCCATCGCGCAGGGAATAGCGATGACCTGGAATGGGCATTTGGAATGGCCGGAACTACTGACAAAGCGCGATTGCTGGCCACCTGTTTTCTCGAGGATATCGCCGACTTTCTTCGCACGCATGTTGACCCCCATTTCGACATGGTACGCTATGCGGAGCATATCAGCACTTATGCTGAGCGTTTCGACATTTTGGAGCGTGAGCTGCAGCAGCCACCTTCGCCTATCGAGAAAGTGATGCTGCAGTTGCTCGACGAGGCTGTGGCAGAAGAGCATCCCACGCTGGTAGGGTTCAGCATACCCTTCCCGGGTTGCTTGCTCAGCGCCCTGCGGTGTGCGCAGCATCTGAAGCGGGTGCGGCCGGACATCGTGATTGCCTTTGGAGGCGGTTTCCCCAATACGGAGTGGCGTCAGTTGGGCGACGCGGGATTGTTCGACTATGCCGACTTTGTGACCTTGGACGATGGCGAATTGCCCCTGTTGCGGCTGTTGCAGCACTTGGACGGTGAACTCTCCAAAGAACAGCTGTTGAGGACCTACTGGCGCGAGGAAAACACGGTGCGCTATGTGAATGATTGCGGATGCGGGCTGCCGACACAGGTGGTCAACGAACAACTGCCGACTCCCGATTTCGAAGGGCTTCCGATGGCTCACTATCTTTCTTTGGCCGACATGACGAACCCCATGCAGCGGCTTTGGACCAGCGGACGGTGGAACAAACTGATGATGGCTCATGGCTGCTATTGGGCAAAATGTGCCTTCTGTGACACAACGTTGGACTATATCGGCCGATATGATGCCCCGAAAGCAACGACGGTGGTGGACCGCATGGAACGCATAGCGAAACAGACAGGCAGCAGCGGATTTCATTTTGTCGACGAAGCCATACCCCCGCAACTGATGCAGCAGGTCTGTGAGGAAATACTGAGACGTGGATTGACATTTTCCTTTTGGGGAAATATCCGGTTCGAAAAGCGGTACGACTCCTCGCTATGCCAGCTGATGAGCAAGGCGGGTTGCATTGCTGTCAGTGGGGGATTGGAGGTGGCTTCCGACCGCCTGTTGAAACTTATAGGCAAGGGAGTCAGTGTGCAGCAGACGGTAAATGTCGCCCGAAATTTTCGAGATGCCGGCATCATGGTGCACATCTATTTGATGTATGGGTTTCCGACAGAGACATTGGAGGAAACAATCGATGCGCTGGAGAATGTGCGGCGCATGTTTAAGGAAGGCATTGTACAATCTGCATTCTGGCATCGCTATGCCATGACGGTACATAGTCTGTCGGGGCAACAACCTGAGCGTTATGGAGCCCGTCATGCGGATAAACCGCTGAAATGGCATCCTTTCTGTAATAATGAAATACCCTTTGAATCGGTTTTTGACTACGATCTTGATACCGTGGGCAATGTGCTTCGCATTGCCACCTACAACTATATGAACGGTCTGGGCTTGGACAGACCTGCAAGGAAGTGGTTCAGGGGAATAGTCAGCGCGTGAAGCGAAGAGCCAGTGGCTCTTTGCGATAGCGACGAAGGAGCGGAGAAAGCCACCCTCCGCGGTGGCTGCGATTTGGAAAAGCGCCCCGCCGATCCGAACACTGCGGCAAAAAGTGTCACATGTTGCAAACAACTACGCCTCCCGATAAAAGCGTCGGAGAAAAGGGGTTTTTGTGCCGTCATTTGTTCATTGAATTTAGGTGCAAAGATACACATTTATTTATAATTAGGGTAACTGGAATAACTTTTTAACGTCGAAAAACCCGATCCTATTCGTCCTGATCAAAAATAGAAGAGCCTTGTTTTGAAAAAAAAATGACTGGATTGGATTATAATTTTACGTCTAGAATATAAACCGACGTTTGGTATTCCTCGTTGAAGATTGCAATTAACATATTATTGTCGCTCATATCGGGAGTCACTCGTATCGAAAAAACGCCGTTGATATCGCAGATGCCCAGTTCCCTGACGATAATGTATTCATGTCTTAGCTCCTGAACGATAATGCCAAAATCAACCATTTTCGGCGTTTCCGAAAGCGATGACTTGACAATTTGATATGTTTCTGAACATTTCCAAAACACTGATTTTATTGACATAACGTTTGGCAGAGTATTATATTGTGTTGTTGCGGATTAGGAAATCATATAGATACTGTAGACTCAACCACGGATTGCAAATCCTTATAATATTTTGCGTCAGATTTTAAATCTGCCGCAACAATACTCAACTGGAACATCCGCCGCAACGGGAAACACCCGTCGCAACGGGGAACATCCGCCGAGACGGGTTAACATCCACCGTAACGGGTCATTTCTGATTAATAAAAGTTTTCTGCCAATTTTGAAATACATCAGTGTATAAAATAAGGCTGTCAATTTTGTATTTATTTGATGGAAGAAACATATCGCCCCATCCACACGGATCTATTTCTCCTTTTAAATAATAGTTGAAATAAACCCCAATAAGACATCTTTCCAAATTATATTTTCCAAAATCTCCTTTTTTATGTATGGGATAATATATTGTTTTTGTTTTTCTTTCCACTATGTCCGGTGGTAGCATTCTACGCAAAAGAGCATGTCGTTCAAACAATATTCTAGCAGCCCTTTTATGAAGATATATCTGATAATTTTTTATTTCTAATTTTGCATATGCGGGATAGTAATATTTTACTCCCATTTTTTTTTCAAAAAAAAGTGCTGTGCTATCAGGGAGATAGTTGACGTAATCAATTTTTTCTATATCAGCAACAATTAAAAGTCTGGTGTCTAAACACCATGTTTTTCCTGTATAAATTTTAGTATTATTTTTTTTATCCAACGTTTGGTTGGGTATTATTACTGGATTGCACGAGAATCCAGCAATTGTCAAAAAAAACACAATTACTTTTTTCATCTTGTCCTCCTACCAATAATATTCTTTATGGGATGGTATGCTCTTCCATCATCATGAAACATAATCTCAGGATTATCGTTGATTGAACTTCTTCTAAGTGAAAGATTTTCATAGCTATTAAAATCAACATCAGCTCTTCTCTCCAAGAAAGATCGTACATTTAATATATAATCACCTTCTTTTTCAAACGTTTCCAATAATTTCTTTTCATATCCTGTTGTCCTGTTCACATTTTGAGCCGCAAAGACCTTTGCATTAACCTCATCTCCCATATCAAAAGCTTCCATGCCGATTATCTCATCGCCATCGTTGTTTAAAACAAAACCATACTCTCCCAAATAGAACTGATACGCATGGAAAGTTTCTTCAAGTAAATTACCTTCTTCAGCCCTAAGTATATGACCTTTGGAATAGAAAATATTTATTATATCTCTGTCTCCATCTTTTCCCCCATACAATGTTTCCCCTCCGTCGTCATATTTTTTCTTTTGAATGAAACGATAAGTTGTTAAGGGGTCACTGTCCAATTTCCGATATAAATTAGCCATTATAGAATTATATTTTTTATTTTTTTCATCAATAAGACATTTAACAAATTTGGGAACAAAAGCGCTATCTATGATCATACCCTCTGGATCAACCAATTTCACCGGGTTCCACGCGCAGTAGGCATACGGATTTATCGAAGGGTATTTGTCTGCCATCGGATCGACGCTGAGCCACATCGACATCAGCTCGTGATCCAAGTATCTGGCACCGAAGTAACTGTACCCTGTTTCTGAGTCTAACTCTTTGCCTGTGAAAGTGAAACGTTCATTGTAACCTGTGGTTCGCTGGTTAACGAAGGGTTCGCCGTAGGGAAGATACTGTAGGTGTTGGACGGGTTCTCCAACATTGTCGGTTATCCAGCTAGCACTGCCCAGGTGGTCGGAGTGGTAGAAATAGCCTTCCTCGCGGTTGTTGTACGAAGGTGCACAGTTAATCATAGCGCTCTCGAATTCGGACGGGTTTACAGAGATGTCCGCATTCAAAGCAACAGGAATCTGACCCAAATCAAGTTCCGCAGTCAATTCCCGCGGCGCTATCAAGTCCTTACAGGGGGACGATATTTCCAGTTCTTCATTCCGATCCAATTGTCGACTCTGCATGCCGGTGTTGCAACTCTCCAGCAGGCTGTTGGCCAGCCAGCCAATACCCTCGACCGGTACGGGGACATCCCCGAGGAAATCCCCGTTATGGTCCAGCCCACCGCCGCCGATGCGGGCGCAGACGCGCTCCGTTCCGGCATAGTAGTGCTTGGTGTATCCGTGGTTGCCGGCCACCAGATAGGGCGAGGTGTAGAGCGTCACATCCCTCAAGGTGGACTGGCAAATCATCATGTCCGCGTTGACATCCATCAGGGTGTTCTCTCCGGTAATCTTCAGCGTGCGCTCGCCGCTGTGGTCGTAGGCGTAGTAGCTGTAGGACATCTCATCGACGACGTTGGTCAGCCTGTTGTCCTCGGTACAGAAGAGGTAACGGCTGCCGTCGTACTCCCATGCGTTTAGGAAACGGTTCACCTGAGCCAGATTGCCGTTGGCGTCCCACTGCAGATCGTGGAGGATGTTGTCGCTGACGTTGAAAATGCGTCGTGGCGCGTGCGGTGAATGGACGTTGTCGTAGCCATAATATAGATGCTGGCTGGTGAAGGACTGCACCTTGGTGCACAGACGGCCCGATGGGCTATAGCCCATCGCCAGGCTGTTGTTGTTGCCGTACTGTTGGACGGCGGACTCGAGCCTGTAGAGGTCGTCGTAAGTGTAATTGTTGCGATAGGTTCCTCCCAGTGTGCCGATGGCGGGAGCCGTATTGTCAATGTCACTGATGTTGCCCACATCGTCGAGGGTGTATTGGATATCCTGCATCAGCGTGGGCGCATTCCCCACCAGTGCATAGCTCCGCAGGGTTTCCAGCCGCTGCAGGTCGTCGTAAGTGTAGCAAGTGTAGGTGCCGTTGCCGTAGTCGATACGTGTGCGGCTGCCGAAGCGGTCGTACTGGATGTCGTTGATGTACCTGTAGGCTGTCGGCCCCTTCTGTCCCGTCATGGTCTTCAGCTGTCCGCCGAGGTCATAGGCATACGCCACCCGCTCCCCGTCGGGGTAGGTCATCGAGAGCATGCGGTTCCAGCTGTCGTATTCGTATTCCATGGTGAAGGTGTAGGTGTTATGTGCAAACGGCACTGCAAAGGTACGAATAATTTCCGACACGCGGCCCATATTGTCGTAGGAAAGCTGCTGAAAGCCGCTAGCGTCGTGTATTTCAGACACATGTCCGTCGATGTTATAGATGTAGTGGACATCGTTCTGCGGCAGACGGGGGTAGTGTTTGTCGGTCAATCGGTTGTAATGATGGACGAATGTAACCGTCTCGCCTGCGGCGTTGGTCATGGCGGTGACATTGCCGGCGGGGTCGTAGGTGTACTGTGTCGTTCCGGCGTCAAGATGGTCGCGATGTGTGAGGCGCCCCATCAGGTCGTAGCCGTAGGTTGAGGGCAAATCGGGGACAGGTCTTTTTTGCCCAAGATGAGTAGAACAACTTTTTGATGTGGGAAAAAAGCGAATTGGGAATGTCCGGATTACTCAACCAATGCTGATTGATTGTACAAGTGATACTGAAAATAAAGACAGGGAGTCCCTCTCATTTCGAATAATTGTTTATCTTTGCACCTGAATTCGATGACCCAATGACGACACAAAAACCAATATCAAAATCCCCTATTTCCGACGCTTTTCTCTCAAAAAACGCCGAGGGGAATTATTTGTCAAATGGCTGTTTTTGTGCAAGATGCAAGAATATTACCAGTTTCCCTTTCACAGGCAAGGAGTTAGATGCGGAAACGGGCTTCTCCTACTTTGGTGCGAGGTACCTTGACCACACCCTTACCACTGCCTGGATGAGTGTCGATCCGATGGCGGACAAGTACCCGAGTATTTCGCCATATGCCTATTGCGCTTGGAATCCGATGAAAATGATAGATCCTGACGGTCGTTCTGGATATGGTGTCGTTGATAGAGAAAAAAAACAAATAACTATTAATATTTTTCTTATATTCTATGGAGAACAAGCAACCTATGAAAATGCCAAAACAATCTAAGAAGAACTCGAAATGCAGTATAATAATAAAGAATATGACAGATGTGTATCAGTTGGAGAAGATAAATACTCTGTTGTTTTCAACATTGGAGCATTAGTGCTATCTACAGAAGAAGCTAAAAGATCGGCTGCGGGAAACGAGGATCCTTCAGTCAATTATGTAATGATATGTGAAAAAAAATCCAGTTATTTTAAAATAGGGGGAAATCATGGTCGTATAAATGTAAATGATATTAATAATGGTTCAACTGCATCACATGAAATCGCACATGGTTTAGGATTAGAACATGCCGATGGCAATTTTATAGGTAAGGGTATACCCCACATTATGCTTCCTCGAGGATCTCATGTTAGTTGTGAATATCAATACAATCCTAGTATTATGCCAGGTTATGTGGGTTCTGCAATGAATCCTTCATACAGAAGGGTTACTGATGAAAATATTCTTGATATTTTAAAAGACATCGATTTGATTAATAATGATTCTTTTATTATTGGAAGTCTAACTAATAAAATATATGACACAGATGAATAAAAGGATGTTTCTACTATTAATAACTTTTGCTTTAATAGTTCTACTGTCTATATCGAGTAAGAGCAACCGGGAGTTTTATGCTTATAATTATCATAAAGTACAAGATAATGTAAGTGACAGTCTGATTACCTTGTGGAAAGAAGATAGTTGCGGCTGTTTGAATTATAGAACACCCCGAATGATGTCAGAAATAATCAAATTGAGAGAGCTGAACACAATAGATATCGACTCTTTTGAAAGTGTTTTTGGAAAGGCCAATGAAAGAGTTGAGGGAAAGACGGGAACAACTCTTGTGTATTATTATAATTCATATTGTTTCAATGGTGTTTTTTTAAAACTACCTGAAGGATATTGTCAAATTGAGGTGTTGTTTTCAAACAAGGGTCTACCAACAGAATTTGAAGCTGGCTGTTTTTGACAAATACTATTGATGTTATTAATGAAAAGACTATTACATTTCACTAGTGTCTCTTAATTATTGTTAAATTAATTTATAATATTCTTATGCATAGTGTTTTGAGCAAAAAAACTTGTGTCCGACTTTTGAAATGCGTATATTAGGGCAAATCGGGACAGGTCTTTTTTGCCCAAGATGAGTAGAACAACTTTTTGATGTGGAAAAAAAGCGAATCGGGAATGTCCGGATTACTCAATCAATGCTGATTGATTGTACAAGTGATACTGAAAATGAAGACAGGAAGTCCCTCTAATTTCGAATAATTGTTTATCTTTGCACCTGAATTCGATGACCCAATGACAACACAAAAACCAATATCAAAATCCCCTATTTCCGACGCTTTTTTATCGAAAAACGCCGAGGGGAATTATTTGTCAAATGATTGTTTTTGTGTAAGATGCAAGAATATTACCGGTTTCACTTTCACCGGCAAAGAGAAAGACCCTGAAACAGGCTACAGTAATTTCGGTGCCAGATACTTGGAGCATGAACTGATGACCATGTGGCTGAGCGTGGACCCGATGGCGGACAAGTATCCGAGTATATCGCCTTATGCCTATTGCGCATGGAATCCGATGAAGCTGGTAGACCCAGAAGGGATGGATACAATCGTATCAATTAATATAGGGAACGGACATGTAAACATGGAATCGTCCGACTTGCATATCAAAGGGTGCGTGGTGACCTTCTATGATGATGGGTGCGATGTTCCATTGGAAGAGTATTATTGTAAAGGACAAATACATACTTCCTCTTTTGCAAATAGTAATTCAGACCTGATATATTTTTCGGATGACAGTGATGCAGAAAAGACATACAACTATCTCGCTGGAAAAGATGGAAGTTGGTTTGCGTCTGAAGTTGAATGGAATTACTATAAAAATATGTATGGCGCAGAGTCCCAATTGCTCACTTCTCATAAAAGAGATGAGATTGATGTTACGCAGTTTACTTCACTTGGTGAATTAACAGTACAATTCCGACACTTCCACCCGTACTATGCTGATTTGGACTATTCAGTACCATCAGATAAAGATATCATATATGCTCGTACGATAAACATTCCTTGATACTTGGATTATTGCGGCAAATCATATCGTTTTGATAACATTTTGCCTAGGTCTATTACAAAACTGTATAGTGGAATTATTCACAATTATGTCAAATCTAAAATACGTAACTATGAACCATTCTGCAATTAACAGTTGGCACTGTATACGTTGTCTAAAAAGATTCATTTTTGGCTTTTTTTTAGGGATTCTTACTGTACCTTGTTCTGCGCAGAATCAAGGTCCGGATGAATCCATGTACTTTACCCTTTACGGTGAAGATACGGTAGGGCTGGACTATGTGACGTTTACGCTCCCACAATACGAACTTACAAATGATCGTATTGGAGACAGTATTCGTAGCGCCATTAGCAAACTGAAAAGGGAATGGAATTATGACAGTATCACGAAAGGGTATACTTTCTCGATTCATTTTTATGATAAAGAAGACGAACTAGCCATTCATATTTACGGGGAACCAAATAGCAAATTATATTCAGAATTGTGTGATACCAGCTTTGATCGAATAACTTTTAAAAGGACGTTTAAAGGATGTATGTATTTCGAAGGTTATCTTGTGACAATCATGCTTTTCTATAGAGTTTCAGAAAGTGAAGTGTCAGATTATTTCGAATATTTGGACAGACAAGTCACAATAAAAGCATTTGACCCTATCATAAAACCATTCTCAATTGGAGATCCATTCACGCATATGTCTTTTCGTATGCCTATAAGCGTCAAAAAACATTATATTGAAACGCAAACAAATGGCGTTTATGATACAAGAGATGAAGGGACGAGCCCTTGAAATTGCGAAGAATTGTGTATCTTTGCAATTGAATTCAAAGGCTCAATGAAGGCACCCAAACCCATAGCAAACGACTACATTTCCGACGCTTGTGTCGGACAAGGCGGTTGTTGGCAGTATGGGTCGACTTCTGCCGCCGTGTTCGGATCGGCGGGGCGCTTTTCCAAAGCGCAGCCACCGCGGAGAGTGGCTTTCTCCGCTCCTTCGTCGCTATCGTGAAGAGCCACTGGCTCTTTGCTTCACATAGTGGAAAAGGGGATGGGGTGTTTAGTTGAAGAATTTCCATATGACGCCCCAATAGACGCCAAGTCCCTCGAGGGGATAGTAGGGGAGGCTGAAATAGGATGGATTTTTTTCAAGAGGGGCATTGAAATGGCTTACCTTTGCGTAGATGCTGGCGCGCTTGATTTGGAGTGTCAGCCAGAAATCGGCGACCAGGTAGTTGCCTACTTCAATGTCGGACTGCCGATAGAAGGCACCGAGAATGGGATTCCATTCGTCGGCCCAATAGGGCGTGTGGTAGCGCAGATCGATGCCGGTCTGCATGCGTAGCGCGCGATGGAAAATGTGGAGGTCCGCGTATAAACTGTTCTTGCTTGCCAGCAGGGGAACGGAGAGAACGCTGCTTTTGGTGCAGTGCTGGAGCATCTGCTGCATGCGGATATTGAACCAGCCAAAGCGGAGGTGGGTCTCGACGGTGGCCTGAAGAAGAAGTCCGGTTTCGTTGCCTTGTGTAGGACGCATCTGGTCGCTGATCCAGATGTTGTCGGAGAGCAGGGTGGCACTGGTGCGCGTGCGGAGGATGCGAAGATGTGTATTGGTGCTGTCGGGCTGCTCCATGGCATAGCCCACAGAGAGCTGCTGACGTTTGATTTTGTTGAATTGGTCATCGTCGTATTCCCAGGAATAGCACCCCTCGTTGTGATAGTAGAACAGGGCGGGGGCCTGCGCCTCAGAAAGGAGGGCGGCGCTGAAATGGGAATGACGGCCCACCAGGAGATGAAGGCTGCCGTCGATGCGGTAGTCGCCGTTGCGATAGCTTCCGGTGACCTCCTCGGCTTGGGCATAAAGGGTGAACCGGCCGAGGCTGAGGCGCGTTCGGGCAAAGAGGGATGTCGAGAAATTGTCTCGGCTGTTGACGGCGAACTGCAACCGGTTGTATTCTGGTCGCAGACCGACAAGGATGACGAATGGGTTGCTCCATCGGTGGCTCATGTAGGCGTCATTGGTCCAATAGATTTCGGCGGATAGCTGGTGCAGGGTGGTGGAATCGAGGAAGAGGGTGGAGTCGATACTGCCCCAATTGTAAAACCAGCTGTTGGCTTGGGGATCGGTGAAGATGCGGCGGTGTTTGCCGTAGTTCAAGTCGAGGGCAAAGACGCCGGTGTTGAAGCTGTGAGGCTGGTGGGGGCGGATGGTGTCGAAGCCGATAACGGTGTCGTGTTGATGGATTGTAAAGCCTCTTACGATGACTGATCCTTTGCTACTGTCGGGAGTTGCGGCGCGTGCAACTGATGTGTCACGTGCAATGGTGTCCGTCAGCGTCTTGCGTATGGGGCGCAGGTGCTCGTATTGACGGACGGTATTGAAACTCTGGTGTATGCGGACTTTGAAGTCGCGCCACTGGTTTTGGGCCGAGTACATGTTGACGGGGACTCCGGAGGTGCGGTTGAAGTCCCAACAGGTGTTGCGATCCTGAACGCCGCCGTTTTCCTGTTGGCGGAGTCGGTTGAAAGAGATCTGGGCCTGGATTTGATAACGAGCATCGACTGAGTAATAGTTCGATGTGACGTCGAGGATGTGGTTGGTGACTTCGCTGTTGGTGTAGCTGCCGTCGCGACTGACAAGGTCATAGAGGAATGCGACATTCCAGCGTGGTTTGATGTTTTGGGTGTGGATGACGCTGATTTGATAATCCTTGTCGATGGAACTGCCATACTGCAGATGGGTGAAGGGTCTGAGGGTATGGAAGAATGGCTGGGCGTGGAGCACTTGTCGATAGACGGGACTTGGATCGGGTTGGAGTGTGAGTTGCAGCGGGGAGCCTGCGTTGCCGAAGGCGTGGAGCTGAAAGGTCTGGTCGGCGAAAGGATACAGCGACTGTTGCACCTGTCCAAGTGCACCGAGGTCGATGTAGTGGTTGCCATCGAAGCGGTGAACGGGGTTGTGGAGCTCGACTCCGGTAGGGTTGAGCGAAGGATGGGAGAGATTGAAAATCTTAACGCTTCGGAAAGATGGGGTGAAACGGAAGACATACGAGGGTAGGAGAGAGTCGGGCTCTTCGCCTGAGTCGTATACAATGCCTTCGGGTTCTTTGTTTTGAATGGTGTCGGGATCGTATTCGGCACCGCTGATAAGGCTGTTGGGGTTGACCTGGGCCACCACAGTCGCAGGCAGTAGCATCAGCACCATCAGCAGCAAACGGAGTGAGGACCGTTTGCTGCTGAGTGTTGTGTTGCTATATGGGTACGCCTTCGAATTCAAAGTGTGTGATGGTGTGGTGTTCAGGAGTGGAGAAAACGTTCGACATCGATGCCGGCGACACAGCCTTTGGCGGCAGCCACACAGGCTTGGCGGTAGTTGGGGTCGCAGACGTCGCCAGCGGCGAAGACGCCGGGAACGCTGGTGGCACTGGAGGGGTTCTGGACTTTGATATAGCCAGCCTCGTCGAGTTCGAGCTGTTCGTCGAGGAACGCCGTATTGGGCTGATGACCGATGGCGACAAAGAAACCGGCGATATCGATGCGTTTCACTTCGCCTGTTTTTACATTTTTGAGTTCGGCACCCACAACGCCATCCATATCGGTTCCGACGATTTGCTGTGTGACGCTGTTCCAAAGCATCTCGATTTTGGGGTTGGTGAGCACGCGGTGCTGCATGGCTTTGGAAGCGCGGAGCTCGTCGCGGCGGACAATCATGTAGACTTTGTTGCAGAGAGTGGCCAGATAGGAGGCCTCTTCGCAGGCGGTGTCGCCGCCGCCAACCACGGCGACGTCGAGGTTCTTGTAGAAGAAGCCGTCGCAGGTGGCACAGGCCGAGACGCCTTGACCGTAGAACTGCTTTTCGCTTTCAAGACCCAGCCAGCGGGCCGATGCACCAGTGGCGACAATGACGGTTTCGGCCTCGATTTGTTCGCCTTTGTCGTCAACGGCGACGAACGGACGGTGGGAAAGGTCGATTTTTTCGATAGTGCCTTGACGCATCTCGGTGCCGAAACGGAGGGCTTGCTTGCGAAGGTCCTCCATCATAGCGGTGCCGGAGATGCCTTCGGGATAGCCGGGGAAATTCTCAATTTCGGTGGTGATGGTCAGCTGTCCGCCGGGCTGGAGGCCTTCGTACAAAAGGGGTTTCAGGTCGGCGCGACCGGTATAGATGCCCGCGGTATAGCCAGCAGGGCCTGATCCGATAATCAAACAACGTGTGGTGGTCATGAGGGGATTTGTTAAAGTTTAATATACTATACTGTTACTAGCGTTTTTATGGGGTTAGAAGGAGAGGGTTATGCCGGCTTGGAGCAGACGGTTGAACTGTCCTTTGTTGGATCGGAAGATGCGATAGGTGCCGGTGTGGTTCTCGATGGCGGTGTTGAGCATCGAGTTGTAGAATCGGATGTCGGCACCGATGTGCTGGTTGAAGCGGTAGCGCAGACTCAGACAGATGGGGAGGGCATCGAATCGCTTGTAGTTTTCGGATTGGGCTGCATCGTAGGCGCCGTCGGAGGTGACATTGGCGTGGGCCAGGATGGCGGGAGCGACTCCGAGGGCGGCACGCAGTTGGTGTTGGTCCAGAAAGTCGTAGACTAGCATAAGGGGCACTTCGACATAGAGCAGCGATATGGTACGGTCGAGGGTGCTGTTCTCAATATGTGAGCCTTTCTGTGTGAGGCCCAGTTCGATAAGAAAGCGCCAGCTGCCGTCGTCGCTGATAGGGAATGAGGTGTTGATGGCCGCGTGAAAGCCCAGTTTGTCGAAATTGGCTGAATTGTCCCCGTCGATTTGGCTGAAATTGGCTCCGGCACGCAATTCGAGGTCGAACTGTCGGGCACTGGTGCGCTTGTGACGCTGTGCCCATGAGGGGCAGATGTTCAGGCAGAGAAGCAGCAAAACGATAAGGGGAAGTCTGAGGTTCTTCATGGCTGAGCTTTGTTTTTATTGTTTCATTCGGTTGACCAGATTGGTGGTTGACTGTCCGGCGACGAGCGGAAGCAGTGCTACGTGTCCGCCGTGAGCCTCGACAAAATCGGCACCGACCACCTGCGAGCGGTCGTAGTCGGCCCCTTTGACAAGGATGTCGGGGACGAGGGTTTCGATGAGCCGCAGCGGTGTGGGATCGTCGAAAAGCACCACGTAGTCGACAAAAGAGAATGCCGCCAGCACCCAGGCTCGGCTCTGCTCGGAGGAGATAGGGCGTGAGGGCCCTTTGAGACGGCTGACGGAGGCGTCGGTGTTGAGTCCGACAATCAGGAGGTCTCCGAGGTCGCGGGCACGGCTGAGATAGTCGACATGGCCTTGGTGGACCAGGTCGAAACAGCCGTTGGTGAAAACCACGACAGGCGGACGGTCGGTCGTGCGAAGCCGGCCGATCTCCTCAGTCAGTTGGTCGAGTGAGACGATTTTTGAAGCGATGGTCTGATGGAAATTCATAGGTTGTTGGTGTCGGAGGTTTTGTCGGCTTTTTTCTTAAGGAGGGAGAAATAGATGAGGTAGACCAGACCGAGCACCAGCACCACGACTTGCTGAGAGCCCCAGAGCAACCATCCACAGGCCAATCCGGTGGCTTCACCGATGCCGTAGATGGCTAAAGCTTGCCAAACGAGGACCGGGTAGGCTCCCAGGCCCCCTTGCGAAATCATCATTCCGACCGAACCGAAGAGGTAGATGACAAAGGCCGTGGATAGTCCCAGCGAGGCGGTGTCGGCAAAGGCCTTGAGAATCACCCAACCGCCGGCGATGTAGAGAAAATAAATCGCCAGACTGTAAATGATGAAGAGGCTGAATGATTTGGGTCCCAGATGGAGGATGCTCTTGATGCCGTCGACGGTGCCAAGAACGAGTTGGTGTATTCTGCGGTAGAAGGAAAAGCGAAGCAACTTTTCGTGGAAGAGCTTGTATGCCACAAAGAGCAGTATGAGCAGCACCACTCCAGCCGTCGCAATGCCCGCCAAGGTGGGAAGGGCGCTGAAGCGCTGAGAGAGGGCGTCGTAGAGGAAATCCTTCACGCTTTTGAACATGAGCAGAAATCCTAAAAGTACGATGATGAGGAACATGAGGGCGTCGAAGAGTCGTTCGGTGACGACGGTTCCGAGCGAGCGTTCCATGGGGATCTTGTCGCTGGTGCGTAGCATGGCGCAACGCATCACTTCGCCCAATCGGGGGAATGCCAGGTTGGCGAGATAGGTGACCATCACGGCTCCAAAAGTGTTGAAGATAGAGGGGTGATGGTCAAGAGGCTTGAAGAGCAGTTGCCAACGGAGCGCGCGGATGAAATGGGAGAGGATGCTGACCATCATGACCAGGCCTACCCAGCCCCAGCGTGCCGAAAGGAATGATTGCCAGATGGCGGCCTTCTGATCGGCATCAAGCTTCAGTAAAAACCAGTAGATAAAGAAAATTCCTATGCCGAGGAACAGAACAAACTTCAGTATGTCGCCCAGGCGTTTTTTCATTGCAGGTGGTTGTCTTTAGGGAAGATGACAGTGGGGTGCCACTGTTTGGCCTCTTCGAAATCCATGGATGCGTAAGAGGCGATGATGAGGAGGTCGCCGATGTGGGCCTTGTGGGCGGCGGCGCCGTTGATGCCGATGACTCCCGACCCCGGTTCGCCCTTGATGGCATAGGTGGAGAAGCGTTCGCCGTTGGTGATATTGTAGATGTCGACACGTTCGTTCTCAATCATGTTCGCTGCGGCGAGCAGGTCGGCGTCGATAGTGATACTTCCTATATAGTCGAGATCGGCTTCAGTTACTGTAACTCTATGTATTTTAGATTTTAATACTTCTATAAACATAGGAAAAAATTTTTGCAAAGGTACAATTATTTTCGCATATCGGGGTCGAATGGCGATGAAATAATTTGTCGGGGAATGGAAGGGCGTTATTTGAATATGAAAATCAGCAGGATACACACTGCAAGGGTGTAGATGATGATTTTGCCGGCAGGAACGGGTTTGAGGCGGTCCAAATCGTCGGTGTCGAAACGGTGTTTGATTTTGTGAGCACGGATGGCTTCGGAGGATTGTTCGGCAGGGTTCTCTATTAGGTTGCCATTTTCGTCGAAACGGGATACGTAATGGAACTCGGGCTTTTCGCGCTTGCGGAACAGGTCGTTGAGGGTGAGTTTTTGGCTGGCTTCACGGTCTTTGCGGTCCAATTCGCGTACCCGATGTTGGAAATAGGCCAAGTCGTGGTCGTCGGTGCCGGACATGGAGGCGGTCTCAGTGGCGTTGGCGGTTTCGTTGGCGGCCGGTTGGTCGGAGAGGGGAAGTCCCCGCTCGAGGCGATACTTGGTCTTCAGCTGTTCCCATTCTTCTTTTTCCGGGTCGTAGAAGCGCGGGGCGTAGTGGAACTGCCGCGGCTTCGGGGTATAGAACATCGGCATAATAATATCTTTTTCTTTTAAAAACAAGAATTCACGTTTTTTATTGTGTGGAGGTGATTTTAATTGCGATTTGGAGAAAGGTGGGGGTGGAAGATACAAACAGTTTGTTTATAACTTTTTTTGTCGGGCGGGGCAAATTTATCTATTTTTGTAATTCCTTACAGGGTTGCCAATGAAGAGCAACGGATTGTTTATTTGTTTGATAATTAATTAATAAAAATACAATTATGGATATTACAGGAAGACTAATAAAGATTTTGCCCGAACAGCGTGGTGAGTCGGCACGTGGCCCCTGGGTGCGCGGTGGTTTTGTGATTGAAACGGAAGACACTTATCCCCGTCAGGTGGCTTTCACCATGTTTGGCGAAGACCGCGTGGCAACACTGGCCTCGTTGGCAATGAATGCCACAGTGGTGGTGACTTTCTCGCCTGAGTCGCGCGAATACAACGAACGCTGGTACACCGATTTGAGGTGCATCCGCGTGGTGCCTGTGTCGGGCGCTCAGCCTGCGGCTCCCGCCGGTGCAGCCCCTGCGGCTCCTGCTGCCCCTGCACCGGATGCCACACCGTTCGCTTCGCAGCCTAGCGGTTCGGACGATGACCTGCCTTTCTAAGGGTAGGATGATCGGATAGAGAGGGGGTGATGAAACGTCACTCCCTCTCTTTTCTTTATTTGATAGGCTGTCGTTTGGTTTATGAAATATATCGTTTCTGTATGGAAAAATCAGAATTGAGAAAAATGGTGCGGGCTGCAAAACGGGCAGTGCCGCTGGAAGAGAAAAAGGCGTTGTCGCAACCCATTATGGCGTCCGTTGCTGCTATGGAATCGTTCCGCAAGGCTGGAACGGTACTGCTGTATTGGTCGATGGACGATGAGGTGTATACGCATGATTTTGTGGAAGAATGGTACGACAAGAAACGGCTGCTGCTGCCCTGCGTGGATGGTGACGACCTGTTGCTGCGACAGTATACCGGACTACAGAGCATGCAGCCCGGTCCCCAGTTCGGCATCTTGGAGCCTGTGGGACCTGTGTTTGAGGCTTTGGACGAGGTGGAGATGATTGTGGTTCCCGGTGTCGCCTTCGACCGCCACAACAATCGGATGGGACGCGGCAGAGGCTTCTACGATCGGCTGTTGAAATCGACACCCAACGCTTTGAAGGTGGGTGTGGCGTTCGACTTTCAGATGTTCGACGAAATACCGGTGGAGCCGTTTGATGTGCCTATGGACGCGGTGATTAGCGGTTCGTCATGCGTTTGAAGTAGATCATCAGGACGGTGGTGATGACGGCCATGACGAGCAGGATGACCCAAAAGGAGGTGGTGCTGGTGATGAAGGGGAAGTCGACATTCATGCCGAAGAGGCTGGCCACCACGGTCAAGGGGAGCATGATGGTGCTGAAATAGGTCAGCACTCGCATAATGTCGTTGGTGCGGTTGGTCTGCAGCGAGTCGAATGTTTGGGAGAGGCCTTCGACCAATTCTCCGTAGTCTTCAACAAGGTCGTACATTTTCTGGTACTGGTCCAGAATATCGCCCCAGTAGTCTTCCATATCAACTGCTTCGGGGTCGACAAATCCTTTGATGCCGCCGCTTTCAAACATGTGGAGCACGCGGATTTGGGGTTTGAATGAGGTGTTGAGGAGGATGATGTTGCGTCGGGTGATGGAGATGAGTTCGATGATGCTGCGTGCCTTCTTGTTGAAGATGTCGTAGTTGATGAGGTCCACTTCGGATCCCACGCGCAGGATGAGTTGGTAGGTCTCGAGCATCAGTCGGTCGAGGATGGTGTAGAGCAACAGGTCGCTACAGGATAAAGACTTGATGGTGTCCTCGTCTTGTTCTGCCAGGTCCTCTTTCATTTCGTCAAAGAGCTTTTTGACCACCCAGTGCTGTTTTCCGATGGTGATGATATAGTCCTTGCCCCAGAAGATTTTCACTTCGCGGATGCGGATGAACTTGTTGCCTTTGTCGAAATAGGGGAAGTTGAGAATAAGGAAATTGTAATCGTCGTATTCGTCAATTTTTGGACGTTGGTTGGTGCCACGGACGTCCTCTATGTCCAAAGGGTGGAATGGAAAATTGTCTTCAAGGTAGCTGAAGTCGTCCTCGCTGGGATTGGTGATTTGGTGCCATTTCAAATCCTTGTATTGTAGGGTTTCAATCATGGTTTCCTCCCTTCTTTGTTAGGCGATCACATTGGTGGTCAGTGTTCTACATTGCAAATTGACGAATTGGTTTGAATGTGCAAAAATACAAAAAAAATTATATTTTTAATACAATTATAAAAAAAACGCGGAATATATCAATTCCGCGTTTTTTCTTAGTGGTGATATGCAAGACGTCACTTCTTCACGACCTTGCGTACCACGATGCCTTCGGGCAGTGTGATGCGTAGCGTGTAGCTGCCGCCGGGCAGGTTGGTGAGGTCGAAGGTGTTGGTGTTTTCAAATATCGCCACTGTGCGTCCCACGATGTCCAAGACTTCTATCTTGATGACATTGTCGGCGGTGACGGTAACTGCTCCACGTGTCGGGTTGGGATACAGTTTCACGCTTTCCAGATCGACCATGTCGATGGCCACATTGTTGACGATGACATGCAGATGGACGATACTGTCGCAGCCGTTGGAACGTGTTGCGTAGTATTCGTAGTCGCCGGCATTGTGGATGACAGAACCGTGGTAGTCTATCGGCAGGTCAGTGCTGTTGGCAGTGATAGTGTCGAACAGTTCAACGCTGTGGTTTATTGTCAGGTTGACGGTGACGTAGAGGTTGCATCCTGTGGGCAAGGTGAGGACGGTATCCACCGTGGTGGATTCAGTGAAGGTGTAGTCTTCGAAGGTGAAGATGTCGCAGGAGACGATATTCACGGTGGTATCGATACTGTAGTTGAGGGTTAGGTGCAGCGTGTCGATTTGTTCGCAACCGTTGTCGTCGAAATGACTGAAGGTGTAGTTGCCCGACGCCGTGTAGGTCTGGTTGTTCCAGATGAGGCTGTCGCAGGCCACTTCCGTTGTTTGCGTGTGGATCGGGACGTTGATGGTCAGCACGAGAGTGTCGGTACCGTCGGTGTAGGTCCCGCTGGTTTGATAGGTGGTGCCGTGCCAAGTGTAGCTTTCGCATGCTGTTATTTCGGTTGTGGAGCAGGCAAGGATGGTCAGATCGAGCACGATGGTGCTGTCGCAACCGGCTGCGTTAGTGGTGACAAACGTAGCGTTGTTGGTCGACTGAGTGTATTCGGTGCCGTGCCAAACGAAACTGTTGCATGCTGTTACGGTTTCCGTGCCGGTGGTGCTATGGTTGACCGTCAAGTTGAGGGTCACCACGCTGTCGCATCCGGCGGCATTGGTCAGCGTGTAGGTGGCCGTGCTGTTGGATGCAGTGTAGCTGTTGCCATCAATCCACATGTAGGTGTCGCAAGCGGTCTGGACGTCAACACCAGTGGTGCTGTTGTTGATGGTCAGATTCAGCGTGATGGTGCTGTCGCAACCGGCGGCATTGGTCAGCGTGTAGGTCGGTGTGTTGGTCGAGGCAGTGTAGGTAGTGCCGTTAATCCACGTGTAGGTGTCGCAGGCGGTTTGGATGTCAACGCCAGTGGTGCTGTTGTTGATAGTCAGATTCAGCGTGACGGTGCTGTCGCAACCGGCGGCATTGGTCAGAACGTAGGAAGCCGTGCTGTTGGATACAGTGTAGCTGTTGCCATCAATCCACGTGTAGGTGTCGCAGGCGGTCTGGACGTCAACGCCAGTGGTGCTGTTGTTGATGGTCAAGTTCAGCGTGACGGTGCTGTCGCAACCGTCGGCATTGGTCAGCGTGTAGGTGGCCGTGCTGTTGGATACAGTGTAGCTGTTGCCATCAATCCATGTATAGGTGTCGCAAGCGGTCTGGACATCAACGCCAGTGGTGCTGTTGTTGATGGTCAAGTTCAGCGTGATGGTGCTGTCGCAGCCTGCGGCGTTGGTCAATGTGTAGGTCGGCGTGTTGGTCAAAGCAGTGTAAGTAGTGCCGTTAATCCACGTGTATGTGTCGCAGGCGGTTTGGACATCAACGCCAGTGGTGCTGTTGTTGATGGTCAAGTTCAGCGTGATGGTGCTGTCGCAGCCTGCGGCGTTGGTCAATGTGTAGGTCGGCGTACTGGTAGAGGCGGTGTAGGTGTTGCCGTCAATCCAGGTGTAGCTGTCGCAGGCGGTTTGGACGTCGATGCCGGTGTTGCTGTTGTTGATGGTAAGATTCAGCGTGACGGTGCTGTCGCAGCCGGCGGCATTGGTCAGAACGTATGTGGCCGTGCTGTTGGATACAGTGTAGCTGTTGCCATCAATCCACGTGTAGGTGTCGCAAGCGGTCTGGACGTCAACGCCAGTGGTGCTGTTGTTGATGGTCAAGTTCAGCGTGACGGTGCTGTCGCATCCGGCGGCATTAGTCAGCGTGTAGGTCGGTGTGTTGGTCGAAGTAGTGTAGGTGTTGCCGTCAATCCACGTGT
>JAEEGH010001235.1_pt1 | contig 75204 bp, 77 predicted proteins | sample 9134181 | NCBI WGS metagenome assembly JAEEGH01 (sample SAMN16246544, study PRJNA631951) | gut metagenome | biome: gut microbiome; feature: rumen; material: DP-attached | host: Bos | place: Iran: Karaj | collected 2018-10 | reverse complement strand
TCAGCTCCTCGACGCCCTTGGGGGTGATCTTGATGCGCTGCCTTCTGGCGCCGAGGTCCCTCACGATGTACTTCTCGTCCAGAAGCTCCAGGATCCTTTTTGACGCCGACTGCTGGCTCATCTCGAGCGTGCTTCCGAGCTCACGGGAAGAGACCGCGATGTAATCGTCTACCGCACCGAGAAGAGCGAGTTTTCTGAGCGCAAACGAGTACTTATTGCCCATATCGCGTAATATAGGGGGGATTCATATGAACTTGTCGTTAGATTACACATCGGAGTTGTCATACCAACGATGTTCCCACGACAGGCGGAAAAATCTGTACCTGTCTTGTCATGTTTTAAGATATTAAGTGAAAACTTATAAGGAAAAAGAGGTCCCGAAGGACCTGATGTTTTCAGATTGCCTTCTTGGTGTCTGCGTACCTGATGACGGTAGGGCAGGCGGCGATAGCGACATTGATGATGCCGATGATCAGAAGGAAGACCTGGACCCACAGGAAGGTGGAGCCGTAGAACATGGAGACGAGCGTCACAGCGACGCAGACTCCGGCGATGACGGCGATGGACTTTCCTGCAACGGGTGCGCTCTTGGCGAATGCTCCTGCGGTTGCGAAGAACATAGTGGCCACGAGCAGGTTGAAAGCGACGGGAATCACGGACTCGAAGGTTCCATTCCAGGAGTATGCAAGAGCCGCCATGGCGACTATGCCTCCGAGGAGCCCGAGACCCATTCCGATGGACATTTTCTTGGGGGCTGCACTCATATCTTACACCTTTGACTCTATTTCGATGTGCCTATTAAACATATCTCAGTCGAAGATCAGCTTGAGGCTGTCGGCGATGATCCATGCGAGGGATCCAGCGATCATGACCGCCTCTCCCATCTCGATGGAGATTCCCGCGAAACTGATTGCTGCCGCGACGAGAACACAAGCGCAGACTGCTGCATTGAGCATCCTGCCCTCTTTGGCATCGGTGGCTCCGGCTGCGAGTATGGCGAATGCCAGACAGACGAACAGGAGGATGGAGATGATGCCGTGGTAGTCTTGACCGGAGTGGATCATTCCGATGAGGAACAGAAGGACGCCTGCGATGGCGACGAGCATTCCGGAAGCGCACTCGGCTCCGCGGTAGGCATATGCCTTGCCGATTCCGTACACGAACATGAGAACTCCGACGAGGAAGCATCCGTAGTTGAAGATATTCTTCGTGAGCGTCACGTCGGATACTCCAAGCTGGGACACATAGTCGTTCCCCACGCTCCAGGAGGGATCCGCACAGGCGGCCACTACCCAGACGATGGAGAAGATGAAAGCCGCAACAAGTCCAATGGCACCGAAACCTGCTGCGCTGCGATTTTCTTCTTTCATACGTACCGAACTTATCTTAATTATTATATTGGTTTTGTTTCATTGGTTCCATCCAACCGTGCAATTGGAGGCATAAACGGCATGAAGAATGTGTTTTTCGTCGGAACCGCTGGAAGCGGCAAGAGCACCCTCGTGGGGGCGTACAAGGATTGGCTGGACAGCAACGGAGTGGACGCCATAGTGGTCAACATGGATCCCGGGGCGGAATCGCTTCCGTACGAGCCCGACGTGGACATCAGGGAATGGATCAACCTTGGCGAGGTCATGAGCGAATATCAGCTGGGTCCGAACGGGGCTCAGATCGTCGCCGCGGACCTGATGGCGGTCAACATCGAGAAGATGACCAGCGTGTTCGCGGAGTACAACACCGACTACGTCCTCGTCGACACGCCCGGTCAGCTGGAGCTCTTCGCGTTCAGGGAGTCCTCCAACCTCACAGTCAACGCGTTCGGGAAGGACGACTCGATGCTCGTGTACCTGTCGGACCCTTCCCTGTGCAAGACCCCCAACGGCTTCATCTCGGCTATGACCCTGGGGGCGCTGGTGCAGTTCAGGCTCCAGCTTCCGATGCTGAACCGCCTCTCGAAGAGCGACACCCTCTCGGACGACGACGAGCAGAGGATGCTGGACTGGTATTCCTTGCCCGATGTCCTCTACGGCGACCTCCTGGATGCGGATTCGATGCCCCAGACCGTCGTCGGCATGGAGCTTTTCAAGGCCATGGAGAACACCGGGGTCTTCGGAGAGATACGCGCGGTCTCCGCCCAGGACGAGATCGGTCTGGAAGAGATATATGCGGCTTCGCAGCTGGTCTTCTTCGGCGGCGAAGACACGATGAGAGAGTGAAAAGACAGTGAGTAGAAGGGGGAGGACCTCCCCCTCCTTCGAGCCTGTATCGGCTCAGACGAACATGTTTGCGGGAAGTTCCGGCATCTTCCCTTTCTTCGCGTCGAGGACCTTCTTCTTGGCGTTCTCGAAGTCCTCCTTGGTGACGGTATCCCTGTTGTTCCTGATCGCGAGCATGCCCGCTTCGGTGCACATGTTCTTGATCTCGGCTCCGGAGAGGCCGTCGGTGGTCTCGGCCAGGGTCCTGGCGGAGATCTCGTCCTGTATGTTCATGCGGGACGTGTGGATCTTGAAGATCTGCTCCCTTCCGTCGACGTCGGGCAGTCCGACCTCGATGATACGGTCGAACCTTCCGGGCCTGAGGAGGGCGTCGTCGAGGATGTCGGGCCTGTTGGTGGCTCCGATGATCTTGATGTTGCTCATGGGGGTGAACCCGTCGAGCTCGGACAGGAGCTGCATGAGGGTCCTCTGAACCTCTCTGTCCCCGGAGGTGGTGACGTCGAGCCTCTTCGCTCCCACGGAGTCGAGCTCGTCGATGAATATGATGCTGGGGGCCTTCTCCTTCGCAAGCTCGAACAGCTCGCGGACCAGCCTCGCTCCCTCTCCGATGTACTTCTGGACCAGCTCGGAACCGACCAGCCTGATGAACGTGGCCTGGGTGGCGTTGGCGACGGCCTTCGCCATGAGAGTCTTACCGGTTCCAGGGGGACCTACGAGAAGCACTCCCTTGGGGGGCTCTATTCCGACCTTGGCGTAGAGCTCGGGCCTCAGCAGGGGATCCTCCACGGCTTCGCGGAGCTCCATCATCTGGGTCTTGAGTCCGCCTATGTCGTCGTAGGTGATGTTGGGCTTGTCAACGATCTCCGCTCCGGAGACGACGGGATCCACGGACGACGGGAGGACGTCCATGATGGACAGGGTCTGCTTGTTCAGCGAGACTCTGGATCCGACTATGAGGTCCTCGTCCGGAACGTATGAGGACACCGATACGACGAAATCGGGGCCGGTGGTGCTCTTGACCACGGCGCGGTGGTTGGGAAGGACGTCTCTGAGGGAACCTATTATCAGAGGGGGGCTCTTGAGCCTCTCCAGCTCGTTTCTGAGCCTGGTTATATCCTTCTGGAGTCTGAACAGCTCGCTCTCCGAGTAACGCTTCTCCGTCTCTGCGTTCTGAAGGTCCTCCATGAGCCTGACATTTTTCTCTTCGAGTGACGCTATCTTCGCCCTCAGCTCGGAAATGTCCTCGGTGGTTCCGTCGTTCGTCATAGTTCCTCGCTTTCTGGAAAAGTGTACTGTTATATAAGCAGTACACAGAACCGCCCGATATGCTAATTAATGTGCTATTCTGTTAGAGAGGGCATGATATGCGAGATGTGCGGCAGAGACGTCCCTCAGACGAGGACGGTGGTCGTGGAGGGCTCCAGGCTCAATGTGTGCCCTGCATGCGCCAGGTTCGGCGAGGACTATAAATCCTCGACCTCCGGGGGCGCACCGGTAACCCAGTCCGTCATCGAAGAGAGGCTGGAAAAGCGCGAGAAGAGGATGAAGTCCAAGGACATCTACGCCGGGACCACCAGCATAGAGCTGGTAGACGACTACGGTGGTGTCATCAGGGCCGCCCGCGAGGCCAAAGGCCTGGACCAGGAGAAGTTCGCGGCTTCCATCCTCGAGAAGAAGGGAACGATAGCCAAGATAGAGTCCAACAGCCTCGTTCCTAACGACAAGCTGATCAAGAAGATCGAGAAGGCGCTTGGCATAAAGCTTACCGAGGCCGTCCAGTCGGGAGTCACCGTCGGACCCGGAGGCGCCGGGAACAAGATGACCCTCGCCAATTTCATCAAGAAGTCCTGATCAGGACTCTTCGATGCCCTTGTACACGGCATCGATGTAGGGCCTAATGTCGACTCCGCCGTCCCTGAGGACGATGAGGGCCGCCGCCCCTATGTCGATGCCCAGGCTCCTCTGTATCTTGTTGCTGTTCTGGATGAAGTCCTTGCGGGGGATGCCTGCGTCCACGGCGATGTCCATCAGAACGTGGAACGTGTCTTTCACTTCGGGCTTGTTCTCGGGAGCCGTCTCGGCGGGTTTCGTCACTGGAGCGCTCTCGATAGGCTTGGCCTCAGGGGGCTTCGGCTCTATGGGCTTGTCCAGCATCGCCATGAGGTCGGGCGAAGGCTTGTATGCCAGGGGGAGGTCCATGCCCTGGAGCTCGGGGGACAGGCGCACGTAACCGTTCTTGCACTGCACGGCGCCCTCGTTCTCCAGGAGCGCCAGGAGCTTCTTCGCCTTGGAGGGGGCCATCCACTTGAGCTCCAGCGATGCGCTCATCACGAACTCGTCTGCGGTTGTGACGTCTTTCCCGCTGGTCCTGAAGAAAGCGGCTGCGCATGTTTGGATCTCGTTCTCCATGAGGCCTCATCTTACACGTTCTAAAAATAACTTGTCCGAGCTTCTATTGATGTCAAAAATTATTCATTAATGTATAATAATAAGCACAATCTCTCGCGCGCGTGCGTTGTTTGATATGTATACTAACAATAATAATAAGGGACGGCAAATCCTTAAATAAAACGTCTTTTGTTCCGCTGGATATACAAGTCGTACCGTCACATCCGCTCTATCTGATGATGACGTTCCGAACACATTCAAGAGGTTATCAAAATGGCAGATGAAGAAATGACCATGCCTGTGAACACCGACCTCCTCGTCGCAGAGGACATCTATCTCACCTCCGGTGTCCACATCGGAACCCAGCAGAAATCCGCTGACATGAAGGAGTTCATCTACAAGGTCAGGCAGGACGGACTCTACGTCCTTGACGTCAAGAAGACTGACGAGAGGATCAGGGCCGCGGCTTCCTTCCTTTCCCGCTACGACCCCAGGCGTGTCCTCGTCGTTTCCGCCAGGCAGTACGGACAGAAGCCCGCAAGGGAGTTCTCCAAGGCTATCGGAGCACCCGCCTTCGCTGGACGTTTCGTTCCTGGAACTCTGACCAACCCCGCCAACCCCGGATTTATCGAGCCCGAGATCCTGGTCGTCACCGACCCTTCCGCGGACAAGCAGGCCCTCAACGAGGCCCTCAACCTCGGAATCCCTATCGTCGCCCTCTGCGATGCCAACAACGAGACCCGCAACGTCGACCTCGTCATCCCCACCAACAACAAGGGAAGGCGCGCTCTGGCCTGCGTCTACTGGCTCCTCGCCAGGGAAGTCCTCGTCGCTCGCGGTGCCCTCAAGGATCCCGAAGACTTCTCCCTCGCTATCGACGACTTCGAAGCCAAGCTTGTCTGATTCCGAACAGAACAGTCCAAAAACCTTTTGCACAAACCTTTTACCAGCGGCTTCGGCCGCTATCTTTTCGATAAGGGCGAGAGCATTTCCGGGATGTGTTCCCGATCACCTTGATGATCCGTTCGCTATTGCTAGATTTCGTGTATCGTATCGGGACTGCACCAATTCACGTAAACTGAACCCATTGAAAGATGCAGGAGGTTTCAGCAACGAGCCATTTCGTGAATAGCTGAAAAACAGGGGCTTCGGCTTTGCCTTATCTTTTTTTGCCACGCTCCACGGGACCAGCGTCAAGAATCTGGCCTTGGCCTTTTGACGACTTCTGAGGGCAAAAGCGCCTCGAAACTTCATTCCACTTACTATTTATCGAGAGGCCACGCTACCCTCTGTTATGAGGCAACCGGCGGTCGCAGGCCGTTTCTATCCTTCGGATCCACATGCTCTGAAGGCTGTCATAGATTCTTGTTTCGAGAGCCCCCTGGGCCCTGGCGTCCCGGGCGAAGCAGGCTCATCCAGGCGCATACGCGGGATCATGGCGCCCCATGCCGGTTATCTGGCATCCGGGATGAACGCAGCCCATGCGTACCGCGCCCTGAAGGAGGACGGATTGCCTGATGTCTACATCGTCATCGGCCCGGATCATTACGGCACCGCATACGGCACCGTGATCTGCTCTGAGCCGTTCCTGACGCCGTTCGGAGCCTGCAAGACTGACGAGGAGATATGCGAGATGCTCGCGGAGAGGTACGAGGACAGCGCAGATGTCCACCGCTACGAGCATTCCGTCGAGGTCCATGTCCCGTTCATCCAATACATCGATCCCGACCCATGCATGGTCCCCATCATAATGGGCCGTCAGACCCCACAGGAAGCCCGCCGGCTGGCCGATGCGCTGCTGACCGCCTGCAAGGGCCGCGACGTCGTCGTGGTGGCCTCCACGGACCTCTCCCATTACATCCCGAACACCGAGGCCTCGAGGCTGGATGGCATGGCCCTGGACCGCGTGGCGGCGATGGATCCCGAGGGCCTCTACGACACCGTGAGGTCCAACAGGATAACCATGTGCGGATACGGCCCCACAATGACGGCGATGATGTTCTGCGAGGGGTGCTCGGCGAAGGTGCTGAAGCACACCGACTCGTACGACTCCCTGGGGATGGATCCCCATTCCGTGGTCGGCTACGGGTCGGCGGTCTTCGAGAAGAAAGCGGTTTGAAGGGGGAGGTCCCCCTTTCAGATGCGTTTGAGGTATCTCAGGTTGGGCTCGTAGACCAGCCCCTTCTCCATGAGGCTGTTGGAGACCTCCTCGAGCTCGATGCTGCTTATGCCCATGCTCTCGGCGCGCCTCTCCAGCTCGTCCCTGGGAGCTCCTTTTCCATCGATGTCCAGCTCTTCGAGGAGCTGTAGGACCGCGTCCTCCGATGCCGCTTTGCCCATCTGAGGCTCGCTCTTGGGCGCTGCGGGCGCGGAGAATCCGCTTCCGGGGATGTAGACCTCGTCGGGAGCGTCTCCAGGGATGCCGAGGTCGATCTCCTCGTCGGGGAGGAGCTTCCTGATGGCGTTCTGGATGGACCTGAGGTAGATGTCGGACGCAGGGGGCTCGGCGTTGTCGAGGGCGTAGATGATCCCCTCCGCTTCGGCGGGGTTCACGCCCATGGAGACGAGCGTGTCCACGGTGGCGTCCGGCATCCCGCATGCCCTTCTCATGTTCTTGAGCCTGGTCCAGGTGGACTTGGCGGTCTCGAGGACCCATTCCATGTAGGCTTTCTCGTCGATCTCCACAATGCGCTCGGGCCTCACGCTCATGGACACGTTGCCGTCCTCTCTGCGGAACAGCCTGACCTTTCCGACCGCCGCCACCAGGCAGGGGGCCACCAGCGACGCCATGGCCGCGGACGCCTCGGGCTGGAACCTTCCGGCGTTCACGTAGAAGTTCCCGGAAGGGTCCTGCACGCGGCAGGTCCACATGTGCTCGTCCTCGCTTCCGCGGTCCTCTATCTCGGTGAGGACTCCTGCCACGAGGACCCTGTTCACCTTGGCCCCGAGAGGGGTCACGACGTATGAGGGCATCTTCTCCTCGGTCGGCTTGATCTCCAGGTTGGTCCCGTTGAACTCGGTGGAGAACAGCCTCCAGGCGGTCTCCCTGGCTCCGGAGCGGGGCTTGTCCGAGGCCGGCTGGGGCTGCTTGGGGGCCTCCTGCATGTATTCGTTCCCGCTGGAGAACGGGTTGTCGTTGAAATCTTTGTTCATGAAAGGTTCGCCTCCACGTCTTTGAGAAGGTCCTTGGCCTCGGATACCACGTCCACGTCGACGGGCTTCAGGCCTCTGACCGTGATGCTGGGTCCGAAGTCGTCTATGGTGACGTTCCCGGACACGCGCACCCTGCGCATGAGCACCTTCGCGGTCAGATCGCCGATGACGGCTCCCTCTCCGAGCCTGGCGGCCATGCTCTCGGCCTCCTCCAAGGAGACGCCGGTGAGCTTCTCGGTCTCCGCGCGTCCTATGACGGCTCCTATGGCTCCGGTTCCGTCGTCTATGACGGCTTTCAGCCTGATGTCGCTGGTTCCCTCGACCTGTCCGTGGAGGGCGCAGACGCCGTTGAGTATGGACCTCTTGCACTGGGGGCATCTCTTGATGAGCCCGCTGCCGGCCCTGATGTCGACGACCATGCCTTCGATGTCGATGTCGATGCCGCCGCCGTTCTTCATGATCTCCGCGACCGTCCTGAGGTTGGTGCCGGTCTCGACGGTCTGGAAGTCGGAGTCTATGCGGCTCACCTCGGACCTCTCCCCGAGGTTCAGCTGGGGTATGCCCTTCCAGGAGCGGACGTAGGCGTTGGCGATGCACACGCTATCGTTCTCCTTGAGCTCGAAGTCCTTCCAGGCGGAGTACTGTATCTTGCCGGTGTCGTCGGCGAGTATGCCGGACCAGACGGTGCGGTTCTCCCCCCTGATGACGACCTCCCTCTCCTCGACGGAGACGATGAGGCCCCTGACGGTGACGCTTCCGATGCCCTCGTGGATGTCCTTGACCTTGCACTCGGCCATGCTCATGCTGTAGACCCTCTCGGGGACGTCTATGTTGGCGTCGATGGGCTCCACTTTGCCGCGGTTGCCCATGTTGATCTGGATGGTGTCGTTCCTCATGCGGGCGTAGGCCCCCCTGAATGCATAGGTCTTGCCCTTCTCCATCTCGAGATCTCCGGGCTCCCAGATGGTGAACATTATGGAGCCGGTCTCGTCTCCGATGGTCCCGGTGATGATGTCGGTGGGGTTCCCTCTGACGGTGACGTTCCTCTTGTCCACGAACAGCGCCTTGACCTCCAGGTCGACGTTCTGCTCGGTGCCGTCGAGCTCTGCGATCTTCTTCTTCTCCCCGGGGCCCATGTTGGCTGCGACGGTGGGGGCGGCCGGGGTGTATTCCACGGTCTCCATCTCGACGGAGGACGGGGTGACGGTGCTGCTCATGCCGGTGTTCACCTGCACCGCGCCCATGTAGGTCTTGCAGTAGCATCCCTTGAACTCGTAGACGGTTCCGACCTCGAGGTCCTGGGCGTCGTTCCAGATCGTGAACGGGACGGCACCTGTGTCGTCCGCGATGGTTCCCGAGACGATCTCCTTCATCTCCCCTCTCGCGTTGACGGTCCTCCTCTCGCACGCCATGACCTTGGCGACGATGTCTATGTTCTGCTCGGTGCCGGTGAGCTGGCCGATCTTCTTGGTCTCGGCGGGGGTGCTGACCGCGACGTCGGAAGCCTCCACATCGGTGTCGGCCGCCTCGATCCTTCCGCGGTTGCCAATGTTCAGCTGGACCGCTCCCTTGTAGGTCTTGCAGTAGCAGTTCCTGAAGGTGTAGCTGGATCCTGCCACGAGCTCGGCGATGCTGGGGTCCCAGAGGGTGTATGTGACGCTTCCGGTCTCGTCGCCGACGATTCCGGAGACGATCTCCTTCTCGGTCCCTCTGCTCTTGATGGACCTGCGATCCACCGTGACGACCTTGCCGACGACGTCAACGTTCTGCTCGGTCCCGTTCAGGGTCCCGATCTTCTTCGTTATTGTGCCGCCGATGGCTACAGCGCTGTCTATGGCGCCGTACTTGCGGAGGATTCCCCTCTTAGCGGCATCCACGTCCACGTGGTACTCGTTGAGGTATTTGTTGAGCTCCGCTCTCAGCGTTTCTTCGTCGATCTTGTCGTTGAGCACCCTTTTCATCTCTTCCAACAGGGGTGTTAGTTCTGTATCGTTCATCGTATCGACTCCGCGATGCCTTCCTACGGCATGCGCTCCCGCCTAGAGGTTGTCAGTATTTAATCAATGGGAGGGGGTAGCCGAAAGTAGCGGACGGGTGCACGCATGTGCGGTTGATCAGCATGCAGATATGCGAAAAACACGCATTTCATGCATCATTGCTCGTTTCCGAGGAATGAAGATACGTCTGCTGGCTCTCGAAACAGTCGATAGTTCCAGTGGCAACGTTTATAATAGGTAAAGCAATAAGAGGGCATGGTTCCCAAGAGCAAGATCGACGAGATTCTGGACGGGTACGATCCGAACGATTTGACAATCGCGACGCTCTGCTCTCATTCATCATTACAGATTTTCCATGGCGCCAGGAAGATGGGCTTCAAGACCCTGGGTCTCACCATCACCCACAACACGAGATACTACGACGCCTTCCCCCTCGCCAAGCCTGACGAGATCATAAAGTACGCCGATTTCGACGAGATGGAGGAGCGCATCGGCGAGTTGTACGACAAGAACGTCATCCTGATCCCCCACGGCTCGTTCGTCGAGTACATGGGCCCCCGCCGCTTCTCCGACTACGCCGTCCCTTCCTACGGCAACCGCGCCGTCCTGGGATGGGAGTCCGACAGGGACAGGCAGAGGCAGTGGATCACCTCCGCTGGCGTCCCCATGCCCAAGCTCATAACCGACGCGAGGGACATCGACGAGCCTGTCATGGTCAAGTACCACGGAGCCAAAGGCGGAAGCGGATACTTCATCGCCAGGGACTACCTGGACTTCAAGATGGCCGTGGACAACACCCAGCCCTACACCATCCAGGAGTACTGCCTGGGAACCAGGTACTACATGCACTTCTTCTACGACCCGCTCAAGAAGGACGGGTACAAGTGCGAGCAGGGCGGAACCCTCGAGCTCCTCTCCATAGACCGCAGGGACGAGAGCAACATCGACGAGATGTACAAGCTAGGGTCCATAGAGGAGTCCAGGAGGCACGGGATAAATCCCTCGTTCGTCGTCACCGGGAACACCCCGGTCGTCATCAGGGAGTCCCTTCTGCCGAAGGCGTTCGACATGGCCGAGAAGATCGTGAACAAGTCCTACGAGCTCTTCGGAGGCATGTGGGGACCGTTCTGCCTGGAGACCGTCGTCAACGACAAGCTTCAGTTCAAGGTGTTCGAGATATCCACCAGGATCGTCGCGGGAACAAACCCGTTCATCTCCGGATCCCCCTACGCCGATCTCATCTACCCCGGTCTCAGCACCGGCGCGAGGATGGCCATGGAGATAAAGGAGTCCGCGGCCGACGGCACGTTAAAGGAGCTCATGTCCTGACCCCTGCTGTGCTTTAGATTATATAATCGAAGCAGGATTCGATTGCCCACAGAAGGCGTAGAGATGGTATCGAAGAGGTTACAGGAGATTCCAGCATCCGGAACGATCGCTATTTCCAATTTGGTCAGTCAGATGAAGTCGGAGGGCGTCGACATAGTCTCGTTCTCCATGGGGGAGCCCGATTTCACCACCCCCGATAACATCATCGAGGCGTGCTGCGACTCGCTCCGCTCCGGATACACGCATTACACCCCCTCCCTGGGGATTCCGGAGCTCAGGAAAGCCGTAGCCGATGTCTCCCGTAAGGAGAGCGGCATACCCTGCGACCAGTCCAACGTCCTCATCACGCCTTGCAAGCAGGCCATCTTCCTGACGGCTCTGGCATACATCGATCCCGGCGACGAGGTCATCCTCTCCGACCCCTCATGGGTCTCGTACGAGGCCTGCATCCGTCTCGCCGGAGGAGTCCCGGTCTACGTCCCCACCTATTTCGAGGACAAGTTCGTCCTGGACCCCGCGAAGGTCGAGGCGGCCATCACGCCCAGGACCAGGATGATCATCCTCAACACGCCTTCCAACCCCACCGGATGCGTCATCCCCCGCGCCGTCCTGAAGCAGATCGCCGACATCGCCATGGCCCACGGGATAAAGGTCCTGGCCGACGAGATCTACTCCGCCATCGTCTACGAGGGAGAGCATGTCTCCATCTCCGCGTTCCCCGGCATGTTTGAGAACACCATCACCGTCTCCGGTCTCTCCAAGTCCTACGCCATGACCGGATGGAGGCTCGGATGGGCGATCGCTCCCGCCGAGGACATCAAGGCCATCAACAAGCTCCAGTCCCATTCCATATCCTGCGCGGTATCCTTCGTGCAGAAGGCGGCCGTGGAGGCCCTCACCGGCCAGCAGCAGTCCAGGGCGGACATGATCAAGGAGTTCAGGAGGCGCCGCGACATCGTCATGGACCTCGTGGAGGAGATCCGCGGGTTCGAGTGCAACGTCCCCGACGGAGCGTTCTACGTCTTCCCGAAGTACAACAGGGACATCCCGTCCGCAAAGCTGGCGGAGATCCTTCTCAGGGAAGGCCATGTCGCCGTCACTCCCGGAACCGCTTTCGGCCCCCACGGCGAAGGTTTCTTCAGGATCTCCTACGCCGCCTCCGAGGAGCAGATACGCGAGGGGATGGCCAGGATAAAGAAGGTCGTCTCCGGCCTCTGAGGCCTTTTCGTCCCTGTCCCGTCCTTCCGTGTGCGGTTGGACGGGTCTGCTGCGAGCTTAACGCACAAGTTTATTATTAATGGGGGGATTCATACCCCTCGTATCAGCCCTACTAGGGCCCAGAGGGATTACCTTGAGCAGAACTTTATTCACCGTCGGTCCTGTGAACGTCGAGGCCGACGTGCTTCAGTCGATGACTAAACCGATGATCACCCACAGGTGCAAGGAGTACAAGGAGCTCCACGCCGGAATCGTTGAGAAGATCCAGAAGACTCTCGACACCGACATGGACGTATTCCTGGTCGGAGGATCCGCAACGATCATGCTGGAGGCAGCGGTCAGGAACGGAGCCTCCAAGAAGACCCTAGGAATCACCAACGGATCCTTCGGGAACAGGTCCATCGAACTCGGAGAGCTCAACGGCAAGACCGTCGAGAAGGTCCAGGTTCCCTGGGGAAAGGCCATGAAGCCCGAGCACATCGCCGGTAAGGTCGGAAAGGACACCGAGCTCGTCCACTGGGTCAGCAACGAGTCCTCCACCGGAGTGTTCAGCGACTCCGTCGCCCTCGCCAAAGAGGTCAGGGCCCAGAACCCCGATGCGCTCATCATGGTCGACGCGGTCACCTCCGCCTACGCCATGGACCTGAAGATCAAGGAGATGCAGCCCGATGCGCTCGTCTTCGGAACCCAGAAGGCACTCGCCCTGCCCCCCGGACTCGCCATCATGCTGTGCTCCGAGAGGCTGCTCGAGAAGGCCAAGACCGTCGAGAACAGGGGATTCTACACGGACCTGCTCAAGATCAAGAAGCAGAGCGACGTTAGCTACGCTCTGACCACGCCCCCTGTGTCCCTCATGTACGGAGTCGACTACCAGCTCGACAAGGCCATCAAGGAAGGCATGCCCGCCAGGTACAGAAGGCACCAGGAGATGGCCGACCTCGTAAGGAACTGGGCGGACAAGAAGCTCGCGGGCGTGTTCCCCGAGGAGGGCTACAGGTCCAACTCCATCGGAGTCCTGAACCGCGGCTCAGTCGACTACGATTCGTTGAATTCCAAGCTCAAGGCTAAAGGCTACGAGATCTCCAACGGATACGGAGAGGTCAAAGAGAAGACCTTCAGGATAGGCCACATGGGAGACACCACTCCCGCCGGCGTCAAGAAACTGCTTTCGGCCATGGATGAAGTATTGGAGGAGTGAAAATGGTAAAGATCCTTGTCTCTGACTCCCTTTCCAAAGAGGGACTTGAAATACTGGAAAACTCGGGATATCAGGTCGACGTGAAGACCGGAATGTCCGAGGACGAGCTCTGCTCCGTGATCGGAGACTACGACTGCCTGATCATCAGGTCCGGGACCAAGGTCACCGCCAAGGTCATCGAGGCCGCCGACAACCTCCGCATCATCGGACGCGCCGGAGTCGGAGTGGACAACATCGACGTCCCCGCCGCCACCGCCAAGGGAATCCTCGTCATGAACACCCCCTCCGCTAACATCCTGTCCGCAGCGGAGCACTCCTGCGCCATGCTCCTGGCCCTCGCCAGGAACATCCCCTTCGCCCACGAGTCCATGCACAAGGGCGAGTGGAAGAGGTCCAAGTTCACCGGCGTCGAGATGAACGGGAAGGTCCTGGGAATCATCGGAGTCGGACGCGTCGGAGGAGAGGTCGCCAAACGCATGAAGGCGTTCAACATGACCCTCATCGGATACGACCCGTTCCTTCCCAAGGAGGTCGCGGACGCCATCGGAGTCAGGCTCACCACCCTCGAGGAGGTCATCACCACCGCGGACTTCATGACCATCCACACCCCGCTGCTCCCCGAGACCAGGAACATGATCTCCCTCGAGCAGTTCAAGATGATGAAGCCCAACGCGAGGATCGCGAACGTCGCCCGCGGAGGGATTGTCAACGAGGACGACCTGTACACCGCTCTCAAGGAGAAGATCATCGCTGGAGCCGCCTTCGACGTATGGTGCAACGAGCCTCTCACCGAGGACGAGGTCAAGCTCCTCGAGCTCGACAACCTGGTCACCACACCCCATCTCGGAGCCTCCACCGTCGAGGCCCAGGAGAGGGTCGCCGTGGAGATCGCCGAGCATGCGATCATGTACCTCAAGGACGACATCATCTCCAACGCAATCAACGCTCCCCGCGGAAAGCTCGACGCCGAGACCGAGCCCTTCGTGGTCCTCGCCGAGAGGATGGGAAGCCTGGTCCAGCAGACCGTCGGCAACCACCCGCTGAACAAGCTCGAGGTCTCCTACTGCGGAAGCCTCGCTGGCAAGCCCACCAAGCTTCTGACCGTGTCCGCCGTCATAGGATACCTCAAGAACGTCATCGGCACCGCCAACACGATCAACGCCCTCCCCGTGGCCAAGTCCAAGGGAGTGGAGGTAGTCGAGAACAGCAACCCCGAGTCCAAGGACTACGCCTCCGTCATCCAGATGAAGTTCACCTCCCAGGGAGTCGAGCACTCCATCAGGGGAACCGTCATCGGAGGCCAGAACAGGCTGGTCGGATTCGACGAGTTCTCCTTCGACATACCCTTCTACGGACACATGATGTTCGTAGGATACGACGACGCCCCCGGAGTCATCGGAATCGTCGGAAACAACCTCGGAAAGGCCGGAATCAACGTCGGGCAGATGTCCGTCGGAAGGTCCGGAAAGAAGGCGCTGATGTTCCTGACCGTCGACCACGAGGTCCCCGCCAACATCATGAGCACCATCGCAGCAGAAGTCCCCACCGACTACATCAGAGCCGTCCGCTTCGTGGAGTGATCCCATGAGCATATTGACCGTCGAGGACCTCACGCAGGCCATCAAGAACGGCATAGACAGCAGGAAGGGGATGGACATGGACGAGGCGTACGACCTCGCCCACAGCGTCCTCAACTTCTTCGGGTACTCCGACAGGATCATAGACAACGTCCTGGAGGCTCAGGACCGCAACGCCTTCTACATCTTGGAGGATGCCGACATCCTGACCACCGAGAGGGAGGAGACCACCCTCTACGACGGAAGGGAGTGGAGGATCCACTACTGGGTGTTCAAGAGGGACAAGATCGACGAGCTCATGTCCAAGCCCGCCGGTTCCGACAAGGGCGACGACGTCGAGGAGAACATCTACGACACTCTCGACGACGAGGCCTGGGTTAGGAACAAGTAAGCTCTATGGAGCTCTTTCCGTACGAGTTCCGTCCGAAACAGGCGGAACTCGTACGTTTTATCGATTCAGCCGTTCGCGACGGGCATCCTGCAGTGATAGAGGCCGGCACCGGCATCGGCAAGACCGTCTCCGCGCTGTGCGGGACGCTTCCTCTAGTCCTCGAGAAGGGCACCAAGGTCCTGTACCTCACCCGCACGAAGTCTCAGCAGAAGCAGGTCGTGCGCGAGGTCGCCGCTATCGGACACGACGTCCTTTGCGTGCCGATGCAGGGCCGTTCGTCCTACTCCTGTCCGATGATGAGGGGCGATCCCGAGACGTCCACAGGTACCCCCGAGGAGCTGTCCAGGCTGTGCTCCGAGTACAAGCGCAGGGACAAGGACGGAACCTGCAGCTGCCCCTACTACGACAGGCTCGGCGATGCGGACATAGGCTGCTGGGCCAAGACCGTCCGTGGAGCGGATCCCGAGGAGTTCGCGTCCATGTGCGAGTCCGCAGGGGTGTGCCCGTACGAGCTCAGGAAGCTTCTTCTGCCGATGGCGGACGTGATAGCGGTCCCGTATCCCTTCGTGTTCATCCCGGGCGCGTGCATCAGCTTCGTCTCCTGGATGGGGATCCCGCTGGAGGAGACCGTGATGGTGGTGGACGAGGCGCACAACCTTCCCGACTACCTGCGCGAATCCCAGACCTACGGCATGACCAGGGGCTCCCTGGAGAAGGCCGAGCACGAGGCCGTCGTCAACGGCGATCCGTATCTGGAAGGGGAGACCCGCGTCACGCACGTCATCTCCGCCGTCGGGAAGGCCCTCTCGCACGCTCTGAAGGAGCATCTGATAGACGAGGACGGGATACTCCCGCCTTACTTCCTGGAGGAGGAGCTGATGGAGATCCTGGGGATGTCCTCGGTCTCATTGGGGAGGACGTACAAGGCCATGTTCGAGATCGGAGACGCCATAGCCGAGCGGAAGAGGCAGTCCAGGAAGCTCCCCCGCTCCTATCTGAGGTCGCTGGCGGTGTTCCTGATATCATGGTCGGAGGACGACGACGCCTACAGGGTGAAGCTGGTGGTCGGAGGGGACAATCCTGGCTTCCAGTCGTACTGTATGGACCCGTCCCCTGCCGCCTATCCGCTGAACCAGTGCCGTTCGTCCGTTCACATGTCGGGCACATTGGAGCCGATAGGGAGCTACATTGACGAGATCGGGCTGTTCGACCCCTGCAGGCTGGTCCTGGGGAGCGTGTTCCCGCCCGAGAACCTTCTGTCCATCTATTCCGAGGAGGTATCTATGAGGTACGAGGAGCGCTTCCAGGAGGAGAACTACCGCAGGACCACCGAGCTTCTGGTCTCCACGATAAATGTGGCAGACGTCAACACGGCCGTGTTCTTCCAATCGTACAGCGTCATGGACCGCATGCTCGAGGACGGCATAGCCGAGCGCATCGGCCGTACGGCCTTCTACGAGCGCCGCGGGATGCCCCAGAAGGAGCTCATGGACTCCATAGAGAGGTTCAGGATGTCGGAGAGGAGCGTGCTCTTCTGCGTGCTAGGAGGCAGGATCTCCGAGGGCATAGACTTCCCGGACAAGGCGCTGGAGCTCGCCGTGATAGTCGGCGTCCCGTTCCCCAAGCCTACCGCCAAGCTCCGCGCTCTCAGGCGCTATTACGACACCAGGTTCGGCGACGGGAGGGGATTCGTTTCGATAATCCCCGCTTCCAGGAAGATGCGCCAAGCCATCGGGAGGCTGATAAGGTCGGAGACGGACCGCGGCGCGGCGGTGGTGCTCGATCGCAGGGTGGCGACGCTGAGGGATGTATCCGCCGTCCGTTCTGACGATATTGTTGGCGATGTCAGGCGTTTCTTGACGGGTGAACGAAGGTCATCAGTAGTTAACGCTTTAAACCACTAATCATACTAGGGTCGCATGGAAATTACTGTAGATGACGCTGTCATCGACATGATAAAGAAGGAAGGCAGGGACTACCGCGTCTGCACCGCATGCATGGGGCCCGCCCTCGTCCCGACCACCGTAAAATCCCCCAAGGATACCGACATCCGCATCAAGATCGGAGACAACACCCTTTACATCTCCCGCGTCCAGGCTATGTACATCGACCACGTGTCCATCGACATGGTCTACGATGCCGAGGAGATCGATTCCTGCCCCGCGTTCTACGTCAGGCGCAATCTCAACTGATTTTTCAAAAAACAGGAGGGGCGTCCCGTCTCAACGGACGAGGACCGCCTTCTCCGCCGATTCCTTCGCCAGGCTGTCGATGTCGATGCGTTCCCTGTAGGATTCTATGCGAACGGGGTCCGCCGCTGTGGTGACCTTGTGAGGCACAATGGTGCACCCGACAGAGGGCGAGATGGATATGTCGAAGGTCCCGATCTCGCGGGCGACCTCCATGATCTCGGTCTTGTCCAGGCCTATGAGCGGCCTCACGATGGGGATCGACATCCCGGTGTTCTCGGCGCGTATGTTCTTGAGGGTCTGGGAGGCGACCTGTCCCAGGGAGTCCCCCATGACGATCATGTCGGCTCCGACGATCTTCGCGAACTCTCCTGCCGTCCTATGCATCGCGCGCTTGCACATGACGCACTGGTAGTTCCTGTCGCAGGCGTCGTGTATGGCCGTCTGAGAAGGTCCGTGAGGCGCGAAATAGAGCGGGAAGCGCTTCCCGGTGTACTTTTCGAGCTGCTCCGCTATCGCGATGACGTTCTCCTTGGCCCTATCGTCGCAGTAGGGGCCGTTGTCCATATGGAGCAGCACGACGTCGGCGCCGGCGCGGCTGATGAGATAGGATGCCACGGGGGAGTCTATTCCCCCTGACAGAAGAGACACGGCCTTCATCAGATGATCACGTCGCCGTAGTCGTCAGCGAGCTTCCTCGTGACGCTGTACTTGCATTCGTTGCAGTAGAGCCCGTTGCCCTTCTTGACGAGCTCGGACTTGCATCTCCAGCAGAGCGACCTTATGACCCCCAGGTGATCGTCCTTGGTGGTGAGCTGGAGGGACGGCTTGACTCCGGTGACCTTCGCTCTGATGTAGTCTCCCTTCCTGAGCTCCTTGGAGACGTCGTCCGTGTATCCGGGGGATATCTTGGACACGTGGATGGTGGCGTAGGTCTCGCATCCGAGGCCCCTGTCGACTCCGTCCTTGGCCACGACATCCGCGGTGGCCATGGTGTTCCTGATGTCCGCCACGATTGCGTAGACGATGTCGCCCTCCCTGAGGACGTTCGGCGGGTTGGGGGTGACGACCCTTGCGACGCAGTCCTTGTCGTCCAGCTCGAGGATCCCAACCTGGGACGCGTAGATCACTCCGTTCTCTGCGAAAGTTCCGTCGGAGGCGTAGTACTCCTCCTCCACAGCGACCTCGTCGCCGGGAAAAACCAATTCATTTCCTGTCATCATGATTCACCTTATGTTGACGACAGCGACGTCTATCGTCTTCTTCGTCTTCGTATGAAACGCGAATACATGAGGGATTTCGTACTTATAGATTTTATAAGAGGCCACCTGGCGTCCGCGCTTCTCGCAGTATCCCTTCACGAAGTCCAGCGTCTCCGCCATGTGTATGGAGTACACGCACTCGGAGAGCTCCATGGCGCGGTCGAGGAACGGGCGGTCCGCGTTCTTGTTCTGGCAGCCGAAAGGCGGGTTCATGAATATCGTGTCGGCTCCCTCCTCGACGTCCCTAATGTCGCTCAGGACGAACTCCACGTCGACCTCCAGGGCCTCGGCGTTGGAGCGGGCGACCTCGAGAGCCTTCTCGGACGTGTCGAACCCTATGGACATCCCTGCTCCCAGAAGAGCCGCACCTATGGAGAACATGCCTGTGCCGCATCCGAGGTCCACGACCTTCATCCCCTCCACATCGCCGGCGCGGTATGCGTCGAACAGGATCTCAGAGGCCATGGTAGCAGGCGTCATGTACTGCTCCAAGGCGGGATCGGGGTCTTCGAAGCCCCTTACCTTCTGCAGCGCCATCTCCAGGTCCTTGCGTTTCATCGTGTCTAGATTGCAGGACAGGGTTAAATCGCTATCCAGCAGAAGGCTCGATCCCGGCCAGTTGTCATATATGCCATAAGCCAGGATAATGTAATGTTCTTTCCGCCAACTTGTTGGAATGGATGTTAGACAATGTTATATATCATGTAAATCTAACGGTAAGCAGGATTAAGCCGTTAGATATGCAGATGTCTGATGGCGGTATTCGATCCATAAACCGTTTCCGGGTACGGTCCCCTTTAGCCGTGCCCGGTTGTCTATCTCGCCATTTTTATCGATATGATGGTTCCGAAAGACCCTTTAACGATGATGTGATTATCAACATGCATACATGAGTATCGCAGCCTCGAAAGAGGAGGTATACTATTGTCCAAAGTTCGCAGAGCGATAATCAGCGTCTCCGACAAATATGGAATCGTGGACTTCGCAAGGTCACTTTCCGCTCTCGGAGTCGACATAATCTCTACAGGTGGAACGTACAAGCTTCTGAAAGAGAACGGCGTCAAAGTCACCGAGGTCTCCGATCTTACCGGGTTCCCCGAGATGCTCGACGGCCGCGTGAAGACCCTTCACCCGAAGATCCACGCCGGGATCCTCGCCCGCAGGGATGTTCCTGAGCACATGCAGGCGATCGCTGAGAAAGGGATCGAGCCCATCGACATGGTCGTCATCAACCTCTACCCGTTCAAACAGACCGTTCTGAAAGAGGGCTCTACCTTCGAGGATATCGTCGAGAACATAGACATCGGCGGACCCAGCATGATCCGCGCGGCGGCCAAGAACTGGCAGTCGGTCGCAGTCGTGACCTCTCCCGGCCAGTACGATGCCGTCCTCGGACAGCTCAAGGAGACCGGAGAGATCTCCCAGGACCTTCTCGGCAAGCTCATGGCCGAAGCCTTCGTCACCACCGCCAACTACGACGCCATGATCGCGTCCCGCATGTACCCTCACTTCTGCGAAGGGTTCCCCGCCTCGTTCCCCATCCCTCTCGAGAAGGTGGAGGACCTCAGGTACGGAGAGAACCCCAACCAGTCCGCGGCGTTCTACAAAGACCCGTTCACCCCCGGAACCACCGTCGCCAAGGCGGAGCAGCTCCACGGGAAGCAGCTGTCCTACAACAACATCCTCGATCTGGACAAGGCGCTGGACATCTGCATGGACTTCGAGAAGCCCACTGCCGTCGTCATGAAGCACACCAACCCCTGCGGCCTGGCATCCGCCGACAACATATTCGACGCGTTCGTCACCGCGTACAACGTCGATCCCCTGTCGGCCTTCGGATGCGTCATCTGCCTCAACAGGAACTGCGACGTGGCCACTGCCCAGGAGATCTCCCAGCACTTCGTGGAGGCGGTCATCTGCCCCGATTACGACGAGGGCGCCGCGGAGATCATGCAGGCCAAGAAGAACATCCGTCTTCTCAGAACCAAATCCCCCATCTGCCCCTCCGAGAAGCACAGGGAGTACAAGATGAAGAAGGTCCAGGGAGGAATGCTCGTCCAGACCGACGAGGACGTCGTCATCGACCCCAAGAACCTCAAGGTCGTCACGAACCGTGCGCCTACCGAGACCGAGATCGCGGCCCTCCTGTTCGCATGGAAGCTCGCCAAGCACGTCACCTCCAACGCCGTCGTGTACGTTAGGGAGGAGCGTGCGGTCGGGATCGGAGCAGGACAGATGAGCCGCGTGGATTCCGCCAAGATCGCCACCATGAAGGCGAACGAGCCCACCCAGGGTTGCGTGATGGCTTCCGACGCGTTCTTCCCGTTCAGGGACGGAGTCGACGAGGCCGCCGCGGCAGGAGTGACGGCTATAATCCAGCCCGGAGGAAGCATCAGGGACCAGGAGGTCATCGATGCGGCCAACGAGCACGGCATGGCGATGGTCTTCACCGGATGCCGCGTGTTCAGGCACTGAAAACGATACGGAGGGGTCTCCCCTCCATTTTTCTTAAAATGTAAGGACTCAGTCGTCCTGGACCTTCTTGTTCTCTTCGACCATGGGATCGAGGTCGGTGGGGATTATCGGCTTGCCTTCGGCCTTCCTCTTCATGTGTCCGCCGGGGCCTCCGCGAGCTATCCTGGCCTTCTCGATGCACTCGGGGTCGTCGCAGACGAAAGCCGCATAGATGATGTTCTTGCAGGTCTTTCCGCAGAATTCACACGTGTAATCTTCCAGGTTGAGAGGCATGCCACGTTAATCAGAAGTCATGGATATAGACTTTATCGGATATTTTTACAGGGAACATGGCTAGGTCCGAGCGTCTGATGTTTTCAGAAGTCTTTCTCGGATGTTTCGTGCATGCACTATTGCCCTTTTTGGAATCTTCGATCAAATCCCATTCGTTCCGAGCAGGAGATATGCAAATGAAGAAATGCAGCATGATAAAACGCAATGTGAAGGATTCTGTATTCTTGAGCTTCTTCGGGGAGAGGGACAACGTTCTGGACCTTTACAAGGAGCTACATCCCGAGGACACGCAAGCAACGCTCGATGACGTTAGCATCTGCACGATTAAACGTGTGCTGGTCAAGGGATACACGAACGATCTGGGTTTTTCGGTGGGCAACAGATACATATGTCTAGTTGAAGCACAGAGCTATCGTCTAGGATCGATGCAGACGAGGATGCTGCTTTACCTGGCGCATACCTACCAGAACTATCTGGAAGACAACGGACTGTCGCTCTACGACATCAAAGAGGGGGACGTTCCCGAATGGGAGGCGTATGTGGTCAGCACCGGGCAAACGGATGGGGGAGTTTTCAAGCTATCTACACTCAAAGGCAACCTCTTCGATGATTCCATCATGGAAGCGGTTCCGGAGAAGGACAGCGACCTGCTCAGGGAGTACATCTAGGCTTGCAGGACAATCGATAGTGTGATAATCGGCGAGGGCGATGGCAATTCCAAAGCCTTAGCGATGCAGATTCTCGACAAGTGCAAGGAGAACTGCTGCAGGATTGGCGATTTCATCTGGTCAAGGAGGTCGGAAGTTATGGGGGTTTATGAGCAGCTTTTCGATGACGAGGAAAGCTTCAAGGTGGCTCTGAGGGAGGAAAAGAAGGTCGCTCTTCGGGAAGGCAGAATGGAAGGCAGACAAGAACACAGGGCGGAGATAGTCAGGACCATGTCTTCCAAGGGAAAGACCCCTCGGGAGATATCTGATCTCACGGATATCCCTCTGGAGGATATCGAAACCATACTCTCAAAAACCGATTGAGCCGTTTTAAAAGATCCATCTTGACCTAAAGGGGGCGTACCCCCGATAGGCTCAAGCGATGTCCAGGGTGAACCGGACGGTCTCGGAATCGCTGGATACGCGGTCGAGGACGACGACGTCGGCCTTTCCGATGTACTCGGCGATGTTCTTGATGCAGATGTTTCCGGCCGCCTCGACGATGATGCGGTCCGATACGGATCTCGCGGCGTCGCGGATGTCGGCGGTGATCTCCGGTCCGACCCCGTAGGCCCTGACGATGTCGGCTCCCATCGAGGCGGCGATGGTGGCCTCCTCGATGTTGACGACCTCTGCGCCTTTCTTGAGGGCTTTGGAAGCCTTGGAGACGCGCTCCATCGCGTTCCTGATCCCTCCGCAGGCGGATATGTGGCCTCTCCTGAGGAACACCATGGAGTCCAGGGCGTCGGCGTAGGGGTCTCCTCCCCCTATGGCCACGGCCTCCCTTTCGAACTGGCCGAATCCGGGCACGGAGGTGCCTCCGACCGCGACCGCGATCTTCCCCTGTCCGGCTTCTACGGCCGCCGAGACGGATGTCGCGATCCCGCTCATGCAGGAGAGGAATCCGAGGGCGGTCTTCTCGCAGGTCAGCATCCCGGATACGGGTCCGGAAACGGACATGACGCGGGATCCCTTGCGGACCTTCTCCCCTTCCTTGACCAAGGGCTCGGCGTCCACTCCGAGCGCGGCGAAGACGTCGGATGCGTCGTCAAGCCCGGCGATGACGGCATCGGTGTGGCAGACCACATGCGCGGTGCCGTCGACATCGGGGATGGCGAGCTTGGTGGTCAGGTCGCATCTTCCGACGTCGGCCTTGAGGAATGCCGATGGGTCCATGCGCTCAGATCTCCAGATGGAATTCCTGTCCGGTCATCGGAAGGATGACGTTGTAGTCCTCCAGGTCGGGGAGGAACAGGTCGCGGGTCTCGGAGTGCATCATGATGACGTTGTCGGGGTCGCACTTCTCGATGAAGTCGATGATCTGTCCGTGGTCGGCGTGGGCGGAGAAGTCGTATCTCTGCAGCTCGCAGGAGACCTTGCAGACCTCGCCGTCGATGTTGACGCAGCCGTTCTCGAGGAGCATCCTTCCGTTGGTGTCCTCCGCCTGGTATCCTACCAGGAGGATGGCGCTCTTGGGATCGTTCCTGAGGCTCTTGAGGTATCCGAGGATGGGTCCTCCGTCGAGCATTCCGCCGGTGGTGACGATGACGTCGCCCTTCCTGGCGTTGTCCCTGGCGGCTCCGTTCCTGACCTCGTTGAATTTTCTCTTGGCGGATTTGAGCACCTTGGGGTCCTTGACATACTCGGGGTAGTCGAGGAACAGGCGGGTGACGGACCTTCCCATGCCGTCGACCCACATGTCGTAGTTGAGGTTCTTGAGCAGGAGCATGATCTCCTGGGTCCTTCCGACTGCGAAGCAGGGGATCAGGACGGTTCCTCCGCGCTCGACGACTTCCTTTACCTTGGCCAGGAACTTCTGCTCGGTCTCTTTCCTGGAGGGGTGGTAGCGTCCTCCGTAGGTACCCTCGATGAAGAGGTTGGTGCAGTCCGTGGGCTTCGCGCCTCCGACGAGCCTCTGGCTCTCGGTGTGGATGTCTCCGGAGTAGACGGTCTTGACGTCCTTCTCGAAGGAGAACATCGCCGCTCCGGGGATGTGTCCGGCGTCGAGCATGGTGACGTCGACGTGGTTGAGGCTGATGGTGTCGTTGAAGGTCATGGGGACGACGGAGTTCATGGTCCTCTCGATGTCGCTGGCGGTGTAGGGCTGCACGTAGTCCTCCGCTTTGGCTATCTTGAGGGTGTCGTTCATCATGAGCTCGCCGATCTCGGCGCTGAGGGGCGTGGTGAACAGGCTGCAGTTGTACCTTCCGCATACCTGGGGCAGCATGCCGCAGTGGTCGAGGTGGGCGTGGGTGAGGAAGACGTAGTCCACCTTGGGCGCGGGAAGGGGGAACTCCGGAGGCTTGGTGGGGCTCAGGCCGTATTCCACCAGCAGGCTCATGTCGTCGCCTTCCATGGTCATCCCCATGCGGCCGACCATATCGGCTCCGCCGAGGAATTTGAATTTCATGTCCATTGTTTTTCACTCCTTTTCGTATTTGCCTTCTAGCTGCGAAGGACTTTGTGAAAGGGAGCCCGGCGGGCCCCCCTTGACTGTGATGATGATACAGGATTAGTTGCCCTATAATATAAGGCAGGTGACTCTAACTGCATCGGATATATCTACCTTGTCATACCCGTCGGAGGGCTTTCTGCAGGTTCTCGGCCTAGGTCGGCACGTATTCGTGCGACGAGGTTTTCCGACAGGCTCGGACCGAAGTTCGTGCGGTATCGCATATAAACCAGATTTAAGAACGGTTTCTGCTCCAGCTCGATATAACTATATACGGACAGTCAATGACCAAAATCAGAGGCTGTTAAATTGTTTTGTTCATCATGTGGTTCAATGATGTTCCCCGAGGACGGAAAGTACGTCTGTCGTAATTGCGGTGCCACCAGCGATGTAGGCAAGAAAGAGGTCATCACCACCGCTTCCAAGGACAAGGAGACCGCTGTCTACTCTGACGACACCCCTGCGACCCTGCCCAAGACGCGCATACTCTGTCCCAAGTGCGGACATACCGAAGCTTTTTACGTCATCAGACAGACCCGTGCTGCGGATGAGCCGGAGACTATGATCTACCGCTGCTGCAGCTGCAACTACTCCTGGAGAGAATATTGAGGGTGATCGACCATGTCCGCGACCGTTGGCTATGACGACTCCCCTTCGCAGAAGCAGTTCAGCGTAGAGCTCAAGTCCGATACGCTGAAAGGCCTGGTGAACATTATATCCGCCCTCGTCGACGAGGTCAAATTCTCGATCACACCCGAAGGGATGACCCTCAAAGCTGTCGACGCCGCCCATGTAGCCATGATCGAGGTGAAGGTGGACAAAGGCGCATTCGAATCGTACTACGCGGAGGACTGCGAGATCGGTCTGGACCTTGACAAGGTGAAAGGCGTTCTGAAGCTCGCGTCCGGCGTGGATCTCATGAGGATGGAGCAGGACCCCTCCACCGGAAGGCTGGTATTCAAGATCGGAAACATCACGAGGGAGATGGCAGTCCTGGACCCTTCGAGCTTCAGCGACCCCAAGGTCCCCGACCTTCACCTGAAGGCCAACATCGGAATATCCGTCGACGAGCTCAAGAGAGGAATCAGCGCAGCGGACACGATCTCGGACCACATCACCATGAAGGCCAATCCCGAGCGCTTCGAGCTGTCCTGCGAAGGCGACACCGACTCCGTGTCCCTGTCCGTCGAGAAGTCGGCTCTCGTCGATCTGAGCACCGATTCCGAGGTTTGCAGCATGTTCCCGCTCGATTATTTCTCGAATATCATCAAAGCGGTGCCTGGCGGAACCGTTATCAATATCGAACTGGACAACGATTACCCTATGAAGCTCCTCTTCGGCATAGCGGACAAGCACGTGTCCGTCAACTATCTCCTCGCTCCGAGGATCGAGAGTGAATGAAATGTCAGAACGCAGCGCAGAAGAACTGAAGAACATAGCGAACAAGCTTAGACTGCACGTCGTGCGGATGACCTACGCAGCCTCTTCCGGTCATCCCGGCGGTTCTCTATCTTCGGCCGACCTCATCTCGGCCCTATACTTCCGTGCCATGAGGCACGACCCCTCCAATCCCGCCTGGGAGGACAGGGACAGGTTCGTTCTGTCGAAGGGCCACGTGGCCCCGGTGCTCTACGCTGCGCTGGCGGAGTCAGGCTACTTCCCCGTCGACGACCTCATCACCCTGAGGAAGATGGGATCCAAGCTCCAGGGTCACCCGGTCCGCGGGAAGGTCCCCGGCGTGGAGATGTCCACCGGATCGCTGGGCCAGGGGCTCAGCATGGCCTGCGGGATAGCGTTGGCGGGCAAGATGGACGGCAAGAGCTACAGGACGTTCTGCCTCCTGGGGGACGGAGAGCTCCAGAGCGGCCAGAACTGGGAGGCCGCGATGTTCGCGCGCCAGTACGGGCTCAACAATCTCATAGCTTTCGTGGACCGCAACCGTCTCCAGATCACCGGCAACACAGAGGACGCGGTAGGCCTGGACCCCCTCCCCGAGAAATGGAGGGCGTTCGGATGGAACGTCATGACCATCGACGGTCACGACATCCTGCAGATCCTGGAAGCCATAGACAAGGCGTCGGCGTACAAGAAGAACCCGACCGTCATCATATTGAACACCATCAAAGGGAAGGGCGTCTCGTTCATGGAGAACAACGCCGGATTCCACGGAAGGGCGTGCAATCCCGACGAGTACGAGAAGGCGGTCGCCGAGCTCGAGAGGGTGATACAGTGAGCGATGCATCCAAGGTCCTGGCGCAGCGCAACTACTACGGCAAGGCGTTGGCTGTCCTGGCGGAGACGAGGAAGGACGTCGTCGTCCTCGACGCGGATCTGGCCGGGTCCACCAAGACGTCCGATTTCAAGAAGGTCGCTCCCGAGCGCTTCGTGGAGGTCGGGATAGCGGAGCAGAACATGATCGGCATCGCCGCAGGCCTCGCCGCCTCCGGAAAGGTCGCCTTCGCCTCCACCTTCGGGGTATTCGCCTCCGGAAGATGCTGGGAGCAGATCAGGCTCGCCGCAGCCTATCCCAAGCTCAACGTCAAGATCGTCGCCACCCACTGCGGCATCAGCGTGGGAGAGGACGGCGCTTCCCACCAGGCGCTGGAGGACATTGCTATAATGCGCGCCCTGCCCAACATGGTGGTCATCTCGCCCGCGGACGCCTACGAGGCCTACGCCGCCACCCTGGCCATCGCGGACTATGACGGACCCGTTTACATGAGGATGGGCCGCGCGGAGTTCCCCACGATCATGCCAGAGGACGTCGAGTTCAAGATCGGGAAGGCCACCGTTATGAAGGAAGGCAAGGACGTCACCCTCATCGGGTGCGGACAGATGGTCTCCTCGTGCATGGAGGCCGCCAAGGCTCTGGCCGACGAGGGCATCAGCGCCGAGGTCATCAACATGTCCACCATCAAGCCCCTGGACAGGGAGGCCGTCGAGAGGTCGGTCGGCAAGACCGGATGCTGCGTCACCGCCGAGGAGCACAGCATCGTCGGAGGGCTGGGATCGGCGGTGGCCGAATGCCTCTGCTCCACCGTCTGCGCTCCTCTGGAGATGGTCGGGACCAAGGACACCTTCGGCGAGTCCGGAACTCCTGCAGAGCTCCTCGCCAAGTACGGCCTGACCTCCGCTGACATAGTCGCAGCGGCTAAGAAATCCATTTCAAGAAAGGTGAAAGCATGAAGATCTTCATAGACACTGCGAATCTGGACATGATCAAAGAGATCAACAGCTGGGGAATCCTCGACGGAGTCACAACCAATCCCAGCCTTATAGCGAAGGAGGGAGTCGACGTAAGGACCCGCGTCAGGGAGATCGCCGAGGTCGTCGACGGACCCGTCTCCGCCGAGATAATGTCGATGACCGCCCCCGAGATGATCGCGGAGGGACGCGAAGTCGCCAAGATCCACCCCAACATCAACATCAAGCTCCCCATGTGCGTGGAGACCCTCAAAGCTACCAAGGTCCTCTCCTCCGAGGGAATCAAGGTCAACGTCACCCTGATCTTCTCGGCCCAGCAGGCCCTTCTCGCCGCCAAGGCCGGAGCAGCTTTCGTCTCCCCCTTCATCGGACGCCTGGACGATATCGGGATCTACGGAACCGACCTCGTCGCGCAGATCATGCAGATCTTCCAGAACTATGGGATCACCACCGAGGTCATCGCAGCCTCCATCCGCGGACCCCAGCACGTTCTGGACGCCGCTCTCGCCGGCTGCGACATCGCCACCATCCCCTACGATACCCTCAAGATGATGGTCAAGCACCCCAAGACCGACGAAGGCATCGCCAAGTTCATCGCGGACTACGAGAAGTCCAAGAAGAGCTGAGTCGCCCATGCTGGATGCCGTGGTAGTGGGCGGAGGACCTGCAGGCAGCGTTTCCGCCCGCCTCCTGGCGTCCAAAGGCCATAGCGTGAAGGTGCTGGAGGAGCATCCATGCTCCGGAAAGCCAGTCCAATGCGCCGGCCTCATCAGCGACGAGGCGATAAGGATGTCCGGGGTCTCTCCGGATGTCCTGAATACGCTTTACGGGGCGGAGGTCGTCTTCCCTGACGGGGAGGCGGTCACCGTCCGTTCATCTTTTCCGAAGATGCGTGCGGTGGACCGTGCGCAGCTCGATTCTCTTCTGGCCGAGTCGGCTATCGATGCCGGGGCCGAATACGCCTATTCCGACAGGTATTCTTCCCATTCCGTCTCCGACGGATGCGTCAGGATCGACTCCGGATCGGGCACCGTCTCCAGCAGGTCCATAATAGGCGCAGACGGGCATTCGTCCGCGGTAGCCATGTCCTTGGGCGACAACGGCCCCAGGGAGTACATCCGCGGAATCCAGGCGGATGTAGAGACCCCTTGCGACCTCGACGGCATATTCAGGGCCTATCTCGGCAGCAAGTACGCTCCCGGGTTCTTCACATGGGAGTTCTCCTGCGGCGACTTCGTTCGCGTGGGGCTGTGCACCTCCTGGTCCGCAGGGCCCCCGTACCAGTACCTGAAGAAGATGCTGGACGACCTCTATCCAGGGCGCAGGAGGCTGTCGATGTACTGTGGGAAGATACCCATAGGAGGGCGCAGGACCACCGTCGATGACAGGTGCATGCTCATAGGCGATGCAGCAGGTCAGGTGAAGCCTGTCTCAGGCGGAGGCATCTACCCCATCATGATGGCCGCTCCTGTCCTTTCAGACGTCCTTTCATCCGCTCTGGAGGCCGACGACCTGTCGTCGAACGCTCTCCGTCCTTACGAGAAGCGTTGCAGGAGCGAGTTCGGCAAGGAGCTCGACAGGGGATACCGTCTCCGCAAGCTCTACACCCGCATGAGCGACGACATGCTCTCCAAGGCCGGCAGATACGCTGCGCGCGACGACGTTCGCGGTGCTCTGGACGATATCGACATAGACCATCCGGGGGATGTCCTGAAGAAGATTCTGGCGAAGCCTTCCGCCATACCGGCAGGAGCCGCTCTCTTCCTGAGGTGCATCCTGTGAAGAGGGTGACTTTCGCCAAGATAAGGTCCGAGGAGGCAGGGCCGATGATCCGCGAGCTGATGGCCAAGGGGTTCGTGGACATCCATGCGAAGATAGGGAAGGACGAGGGCTACCGCTACGTGCCGATACTGCCGGAATACCTCGACGAGGAGCCAGTGTCTTCCCTGGAGCTTGTGGAAGGCGATGCCCACACCTTGGACCGCAGGCCTCCTCAGGAACGCATACGCGCGATCCTCGGAGACGAGCTGGCCGACATGGTCCCGGACAGGTGGGAGACGGTAGGGGACGTGGTGATCCTGCGTCTCAGCCAGGAATGCTGGTCTCGCAGGGAGGAGATCGGCCGCGCGTACGCCGAGGTCCTTGGAGCCAAATCGGTCTGTGCCGATGTCAGAGGTGTATCGGGCGAGTTCAGGCAGCCCAGCATGGAGGTCCTCTACGGAACGGACACTGAATCGGTACGTTTGGAGAACGGGATCCGCTATCGTTTCGACGTGACCAAGGTAATGTTCGCGTCCGGGAACACAGACGAGCGCATGAGGATGAGGAAGCTGGACTGCATGGGAGAGACCGTAGTGGACATGTTCGCCGGAATCGGCTACTTCACCCTTCCTCTGGCGAAGTTTTCCGGAGCCAGGAGGGTGTTCGCTTGCGAGAAGAACCCCGAATCCTATGAATTCCTTATCAGGAACGTCAAGGACAATGGCCTTTCGGGTATAGTCATCCCTATCCTAGGGGACAACAGGGACATCCCAGGAAGGAGCTTCGCCGACCGCATCCTCATGGGTTACGTACAGACGACCTCGGAGTTCCTTCCGACGGCTCTGAGGATGCTGAAGCCCAACGGCATAATACACTATCATGACACGTTCTACGTGAACGAGCGCGACGAGCGTGTGAAGAAGATCTTCGACGAAGCTTGCGGGGAGGACGGGTACGAGGTGCTCTCCATCCGTGAGGTGAAGTCCTTCGCCCCGTCAGTCTCCCATTATGTCGCAGACGTGAGGGTCAGACCCTCTCGCCCGACGCGCTCGCGATGAGATAGGTGTTCATCGCATCGGCGTAACGGGTTCCGTCCGCATCTATCAGGTTCTTGGCGAAAGGCTTCAGGTAGTCTGCGAGGTCCTTCTCCGAAGGCGTCAGCTTGAACGGGATCTCCGCTATTCCGCAGGCCATCATGAAGGATGCCTCCACGGTGCGGATCTTTCCGTTCTTCAGGCCCTTGGTCTCGATGGACTCCTTGAGAAGCTCTGCTCCTCCGGCCTTGTAGGCCTTGGCTAGCCTGTCCGCGGCCGCGGTCACCGGTCCAGGCTTCTTGAACTCGGGCAGGGTGGCGCTCACTCCGGCGGTCTTGAACTTGTCATAGGCCGCTATGAGGGTGGGCAGGGGCTGGTTCTTGGAGACGTCTCCCATGGACTCGGCGGTGGCCATGTCGGTGTGCGCCGCTATGATGCCCTTCCAATCGTTCTCCCAGAGGGCGTTTAGGGCCTCGGAGACCTTTCCGTTCTTGACGACTATCGCCCTGGGGTTGGACTCGAGGAACTTCTTCAGGGCGTCCATCTCGTGGTCGTCTCCGGAAAGCGCGGAGAGGAACTCGTCGAGGTTGTCGCCGTAGTTCTTGGATCCGATGACGTAAGCCGAGACGTCGCTGTCCTTCAGGTCTCCCATCTTTGACCTCTTGACGGATGCGATGAGAGACGAGTCGGTAAGGGCTCCGACCATGTACTTCTTCAGGACGTCTCCGGTGATGGACTCGTAGTCCTTTTCCCCGGGGGCGTGGTACTTGTGCCTCACGCGGACATCCATGTCGTCGAGCGGGTCCACGGCGGACAGCCTGGAGACGATATAGGCCAGGGACGAGACGCTCTTGGCGCAGTTCTCGCAGATGCTGATGGTGGTGCCGAGGGATTTGATATTGATCTCCAGAACGGCAGACGCGTCGTGGCCGCAGGAGAATCCGTCGTTGGGGAACTCGTAGGGGGACTCCCAGAACGTGTCCTCGAGGTACTCCTCGGGCATGTTGGGCTTGTCCGAGCACACCACGTCGTCGCCGAACGAGTACAGGTGCAGCTTGTTCTTCTTGATCATGTCGTTGTAGAGGAACATCCTCAGCTTCGGGTCGTCGAAGTACTGGCATCCGATCAGCTTGTCGGCCTTCACGGTTCCTCTGACGGCGTAGGAGATGGTCTCTCCGCCGGGAAGCTTCGCTGTAGCCAGCAGAGGGATGGATCCCGCCGCGGAGAGGGACACCGTCCCTGCGTATGCGCGGACCAGGTCGTCCCCTCCGAACCTGGACGCCTCCTTGATGAGGGCTTCCGGGTTGTCGATTATCTTTCTGAGCCCGTCAATGCTTTTGAAGCTCTTGTCGAAGGCGCATTTCCTGCAGTTCCCTGCACATGCGGGTCTTATCAGGCCGGGGTTTTCGGCCAACTGTTTGGAGCGGTCGAGAAGGTCGTCTTCGAGCCTTTTCGAAGTGTGTTTCACTCCTCTCATTCTCACGCGTTTCTTCCCTGCCATGACACACGCATCGGGAACGCAATAATAAAATGGTTTACTTGTTTCCCGAGAGGAAGCGTCGATTTCCATGCCCGAAACGAAGTTCGAGATGACCGTTCGCGAGTTTCTAGCTAAACCTCCCTTCGGATACAGAAGGTTGAGCGAAGCCCATCTCGAGCTGTTCTGCGCCGCGTTGACGCATGACAGCTACACGAACGAGGCGAAGGCGAAGGCCGTGCCCGAGCGCGCCCCGTCGTACGAGCGTCTTGAATTCCTCGGCGATGCGATACTCGAAATGATCGTCTGCGATCATGTCTACTCCAATACTGAACTCGCCGAGGGGCATATGACGGACTTCAAGCAGGAGTACGTCGATAACGAGAAGCTGTCCGACCGTATAGTCGCCTACGGCCTCGATATAGATGGAGCCATGAGGGTAGGGAAGGTTCAGATCAAGGACGGCAAGAAGGACGTTCAGGTCAAGATGCGTGCGGACGCCTTCGAAGCTCTTGTCGCCGCCACGTACGTTTCCAAGGGTTTGGACGAGGCTCGCAGGATAGTGTCGGAAGTTTTGGAGTTGGCTATGCGGTAAATCATTCTACGTGTCCGTTAATGTGCATATCCCCGCAACCATGCTCAAATCATGCCAATTTGATATTTTTAAGCTGAAAATAAGGCTAACTTTTCGACTAAATCATCAATCGGAAACGCTACAATTATAAACTCCTTAGTAGTAATCGGTAGTATGTCATTCTTTAAGGAGAATAGAACGGCAGGAATAGCACTGATGGTGCTGGGAGCTATCAATCTCATTGTGGGATTGGTTGCCCTCGTCACTGCTCTCACCGCAGGGAACATAGTTGTTTCCGCTGTGGTCGCCTGCATCGGTCCTATCATAATGGCAGCACTGTATCTGAGATTCGGAATTTCCGTCAAGAACGGCGGAGTTCCCAAAAAGATCGATATCCTCGCATACTTCGTCAGGCTTGCTGGACTGTCTGAGATCATCATCGCAGTCTTCAACCTCTGGTACGCAATCGAGACCAGCGGAGCCGCTGTTGCAATCGGTGCCGTCATCATCTCGGTCATCATCGGTCTCATCATCCTGTTCATCGCTGGAAGGATCAACGATGGAAAGCAGGACACCGGAGACAAGATCATCTGGATCATCCTTGTGGTCCTGTTCGCTATCTCTGCGGTCCTCGACGTCCTCGCTGTCATCGGCTTCATCACCGACGGCAACTTCGCCTTCGACCTCAAGACCATCAGCGCCCTTATCGTGCCCATCGCCAGCTTCATAATCGATGTCTTCATGCTCCTCCTCCTCTTTGACTCCGATGTCAAGAGAGAGATGAACATGTAAGCGTCCTGAAGCTGATTCGAGTGACATTGAACAAACCTTTTACCAAACGCCTTTCCGGGGCTTCGCGCCCCTTTTCATTCATTATTTAATGTGCTAATGGATTACCTCCAACGATGAGCGTAGTTGACGACACTGCTCGGAAGATCACCGACATGAGCATCCGCGGCGCAGGCCGCATCGCGCGCGCCGGGGCTTCCGCGATAGGCGATTTCGCAAGGACTTACGAAGGAAAGAGCCTCGAAGGCTTCCTAGCAGATCTCGACAAGGCTGTCGATACGCTGGTCGCTTCGAGGCCGACGGCGGTCTCCTTATGGAACGGGGTGCACGCCGCGGTGAAGGGTGCTTCCGACTGCAGCTCCTTGGAGGAGGCCATCGAGAAGGTCTCCGGGAATGCCGACAGGTTCGTGGAGACGTCCTCGAAGGCGGTCGACACCATCGCGAAGATAGGCGCCAAGAGGATAAAGGACGGCGACACGATCCTGACCCACTGCAACAGCAGCGCCGCGCTGGGAGTGATAAAGGAGGCTCACCGCCAGGGCAAGGACATCAAGGTTTACGCTACCGAGTCTCGTCCGTGGAGGCAGGGGATCCTGACGGTCACAGACCTCGCCAACAACGGCATAGACGTCACCCTGGTGATCGACAGCGCCGTCCGCAGCGTGATGAAGAAGATAGACAAGATCTTCGTCGGAGCCGACACCATGACATCCGACGGCGTCCTTATAAACAAGATCGGGACCTCCCAGCTGGCTCTCGCCGCTCACGAGAGGAGGGTTCCGTTCTATGTCTGCACCGAGACCTACAAGTTCTCGCCCATGACCCTGTTCGGGGACATGGTCGTCATAGAGGAGAGGGACATCTCCGAGGTCGTCAAGCCTGGAGAGGTTCCCGATTCAGTGAAAGTTTTCAATCCCGTTTTCGACAGCACGCCTGGAAGGTACATAGACGCGCTGATCACGGAGGTCGGAATGATATCTCCCGGCTCCGTGTACGGCGTCATGGCCGGGCAGCTCGGCGAAACGGCGTTTTCCAAGGAGTGAAACAAATGGAGAGCTATTCTTACCTGCACCTCGGCGAGCCCGAGGACCCGGACGAGTACGTCGTCTGCAAATACCGTGTGACCACGGACCTTCCCATCGAGAAGGCGGCCGAGGCCATCGCTGCGGAGCAGTCCACCGGAACATGGACCGGCATTTCCACTCTGGACAGCGGAATATTCGAGACTCTCGGAGCGAGGATCACCCGCATCGAGGGCGATGTCATCACCGTCGAGTTCCCCGCAGAGGACTTCAGCATCGAGGTCGGATCCGTTCCGCAGATCCTGAGCGTCATCGCAGGGAACCTGTTCGGGTTGGGATCCCTGAAGGGGGTCAGGCTGGAGGACGTCACGTTCCCCAGATCCATAACATCGCAGTTCAAGGGGCCCAAGTTCGGAGCGGACGGGCTCAGGAAGATCCTCGACCGCCCGGAGAAGCCTCTGGTCGGGACCATAGTCAAGCCCAAGATCGGTCTCTCTCCCAAGAGGACCGCGGAGTACGTCTACGAGGCGGGAGCCGGAGGGCTCACCAACTCCAAGGACGACGAGACCCTCGTGGACCAGCCGTTCTGCCCCATAGAGGCCAGGACCGTCGCAGTCGCGGAGGCTCTGGACAAGCTGAAGGACGAGGGCCACCTCATGGTCCACGCCATCAACGTTAGCACCCGCGGCGACAAGATCGTCGAGCTCGCGGAGAAGGTCCAGGGATGGGGAGCGAAGCAGCTCATGGTCGACGTCATAACCTGCGGCTTCGGAGCCGTGCAGGCGCTCGCAGAGGACCCCTCGATCAAGGTGCCCATACACGTCCACAGGACCATGCACGGAGCGTTCACCAAGGACCCGCTCCACGGCGTCGCCATGCTTCCGCTGACCAAGCTGGTCCGCATGTGCGGAGGAGACGCCCTCCACATAGGCACCCTCGGAGCGGGAAAGATGTCCGCAGGTGCCCACGACGACGGAAATCTGAAAGCCTGTCTCGGAGACGACGTTCCCTACAAGACCGTCATGCCCGTATGTTCGGGAGGAGTCTATCCCGGAATCGTCCAGGATATCGTCGACCGCGCAGGCATGAACGTGCAGATACAGGCCGGAGGAGGAGTCGCAGGACATCCTAACGGGGTAAGGTGCGGAGCGATGGGGATGAGCCAGGCGGTGGACGCTGCCTTCGCAGGAATACCGGTCGCCGAGTACGCCAAGGACCACAAGGCGCTCGCTATAGCGCTCGACAAGTGGGGATCGAAATGAAGCTGAAGATCAAGGAAGTTGATGTGGACTCCTCCGAACCCGGGGTCTTGATACACGATGACGATTGCATAGAGATAGGCGTCCAGGAAGGAGACCGCGTGAATATATCCGGCCCCAAGCCGACCGTGCTCTTGGTCAGCAGGTCGGATACCATCATGGAGAAGGGGCTCATCGCCATCCCCTCCGCCGTCATGGCCAAAGCCGGGCTCAAGGACGGGGAGATTGTCAGCGTCACGTACGCCGCCAAGCCCGACTCCGTCCGCTCCATAAGGAGGAAGATGGACGGAGAGAAGCTCGAAAAGGAGGAGATCCAGGCTGTCGTCGAGGACATCCTGGAGAACAGGCTCACCAAGATCGAGATATCCGCATGGCTCACGGCCCTGTACATCAACGGGATGGATATCGACGAGATCGCGGACTTCACCATGGCGATGGCCGAGACCGGGGACATGATCAAGTTCGACAGGAGCCCCGTGTTCGACTTCCACAGCCTCGGAGGGGTCCCTGGTAACAAGATCACCCCCATCGTGGTCTCCATCGTGGCGGCGGCAGGCATCATGATACCCAAGACCTCCTCTCGTGCCATCAGCAGCGCTTGCGGAACCTCGGACTTCGTGGAGACCTTCTGCAACGTCGAGATCGACGCCGAGACCCTGAAAGAGATCGCGCAGGAGGTCGGAGGAGTGTTCTCCTGGGGAGGATCCATGAACCTCGCTCCCGTTGACGACCTGGTCATCAAGGTGGAGCACCCGCTCGGGATCAATCCCAGGGCGCAGATGCTCGCTTCGATCATGAGCAAGAAGCTCGCCATGGGAGCCACCCATCTTGTGGTCGACATCCCCACCGGAGCAGGGACCAAGGTGCCCACCATCGAGGTCGCCAGGCAGTACGCCAAGGACCTGATGGACCTCGGAGACAAGATCGGCATGCATGTCGAGTGCGCCATCACCTACGCGGACCAGCCCGTCGGATACGCCGTCGGACCCAACCTCGAGGCGAGGGAGTGCATCAGCATCCTCGAAGGCAACAGGCACCCCTCTGCGGTCATCGAGAAGGCCTGCGACTGCGCAGGCATAATACTGGAGATCGCGGGCATCCCCAACGGATCCGCGAAGGCCAAGGAGCTGCTCGAGTCCGGGGACGCCTACCGCAAGTTCATGGAGATAGTCGTCGCCCAGGGCGGACGTCCCGACCTCAAGTCGGACGACCTCAAGCCCGGAAAGTTCAGCTTCGAGTTCTGCTCGCCCAAGTCCGGATACGTCCATGCGATCAAGAACAAGGAGATCGTCGCTGTAGCCAAGGCGGCAGGAGCCCCTTCCGACAAGGGCGCCGGGCTTCTCTTCGCCAAGAAGAAGGGCCAGAGGGTCGAGCAGGGCGAGGTCCTGTTCACCATCTACGCCGACAACGAGGCCAAGCTCAAGCGTGCGAAGGAGATGGCCGTCAAATACCAGCCCATGGACATCGAGGGGATGCTCATCAAGAGGGTCTCCCCCTTGAACGTGAGATGAAAAAGACCTTCCGTTTCACGGTGGACCTGGACCGGGACGTGAACTTCCCCGTTCCCGGCCAGGCCGCCGCCGGGTCCCTCGACAGGGGATCCGGAACGGCCCCTCGTTTCTCGTCCGCGGAGAGGGGCCTCCGGATCCTTCTCGACGTCCTCGACGATGCCGGGATGAAAGCTACGTTCTTCGTCGAGGGCAGGACTGCGGAGACCATCGACTGCTCGTGCATTTCAGGCCATCGCATCGGGTTCCACGGATACGACCACGAGGACCTGTCAGGGGCCAGCACGGGATTGTTTTTCGATCCCGGGGAGAAGGAGAGCATCCTTCGGAAGGGGTTCGATGCCGTATCCGACAACGTGTCCAGGCCGGTCTGCTTCCGCGCTCCGTACATGGTCCGCGACGAGACAGCGTTGTCGGTGCTTCCGCAGCTGGGAATCAGGGCGGATTCTTCCGTGTACTCGTTCGGGGAGTGCGAGCCTTTCGACATCGACGGGATCACAGAATACCCTGTGCCGAAGTCCAGGGATGCGGCAGGAAAGGTCATAGCGGCATACCTCTGGCCTATGCACGAGGGGAAGAGGCCACCGGAGGATTATATCCTCATGGCCGAAGGCATGGGCACTTTCATGCTCGCAACCCATACGTGGCACATGTGCGAGCGCAGGGACGCTGGCATTATGGACGAAGCCGACATCAGGCGTAACGCTGACAACGTACTTTCCGTTCTGACAGGAATCCTGGATTCAGGATTCGTTCCTGATGTGGTGAACCGATGCCTTTTCAGGCCAATGCACAGCTGTCATGGCCGTTTCAGGACGTTCTTTTCCTGCTCGCAGGTTGTTTCCGATAGTTAATATAAAGAAAGGGAATCCATTATCGCAATCACAGGTGTTCAAATGACTACCAGGCTCATTCTGGGAAAGGACGTTTCCGAGGAGATATACGCGGAGCTCAGGCAGAGGATAGAAGCGCTCAAGGCCAAGGGTGTCACTCCCGGTCTCGCCGTCGTCCTCGTCGGAGAGGACCCCGCCTCCCAGGTCTACGTTCGCAAGAAGGGCGAGATGTGCGAATCCCTCGGGATGCACTCCGTCACCGTTCGCATGCCCGCGGAAACCACCCAGGAGCAGCTCATGGCAAAGGTAGCGGAGCTCAACGCGGACCCGTCCATCCACGGATTCCTCGTCCAGCTCCCTCTCCCCAAGCATCTCGACGAGGAGCAGGTCATCAACGCCATCTCCCCCTCGAAGGACGTCGACTGCTTCCACCCCGAGAACGTGGGACGCATGCTCATCGGAGAGCCCACCTTCCTGCCCGCGACCCCTGCAGGAGTACAGCAGATGCTGATAAGGTCCGGAGTGGAGACCAAAGGAAAGCACGTCGTCGTCGTAGGACGCAGCAACATAGTCGGCAAGCCCATGGCCGCGATGATGGTCCAGAAGGGCGCAGGCGCCGATTCCACGGTCACGGTGGTGCATTCCCGCACCCAGAACCTGCCCGAGATAACCAGGCAGGCTGACATACTCATAGTCGCCATAGGAAAGCCGCGCTTCGTCACCGCGGATATGGTGAAGGAGGGAGCAGTGGTCATCGACGTGGGGACCAACAGGATAGACGATCCCACCCGTCCCAGCGGCAGCAGGCTCGTAGGAGACGTGGACTTCGATGTGGTCAAGGATAAGACGTCCGCCATCACTCCCGTCCCCGGAGGAGTCGGACCCATGACCATCTGCATGCTCATGGCGAACGCCGTCAAGGCCGCCGAGAAAGCCTCAGGGAGGGATTCCGAGTGATAAGGGAGTGCGAGGAGCACGGATACTTCCGCAACGAGGTCTGCCCTTACTGCGGAGAGGAAGGCAAGTTCATAATGTCCGACTACGAGGTCGAGAAGCTCGGAAGGTCTCTCGCCGGCATCCTCAGGCACAAGAAGAACGATCCCAACATGGACTCGCAGGGATTCGTCTCGATCCGCGAGGTCCTCAACATAGTGAAGGCCCGCAGCGGCCGCATGGACTGGCTCAGGACCAGGCACATAGAAGCTCTCGTTGACACCGACCCCAAGGGAAGGTACATGATAGTCGGCGGCAAGATAAAGGCCACCTACGGGCACACCGTGCAGCTGGACCTCAAGCTCGACAACCTGAACATCCCCGAGACCCTCTACTACCCGGCCACGCCGGAGGAGGCCTCGTTCCTGGAGGAGTCCGGGATTTATCCGTCCGACAGGGCAATGGTCCACCTTTCCTTGACATATAAGGATGCGTTCAGGGCCGGATCCGTCCGCGTGGACGAGCCCGTGATCCTGGAGGTGGACACCGACACCTGCATAGACATGGGATACGACATCGGCAAGGCTGCGCGCACCGTCTTCCTGTGCAAACATGTTCCCCCGGATGCGATAACCGAGGCCGACCCGGAGGATTACGAGGATTACGATGAAGAGGAGGATGATTGAATGACATACGTTCTTAGGCCCGACGAGGTCCGCGAGAAGTACGGCCCCATGTTCTGCAAAGGATTCTACACCATAGTGGACGAGGAGGCCGGAGTGGCGCAGATCATAGAGAAATGCGTCGGCCAGGGGCCCATGGAGTGGGACGCCGTCAACAGGAGGCGCACCAAAGGTGTCATTACCAACGTCAGGCTGATGTCCGGAATGATCGTCATGGACACCGAGATAGGCGAGAAGGAGATCAGCTTCGGCCCCGTCCAGATCGATACCGGCGGACAGGGCATCAAGGCCCTCAAGGTCGAGGGGGACGAGGTCCGCACCACCTGGTACGGAATCGCAGGAGCCTCCGTGGGAATCGGAGCCTGCATCGCCCAGTGCCCCGACGTCATCCGCACCGAGTATCCCGACGACTTCAAGATCGGCGGAGCCCATCGCGCCCACGTCGACATCATCACCCCCAAGTACGTCCGCGTGGTCATCGGAGTCGACGACACCGACACCAAGGAGAAGGGAGCGTCCTGGGTCACCTCCCTGAGGCTGGGAACCCAGTGCCCCATCGGGAGGTTCATAGAGCACAGGATCATCCAGCTCAACCCCAAGGCTCCCAACAAGACCACCAACTGCTGCTCCACCGCCGTTTCCTTCGCCGTGAAGGAGGAGGAGGTCCCTGCCCTCATCGAGTTCGCCACCGAGTTCGTCAGGAAGGAGTCCTACTCCGACGACACCGTCATCACCGTGTTCAAGGGCCTCAGGATCCCCGAGCCCCTGAGGGAATTCGGCTGGTCCTGCAAGACCGTCCTCTACAAGCCCGAGGACGCCATCCGCATCGCCGAGGAGAACGGGGTGCAGATCATCAGCGTCACCGGCATGAAAGGGGTCATCGGAGCCGTCGCAGCGATCGGATGCTTCGACATCGGAGAGGCCGCCGCCGGCATTCCCGAGGATTTCGCGTGATCTCATGGAAATCCCTCGCAAGATCAACGACACGATATACGATCTGTACACGAGCCGTATCGAGAAGGAGGTCCTCGAGTACGAGATCCCGAAGCATATAGCCGTCATCATGGACGGCAACCGCAGGTATGCCAGGGAGATCCTGGGAACGGACGACATCAACGAAGGCCACAAGCTCGGCAAGGAGAAGCTCAGGGAGGTCCTGGACTGGTGTCTCAAGCTGGACATCAGGTACCTCACCGTCTACGCCTTCTCCGTCGAGAACTTCAACCGCGACTCCACCGAGGTGGACTATCTCATGGTCCTCCTCGCTCAGACCATGAGGGAGTTCGCGGACGACCCCAGCGTGAAGGAGCACCAGATAGCCATCCGTGTTCTTGGGGATCCCGACATGCTTCCCGACTACGTCAGGGAGGCCATGGACTACGCCTACGAGAAGACCGAAGGCTACAACAACTACCACCTCAACCTGGCCATCGCCTACAGCGGCCGCCAGGACATCACCGCCGCGGTGCGTTCCATCGCTCAGGACGCCGTGGACGGGAAGATCGCCGTCGAGGACATCGACGAGCACGTTTTCAGCAGATACATCTCCACCTGCGACATGCCGGATCCGGACCTCGTCATGCGCACGTCTGGAGAGATCAGGATATCCAATTTCCTCCTATGGCAGATGGCTTATTCCGAACTGTATTTCACCGACGTCTACTGGCCCGGGTTCAGGTACATAGACCTACTGAGGGCGATCAGGACCTACCAGCAGCGCCACAGAAGGTTCGGGAAGTGAGAGATGCCACATTGCGATGCGATATTCCTTCATGCCCCCAGCGTCTACGATTTTCGCAAGAAGCCCATATTCTACGGTCCTGTGAGCGACGTCATCCCGTCCTCGCCGGTATTCGAGATGTACCCCGTGGGGTTCATGACGATCTCGTCCCACCTGGAGGCGGCAGGATTCAAGACCCGTATAGCCAACATAGCCGTGCAGATGCTGGCGGACGAGAGGTTCGACGCCGAGAAGAAGATCAAAGGGCTGGACGCCGACGTGTTCTTCATCGACCTCCATTGGATGCCCCACGCCCACGGAGCCATAGAGCTGTCCAAGATCGTGAAGAAGCACCATCCCAACTCGAAGATAGAGTTCGGAGGGCTGACTTCCTCGTACTTCCACGAGGAGCTCATCCAGCGTCCCGAGATCGACATGGTCATGCGCGGGGACACCACCGAGGTCCCCACGGTCATGATGATGGAGGCCCTCAGGAAGGGTGGAGACCTCTCGACAGTTCCCAACCTCACATGGAAGGACGATTCCGGAAAGGTCCACGTCAACGAGTTCAAGTATTCCCTGGAGTCGCTGGACGAGGTCATCTTCGACTACGGGACCATGATCAAGTGCACCATGCGCAACATGGACATCAAAGGCGCTCTTCCCTGGTACGGATGGGACAAAGTCCCTCTGACATCGGTGTTCACCGTCAGGGGATGCTCCATCAACTGCGCCGAGTGCGGAGGCTCCCATTACGCCAACGGGAAGGTCGTGTGCAGGAAGGCTCCCGCGTTCAGAAGCCCGGAAAGGCTCGCCGACGACATGGAGATGATACAGTCGTACTTCAACACCCCCGTGTTCATCGTCGGGGACCTGAGGCAGAAGGGAATGTCCTATGCGGAGCGCTTCCTCGAGGAGTGCCGCAGCAGGAAGATAAAGAACCACGTGGTGGTCGAGCTCTTCAACGGAGCCACGCCGGAGTACTTCCAGATGCTCGATAGGGCCTTCGACGGAGGATGGTCCATAGAGTTCTCCCCGGATTCCCACGACGAGAAGGTGAGGTTCGCCCTCGGCAAGGGATACACCAACGAGAACATCGAGAAGACCATCGCCGCCTCGTTCAGGAACGGATGCAGCAGGTTCGACCTGTTCTACATGAACGGGCTCCCGTTCCAGGACCGCGAATCCGCTCTGGACAGTGCCAGGGCCGCGGAGCGCCTCTGGGGACTGGTGAACCGCGACGACAACCTGTTCATCTACAACGCGCCGTTCGCGCCGTTCGTCGATCCCGGCAGCCGCGCGTTCGAGGAGCCGGAGAAGTGGGGATACAAGCTCCGCGCTCGCACGCTGGAGGACCACAGGAAGCTGCTGGACAGCCCGTCGTGGAAGCATGTCCTGTCTTACGAGACGAACTGGATGACCCGCGACGACGTCGCCGAGATATCCTACGATGCGGCGAACATACTTGCGGAGGCGGAGCATAACGCAGGCCGCATAGACGACGCCGACCTTGCAGGAAGGCGCGAGAGGACGGAGTTCGCCAGGGAGCTCATGCACAAGGTGGACAGGATCATGGAGATCCCTGACGAGAAGGAGAGGAACGTCCGCCTTTGGGAGACCAAGGACGAGGGAACCCGCATGATGAACTCCACCGTCTGCAACAAGAAGGACCTCGATTGGGAGACGGGCTCCATATGGAGCAACGCCCCCCGCATCGGGATGTCCATCGTGAAGTCGATCTTCAAGCGCTGATCATTTCTTGCTCATGCTGCGGGACTTGGCTACGGTCTCGTCTATCGCGGCGATCATGCCTGCGCGAAGGCCGAAGTTCTCCAGGGTCCTGACCCCTACGATGGTGGTGCCTGCGGGCGAGCAGACCTCGTCCTTGAGCTGGTCGGGGTGCTTTCCAGTCTCCAGCACCATCTTGGCAGATCCGAGCATCGACTGTGCGGCGAGCTTTATGGAATCAGCACGGGAGAGGCCGTTGAGAACGCCTGCGTCAGCCATCGCGTCGATGACCATGTACATGAAGGCGGGAGAGCTCCCGGCTATCCCTGTGATGGCGTCCATCTCGGATTCGGGGACCTCGACGGCCAGCCCTACGGCTTCAAGCATGCTGACGACCTGCTTCTTCTCGTCCTCGGTCAGGCTGGAGTCGCAGGTGTATCCCATCGCGCCCTCCAGGACCATGCAGCAGTGGTTGGGCATGACCCTGACGATCTTCGACTCTGGAGCGTAGGCCTTAAGGGATTCCATGGTGAGGCCTGCGACGATGCTCACTACGACCTTCCCTCTGATGTCGAGGCCCTCGGCGAAGACCTCCGCCACATTCTTGGGCTTCACCGCGATGACGATCATGTCCGCTTTCGGAGCCATCTCCTTCGCGGTCTCGTACATGCTTATCCCGTAGGTCTCCCACATGCGAATGCGGGTCTTCTCGGAAGGGGCGCACGCCACGATCTGGTTCTTGGAGAACACTTTCTTCTGAATCAGCCCGCCTATCAGCGCTTCGGCCATCTTGCCTGCGCCAATGAATCCGATAGTCATGCTTCGCCGTATTTTTTCACAGTAGATAATACCGTCTCAGAGGCTCCTCGCAAGCATGAATAGTTGTCTAATGGGTGGGGAAAACTGGATAGATGACGGGGATAAGGTACAGCATTTTTGATAATTAACACACGTTAATTCGTCATTTCAGAACTGTTTCAGCATCGTTGTTTTTTAAAAAGGCAGTATTTATACAATTGGGACAGATATATAGATTCGACGATGATTTTCTGTGGGCAAGGATAGCGTTATTCTGTCGTCCTTTGCACATACAGCGCAGCTATACAGGAAGGTCTATTTTTAGTGGGATTGGTTAACAGTACTTTAGTGTACAAAAATATCCATTTTTCAAGATATTTAAATATGCCGTTAGTCGCCGACCCTTCCATGTTATATATTAAGTCCTGTGGAACCTTTATGTACTAACACCTCATCGCCAAGAGACAATGTCACTAATTGTGTACTACATGCCATTGGCAATCGTGAGCGTTATCGCTCTCGGTTTCGCTCCCTTGGCATGGTGGGTATCGAGGCTTATACGCCCTTCGAAACCGACAGCGTGGATGGAGACCACCTACGAATGCGGTTCGGAGCCAATTGGTGAAGCACACGTCCAGTTCAGATTCCAGTACTACGCGTTTGCGATTATTTTCGTGGTGTTTGATCTGGTTGCGACATTCCTCATGATCTGGGCCATCGCTTTTGCTGGCCTTTCGCTAACAGCGCAGCTCATGATGTTCGTGTTCTTCGCCATACTCATTCTCGGAGTAGTATATGCTCTGAAAAAGGAGGAAACCGTATGGATATGAGCCTTTACCCTCATGCTGTAGCAATGAGTGCTGATGAGTTTATGTCATGGTCCAACTCCATGATCAATAACCTCCTCAGCTCTGGAACGAAAAGGACCGTGGATGAGCTGACAGGACCCATCTGGGCATGGGCAATGAAGAACTCGATGCACCCGCTGCACTGGGGACTCGCATGCTGCGCCCTGGAGATGGCAGCCGCATCCGCGCCTAGGTACGATGCTGAGCGTCTCGGTATGATCTACCGTTCTTCGCCCAGGCAGACCGATATCCTTCTCGTGAACGGATGGATCTCCAAGAAGATCCGCCCTGACATCAGGCGTCTGTACGAGCAGATCCCTAACCCCAAGTGGGTCGTCGCGATGGGCGAGTGCGCCATCTCTGGCGGACCTTGGTACGATTCCTACAACACCGTACAGGGACTCGACCAGATTGTTCCCGTGGACCTATACATCCCCGGATGCCCTGCTCGTCCCGATGCAATGATCGACGGCTTCATGCTGCTCCAGAAGAAGATCGAGAGCTACATGAGGAGAGGAGTCACGATGGAGGACTGAGGATGGACGTGAACGCTGTTTCCCAGAAACCCACTGTGGAGGAGATCGCAGATGTCCTCCCGCAGAAGTTCCCGTGCGTCCAGGTCACCAAGACTGGCGTCCGCAGAGTCAGCGCGAAAGTTCCCAGGGAACACATCTTCGCTGTCTGCAAATACATCCACGACAACCTCACCTTCGAGCACTGCTCCATCGTGATGGGAGTGGATTACATCGACCACCTGTCGACCATCTACATTCTGACGAACTACTACACCGGCGTGGCCATCGAGCTCACCGCCGACATACCCGTGGACGACCTCCACATCGATTCCGTCACCCCTATCTGGGAAGGCGCGAACTGGCATGAGAGGGAGACTTGGGAGCTCTTCGGAATCGTGTTCGACAACCACCCCAAGCTCGAGAGGCTGCTTACGCCCAAGACTTACGAGTTCTTCCCCTTCAGGAAGTCCTACAAGCTCAGGGGGTCTGAATGATGAGCGATTCTATAGTGCCTATCAAAGAGATCGAAGAGAAAGCAGAGAGGATGGATACCGACAAGATGTGGGTCATCATGGGTCCTCAGCACCCGTTCTCCCACGGTCTCTGGACTCTCAAGGTCAAGCTCGACGGAGAGATCGTCACCGACGCCGAGCCTATCGTCGGATACCTTCACCGCGGTTGGGAGAAGGAGACCGAGAACAGGACCTACCCCAAGATCATCCCCATGGCAGACCGTCTCTGCTATGCCGCGTCTATGACCTACACCCACCTCTACTGCATGACGGTCGAGAAAGCTCTGGGCATAGACATCCCCGAGAAAGCGAAATACATCAGGATCGTGGCGGACGAGGTCTGCCGTATCAACTCTCACCTGATGTGGCTCGCCGCGGTGGGTACCGACCTCGGAAACCTGACCGTGTTCCTGTGGTGCATGAGGGAAAGGGAGTTCTTCCTCGACCTCAACGTCAAGCTCTGCGGAGCCAGGATGACCACCAACTTCCCCCGTATCGGAGGGGTCAGGAACGACACCACCGAGCTTTTCGACAGGGACATCATAAGGACCGTCGAGAGGTTCGAGAAAGCCCTCTGGGACATCATCTACCTCATCGATGATTCTTCCATCTTCGTCTCGAGGATGAAAGGGATCAGCTACATCACCCGCGAGCAGGCGGCGAACGTCGGTTTGACCGGACCTGCCATGAGGGGATGCGGAGTCGACTTCGACCTCCGTCGCGACGATCCCTACGACAACTACGACAAGATCGACTTCGAGGTTCCTGTCCTCCAGGAAGGAGACAGCTACGCGAGGTACATGATCCGTGTCGAGGAGATGTTCCAGTCCTGCGAGATCATCAAGCAGGCAGTCAACAAGATCAAGGCTCTCGGAAAGAACGCCCCTTACAGGCTCAAGGTTCCCAGCAGGGTTCCCGCAGGCACCGCGTTCACCAAGCTCGAGGACCCTCGTGGAGAGTCCATGATGTACCTGGTCTCCGACGGCACCGACAAGCCATACAGGCTCAAGGTCCGCAGCCCTATCTTCGTGAACGTATCCTCCGCCAAGCTCCAGTCCGTCGGAGTCAGGATCGCAGACGTTCCTGCAGTCCTTGCTCAGATCGACATGTGTCTGGGAGAGACCGACAGGTGATTCAAGATGGATTATACCGGATTATCTGAATTCATCTGCGGAAACCCTAACTGGGTGTATCCCAACCCCATGCTGAACGAGTACTGCCCGTTCGATTCGTACAACCTCGCCTACGATCTGTCCTACAAGCTGTGGGAGATCCTCGGCGGAACCATTGCCTGGCTGGTCAACCTCATCTGGCCCGGCAACCCCATCTCAACATGGCTCGTCGACGACCCTACCGTCGTCTTGTTCGCCCTGATAATCTTCATGCTCCTCATTTTCATCGTCGCCTTCGTGAGCGTCCTGCTAGTCTTGTGGTTCGAGCGTAAGGGACTCGGAAGGATGATGGACAGAAGAGGAACCATGGTGGGAATGAAAGGATTCCTGCAGTGCGTCGCTGACGGTCTGAAGACCTTCCTCAAGGAGAACACGATCCCCAAGAAGGTCGACAACATGACCTACATGTGGACCGTGTCCCTCATCGTCGGACTCTCGGTCCTCGTGGCGTGCATGATCCCTCTGTCCTACAGATGGTACGTCGTCGATTACGACTCCGGACTGCTGATCATCATGGCGTTCTTCGCGCTCGCTCCGTTCTTCATCCTGGTTTCGGGATGGTCCCAGAACAACAAGTACTCCCTTATCGGAGGAATGAGAGCCGCAGAGCTGATGATCTCTTACGAAGTCCCTATGCTCATTCTGATCGCTACCACCGCCCTCATGGCTGGAAGCTTCAACATAGGGGACATCGTCTACGCCCAGAACGATTCTGTCTGGTACCTCATCCCCCAGGCCCTCGGATTCGTCGTGTTCTTCTTCTGCGCAACCGCAGAGGCAGAGCGTGTGCCTTTCGATATCGCGGAGGCAGAGGCCGAGCTGGTCGAAGGATGGCAGACCGAGTACGCCGGAATGAAATGGGGACTCATCATGCTGGGAGACTACCTCAGAGGTACCGTTTCCTGCAGCATGGTCGTCATCCTGTACCTCGGCGGATGGACTCTGCCCTTCCTCGGAGACTTCTCCCAGTTCACCATCGAGGGGTCCACCGGCATCGGATACGTTCTCGCATGGCTGCCCATGCCTGAGCTCGTGTTCCTGATCAAGTCCTACATCGTGTTCTTCTTCATGATCCTCATCAGATGCGCGTTCGCTCGTGTGAGGACCGATCAGATCCTGAACATCGGATGGAAGGTCTTCATGCCTCTCTCTGTGATCAACCTCGTGATCGTTCTGTTCCTCAGACTCGGAGGTGTTATCTGATGGATGAGTCCAAGCTGAAATACCTTAACAAGTACACCAAAATCGTGGACGGCAAGCAGGCGAAGCCCTACGTCACGAAGAATCTCGCGAAGAGCCTCTGGATCGTCAAGCCCAACTGGACCGTATTCAAGCTGTTCTGCAAGACCGTGGCACGCAAGCCCGTCACCGTTCTGTACCCTTACCAGAAGGAGTGGATTCCCGAGAACTACCGCGGACGCCCCGGACTCAGGTTCGACAAGTGCGTCGCGTGCGGCATGTGCGCTCGTATGTGCCCCACTTCCTGTATCAAGCTCATCGAGGTCCCTGACGACGATGGGAAGCCTGTTATGAGGCCCCAGGTCAATGTGGGAAGGTGCGCCATGTGCGGATACTGCGCAGAGTACTGTCCCGTGGACGCCATGACCGTCACCCCCGAGTACGAGCTGGCCGAATTTACAAGATACGACCTCCTCTATGGGCCCAGAAGGCTCCACTACGAGGGAACCACGCCTGGGATGGAGGTCAAGCTGGAGCTCACTCTGCCCTCGGATATCGAGAGCGGCAACCCCGAGAGGAGGCATGCCTTCTGCGAGATCGACAGGCCCGAGCTGAACGACAGCAAATGCATAGGATGCAAGAAGTGCGCCAAGGTGTGCCCTGTCTCCGCCATCGAGATGATCGAGAAAGGAGTCAACGACAAAGGCAAGCCCATTCTTCGTCCTAAGATCGACACAGACAAGTGCATATGCTGCAGCAACTGCGTGGACGACTGTCCCAAGAGTGCGCTTGTCATCAAAGAGGTGCTCTGATGGTCGAAATTATGGATCTGCTGAGCGACATCTGGTGGGGTCTCAGGGACTTCATGTACTACTGCCTTGACAACCTGGACCTTTGCGCGTTCCTCATACTCGCGGCCATCGCGATCCTTGGTGCGATTTACGTCGTCACCGACAAAGAGGTCGTTCACAGCGCGTTCTATCTCGCGCTCGTGTTCCTCTGTATCGGGTTCGTGTACTTCTTCCTCGAGGCGGAGTTCGTTGGAGTAATCCAGCTTCTCGTCTACGTCGGAGCCATCACCATCCTGTTCGCATTCAGCATCATGCTGACAAGAAGGAAGATTATGAACAAAGGAGGAGATTCGGATGAGTAAGAGAGTCGCCATAGGCGCATCTGTAGCAGTCGTTCTGCTGCTCGTCTTCGTTGCTGGAATCTATTCCACCAACTGGTCCGACATCAACTCCAACGACGGCCCCCACGAGATCCCCACGTTCCCCACGGACGACGAGGACTCCATCTGGGCCGACGAGGACAAGAATGAGCTCAAGGAGAACAGCCTTGCCTACACCATATTCGAGAAGTACGGAATCATCCTGATTCCCCTCGCGCTGCTCATGTTCGGCGCGATGGTAGCAGGCGTGTGCATCTCAAGAGAGGAGGTCGAGGGCGAATGATACCTTTCGAGTTCTTCCTGATACTGGCGGCCATCCTCTTCGTCATCGGCGCGTACGGCGTCATGACCAAGAGCAACGCCATCGTCGTGCTCATGTGCATCGAGCTCATGCTCAATGCGGCCAACATCAATTTCGTGGCGTTCGGAGCGTACAACACCGACGTCATGGGACAGGCGTTCGTCATCATGTCCATCTCCGTAGCAGCCGCAGAGGTCGCTGTCGGAATCGCCATCCTGCTCAACGCCTACAAGCTGAGAAAGACTACCGAGCTCACTGATACGGAGCTCACTTCGCTGAGGTGGTAAGCATGATAGAGTACACTTGGCTAATCCCGTTCGTTCCGATGCTCTGCTTCGTGCTCATCGGAATCTTCGGACAGAAGACCCCCGAGAAGGGAGGCTACATCGCCATCGCAGGCGCAGCCGTCTCCTTCGTGCTCTCCGCGCTCATCGCGTACGAGTATCTCACCGGCGCCGACTACCCTAACGCGGTCGTCGACTCGATCTGCTGGTTCCACATCGGAGACCTTCAGCTCAACCTCGGATACTACGTGGACGGCCTCACCTGCATGATGATGCTGTTCTCCTCGTTCATCTCCACTCTCATCTTCATCTACTCTGTAGGATACATGGGAGACCAGGGAGGAAGGAAGAAGAGGTACTACGCAGAAGTCTCCATGTTCCTTAGCGGAATGCTCGGACTCATCGTCTCCAGCAACTTCCTCGAGATGTTCATCTTCTGGGAGGTCATGGGACTTTGTTCCTACCTGCTCATCGGATTCTGGTCCTTCAGGCACCCTGAGGGAGACGCAGCATCCGCCAACGCGGCATCCGCGGCTAAGAAAGCTTTCCTCGTCACCCGTTTCGGTGACGTGTGCCTGATGGGTGGACTGTTCGTCCTTCTTGGCGCGTTCGGCAGCCTCGACTTCGTCGACCTGTTCAACCCCGCCAAGATCAGCGCCGTCAACCCCGACACCCTCACTCTCGGAATGCTCCTCTGCTTCGGAGGAGTCATCGGAAAGAGCGCTCAGTTCCCCCTGCACGACTGGCTCCCTGACGCGATGGCCGGTCCTACCACCGTCTCGTCTTTGATCCACGCCGCGACAATGGTCAAGGCAGGAGTCTACCTCGTCGCGAGGGGATTCCCTCTGTTCGTCCAGAACCCCGACGTCATGCTGTTCGTCGGTCTCATCGGAGGATTCACCGCGTTCTTCACCGCCACCATGGCGCTGAACAACATGAACATCAAGAGAGTGCTCGCATACTCCACTCTCTCCCAGCTCGGTTACATGATCCTGTCCCTCGGAGCGGGAGGATACCTCTTCGCTATCGGAATGGACTCCGGCAACGCCGCCCTCATGGCAGCTGGAACCGCCGGATTCATCGCCGGATGCTTCCACATGATGAACCACGCTTTCTTCAAGGCGCTTCTCTTCATGTGCTCCGGTTCCGTGATCCATGCCGTAGGAACAGAGGACATGCGCCTCATGGGAGGACTGCGCAAGCAGATGCCCATCACTTCGATCACCATGCTGCTCGGTTCGCTGTCCATCGCCGGATTCCCCTTCTTCAGCGGATTCTGGTCCAAGGATCTCGTCATCGAGGCAGCTTTCGAGGCCGGAGACCACAACATCCTGTTCATGGTCATGTGGGTCCTCGCGATCGTCACCGCTTTCATGACTGCATTCTACATGTTCCGCATGTGGTTCATGACCTTCGCGGGCGAGAAGGGAAAGAACACCCTTCACGCTGCCGAGCACGGCCATGGCGAGTCGCCCAAGAGCATGACCATGCCTCTGTGCATCCTCGCGGTCTTCGCTGTCGCAAGCGGATTCCTCATCATGTTCGGACTCGACGGAATGCTGTCGTTCACCCAGCTCGCATCTGGAGCTTTCCAGGTGGGAGGCGGACACACCGAGGGCTTCGAGTACTTCACCGAGCTCTTCACCAACCCGTACACCTATCTGACCATCGTGCTGGCTCTCGTCGGTATCTTCATCGCGTACCTCATGTACGTCAAGAGGAGCATCAACCCCGGCTCGTTCAACAGGAACGGAGAGTCCATACTCTACAAGATCCTCACCAAGAGATGGGGATTCCCGGACCTGTACAACCAGCTGTCCTGGAAGCTCGGATACGGAGTCGCACGCGGTGTCGACTATATCGACAGGCAGGTCGTCGACGGAACCGTCAACGGTCTTTCCGGAGCCGTCGTAGGCGGAGGAGAGGCTGTCAGCAAGGCTCAGACCGGAGATGTCCACGATTACTCGTCCATCGTCCTTCTGGGAATCGCTGTGCTGTCTGTGCTGTTCATAGTCATCGCCAAGATAATGGGAGGTATCTGAGATGGATTTCCCAATCCTTTCCTTGCTCATCCTGATCCCCCTGATCGGAGCCATCCTGACTCTGTTCATGGGAGGTTCCAGACAGAAGTCTGCGAAATACGTCGCAGCTGTCTTCTCAGCGATAACGCTCGTTCTCGCAGTGTTCGTCCTGTTCAACAACAGCGAATTCGCCTCCATGGCCGAGAGCTGCGAGTGGATCAAGACCGACTTCATCACCATCAGCTTCTCGCTGGCGATCGATGGACTCAGTGTGCTGATGGTCTTCCTGACCGCGCTGCTGGTGTTCCTGGTGGTCGTCTTCTCCGCCGAGGCGGAAGAGGTCGAGACCGACAGGCCCAACTACTACCACACTCTGCTCCTGGCGATGGAAGTCGGACTCATGGGAGTCTACATGGCGTCGGATTACTTCCTGTTCTACATCATGTGGGAAGTCACCCTCATACCCATGTACTTCATGATCTCCTGGTATGGAGGACCTCGCAGGCACTACGCCGCGATCAAGTTCTTCATCTACACGCACGTCGCGTCCCTGGTCATGCTGATCGGAATCTTCGCAATGGGATTCCACGCAGCAGAGCTCACCGGTGGAGCCGTTGACTTCTCCTTTGCGTCCATCGCGGACGCGATGCATGGAGCCAACGAGGGATTCCAGGCGCTCGTCTTCGCGCTTCTGTTCTTCGGATTCGCGGTCAAGATGCCTGCGGTGCCCTTCCACACATGGCTGCCCGATGCGCATACCGAAGCCCCTACCGGCGGTTCCGTCCTTCTGGCCGGAGTCATGCTGAAGATGGGTTCCTACGGTATCATACGCATCTGCCTCGAGGCTCTCCCCGCGGGAGCCGAGTACTGGCAGTGGGTCATCATCGTGATCGGACTCGTGTCCATCGTGTACGGCGCATACGCATGTATCGCTCAGAAGGACCTCAAGAAGATGGTCGCATTCTCGTCCATCAGCCACATGGGAATGGTCATGCTCGGTATTGGATGCCTGAGCGACGCAGGAATTACCTTCGCGATCTTCCAGATGTTCGCGCACGGACTCATCACCGCCATCCTGTTCATGGTCTGCGGTATGACCGGACACAAGGTCGGAACCAGAGAGATCCCCCTCCTCGGAGGACTCGCTGGAAGGATGCCCATCTACGCCACCTTCATGATGTTCGCGTTCATGGCATCCCTCGGACTGCCCGGACTCGTCGGATTCTGGGGAGAGTTCCCTGTCATATTCGCGTTCTACGAGTTCATCGTAGCCAACGATATGCTCTGGCTCCTCCTGTTCTGCATGCTGTCCCTCATGCTCACCGCAGGATACTACCTGTGGGCCATGCAGAGGACCCTGTTCGGACCTGAGACCACCAAGATCGACCTGTCCCACGTCCACGACGTCAACAAGACCGAGTTCGCCGCAATGGCCGTTCTCTGCGTCCTCGTCGCGTTCTTCGGAATGTGGCCCGATGCCGCTCTCCAGTTCATCGAGCCTTACACTGACGGACTCATCGCCATGCTCGGGGTGATCTGATGGATTTCACTACCATATTCGGAGACTATACCGCAATCGCGCCCATGATCATACTCCTGATCGGAGCCCTCGTAGCTCCTGGAGTTCACCTCCTGGGCAAGAAGCGCACTGCGACCTGGGCCTTCGCCCTCATCATGGTCGTAGTCTCGATGTTCATCAACCTCATGATGCTCACCGACGGCTGGTCCGGAAGCACTCTCGGAATGGTGCACTACACCGCATATTCCGGTCTGATGATGCTCCTGTTCCAGATCGTGCTGTTCCTCGCTGTCCTGGTGTCCAACGCCAGCACCGAGACCACGAGATTCAACGTCGGTGCGTACTACGCCCTGCTCATGGCAGCCACCACCGGTATGATGTTCGTCGCCGGGTCCAAGGACCTGATGATGATCTTCGTCGGTGTCGAGCTCACCAGCATCTCGTCCTACGCCGCCGTCTCCATGAAGAGGAACGACGCCAGGTCCGCAGAGGCGGCTGTCAAGTACGTCATCATCGGAGGAATGTCCACCGCTCTGACCCTCTACGGTATCTCGATGCTCTACGGCCTTACCGGCACCACGAACATCGCAGAGATCGCAGCCACCACCGAGATCACCGGCATCAGCCTCATGTTCGGAATCGCGCTCGTCGCGATGATCGCCGGATACGGATTCAAGATCGCAGCGGTGCCCTTCCACATGTGGGCGCCCGATGTGTACGAGGGAGCCGCAACTCCTGTCTCCTTGTTCCTGGCAACGGGATCCAAGAAGATGGGTCTGAGCGTCTTCTTCCAGATCTTCCTGATCATGTTCGTGTCCGGAACCGCTTGCGCATCTATTGCGGGACCCGAGGTCCAGTACCTCTTCTCCATCATCGCAGCGGTCACCATGACCGTCGGTAACATCGTCGCTATCGCGCAGAACAACATCAAGAGGATGCTCGCATACTCCTCCATCGCTCAGGCTGGTTACATCCTGATCGTCATGGCGGTCATGTCCGAGTACGCTCTGAGCGCAGGACTCTTCCACATGTTCACCCACGTGTTCATGAAGGGAGGAGCTTTCCTCGTCGTCGGAGCCCTCATCAGCGCTGGTATCGGCGAGAAGATGTCTGACTACAGAGGACTCGCGAAGAGGGCGCCTCTCATGGCAGCCGCCATGATGCTGTTCCTGTTCTCTCTGGCAGGAATTCCGCCTCTCGCAGGATTCACCTCCAAGTTCTTCCTGTTCTCGTCCACGATGGGAGTAGGAACCGCTGCCGGTGTCTCCATGAGCTCCCAGTGGGTCTGGCTGGCTTTCGTGGCTATCCTGAACTCCGCTATCTCCCTGTACTATTATGCAAAGGTCGTCAAGACCATGTATGTGGACAGGGGAGAGGCGGTAGAGAAGATCAAGGTCCCCGCGGCCTTCACCATAGCCATCCTGATCTGCATCGTCGCAGTCATCGTGCTCGGTGTCTACCCCCAGCTCATCTTCGACTTCTGCGAGACCGCAGCTCACACGCTGCTCTTCGCCTGAGTCGAGGCTCAAGGGGCCTTCGGGCCCCAAACTTCTTTCTCTTCAATCATTAGTTTTTCTACGTCTGGCTGTCCTTCGTCCCCGTTGTTGCGACCACTACCAGGGCCCTTTTAGAGCCAACGATTAAGTAGTGTCTAATGATGTGGGGGAATAATGGATGAGCCCTGGCACTCCTGCATCGATGATGAACTCGCATCCTGCGAGAAGTTGATGGAGGAATCTCTAGTCTTCGAGAACGCGGAATTGACGGAAATGTGCCGTTATGTAGTTCTTTCCGGAGGCAAGAGGCTCAGGCCGTCTTTCTGCATACTCTCATACTTCGCGTGCGGCGGCAAGGACAGCAAGATTCCCGTCTCGATAGGATCCGCGTTCGAGATCGTCCATAGCGCCACCCTCATCCACGACGATATCAACGATCAGGGCGAGATGAGGCGCGGCCGCAAGACACTCCACAAGGAATACACCCTGACCAAGGCGATCGTAGCAGGAGACTGCATGTTCACCGTCGGGTTCCGTCTTCTGTCCAGCGTCAAATCGAAGATCGTCGACTATATCGTCGAGGCTTCCGGAGCGATGGGCGCAGGGGAGTTCGTCCAGAAGGACTACGAGCACGCGTCCAACGTGACCGAGGACGACTACATGGAGATCATTTCCGGCAAGACCGCGAAGCTGTTCGAGGCCTGCGCCAAGTCTGGAGCGTACATGGGAGGAGGCAAAGAGGAGCAGATCGAGGCATTGGGGCAGTTCGCTTACAATGTCGGTCTGGCGTTCCAGATCGTGGACGACACCCTGGACGTCGTCGGGGATCCCCACAGCATGGGAAAAGCCGTAGGAACGGACCTTCTGGAAGGAAAGCCCACTCTGCCGGTTATCTATGCTATGCAGGACAAGACCTACGGCGGCGAGATCAAGGACCTCTTCGAGGAGGCCGACATCACGCACGACCATGTGGTCAGGGCGCTGAAGCTCATCGCCAAGACGGATTCCGTGTCCAGGTGCCTCGACAAGGCTCGTTTCATAGTCAGCGAGGCTCTGAGAATGCTGGATTCCATTCCCGATTCCATCTACAAGAATTCGCTTCTCAATCTCGCATCGTTCGTGGTCGATCGCGACAGGTGATATCATGGCTGATACAACGAAGGTCGATGTTCTGGTCGTGGGCTCCGGGCCCGCAGGAAGCACCGCCGCGATGTATGCCGCCAAAGGCGGAGCCAGCGTCATGATGCTGGAGAGACGCTCAGAGGTCGGCACTCCGGTCAGGTGCGGGGAGTACATGCCGTCCAACGGGGAGATCGTCAAGATGTTCCCTAACCTCACCGACGAGGACTCGCTCTTCGACATACCTTCCAAGCTGGTATGCAGGGAGACCCTCGGAATCAAGCTGGTCGACCCGAAGGAGAAGATAACCCTTCTGGATATGCCCGGATACACCATCGACAGGGACCTCTTCGACCAGTATCTTGCCAAGCGCGCTGTCGAGGAGGGGGCCGATCTGGTCACACGCTGCGCATTCGACTCCATCGACGGAGGCGTCGCCAAGACCACCGAGGGCGACATCGAGTACAAGGTCATCATCGGTGCGGACGGTCCCGGTTCCCGCGTGGCCCAGAGCCTCGGACTCAACAGGAACAGGAATCCCTATCCTGCCGTTTCTGCGCAGGTGAAAGGGGATTTCGAACCTTACCTGTACATGTTCTTCGGGGACATCGCCCCCGGAGCATACAGCTGGATCATACCCAAGGACGGACGCGCCAACGTGGGAGTGGGATGCTCCCCCAGGTTCTCCGAGGGAAAGGTCACCGACTACTTCGACAAGTTCGCGGAGAAGCGCGGATTCTCGGAGCACACCAGGGTCGGTGGGAAATACGTCCCGAGCGAGGGGCCGGTCAGCAAGACCGTCTCCGGCAACGGGATGCTCATCGGGGACTCTGCAGGGCAGGTCATCTCGGTGAACGGCGGGGGAATACCTTTGGCCATGATCGCCGGTCGTATCGGCGGGACCGTGGCTGCAGCGAACATAAAGTCTTCCTCTCCTCTGGAGGACTACGAGGTCCAGTGGAGGCACATCATGGAGAAACCCTTGAAGACGGCAGCGTTCAACAAGAAGCTCGCGGACATGTTCGCGTTCAGGTCCGAGTGGAGCACCAGGTTCTGCATGAACGTGCTCGGGAAGCGCAGGCTGAACAAGCTGATCAGGTGTCAGAGCCTGTTCCCGTGATCATTTCTTGTAGGCCTTCAGCTGGGAGCCGCATATCGGGCAGTCGGGAAGCTTCTCTTTGTACCACTTCCCGCACCCGATGCACTTGTACTTCCACTTGTAGACTTTCTTGATGCCAGTCATCCCTACGGGGTGGAAGCCTATTCCCATGACTGACGCCAGGTTCTGTATGGTGTAGTCGTCGGACCAGATCGTTCCTTCGACGTCGACCGCCAGGGCCAGGACGGTCAGGTCTACGGGGGAGAGCCTGCCGATGTCACCGGTCCTGCTGGCGGTCTCCTTCACCCTGTCCAGGGACTCCTTGGAGCAGTCCATCACATGAACCATGTCCCCCCATAGGGCGAGGCGAGGGTCATCGTACTTCTCGAGCTCCCTTATCACGCCGGGCGGGCAGACGTGCTCCTCGTCGGGAAGGGCGTCCATGGAGAAGAATGCGGAGCTGTCCAGAACCAGCATGTTTCGACCTCGGACCTCCATCTGCAGGCTGCTTATTAGCGTTATCCGTCCAATCGGAAGGGTTTGCCGCGGAAGGCGCCAGCCGGTCGGGCGAAACCATTAAGCGGTTCAACGCATGGCTATAACGGAAACCTCATGGACGCAGTCGAAATCCTAACCATAATGATAACCGGCCTGTGGCTGTTCCTTCCCGCGATGCTTCCCAACTCGGCAGCCGTGCTCTTCGGAGGCGGCACCAAGATGGACTTCGGGAAGTCCTGGAAGGGAAAGAGGATCTTCGGGGACGGGAAGTCCTGGAGAGGATTCTTCGGAGGAGCGTTCTCCGGCATAGCCCTCGGCCTGGCGATCATAGGGATCTCCCTGCTCTGGGACCCCTCAGGAACATGGGGGTACGGCGAGTTCTGGGGCAACATACGCGTTATAGCGTGCCTTTCGTTCGGAGCCGTCCTGGGAGACCTGTGCGGAGCGTTCATCAAGCGGAGGCTCGGGATGGAGAGAGGCCAGAAGGCGCCCATCCTCGACCAGTACGACTTCGTCATAGGCGCGTTCCTCCTCACGGCGCTGTTCAACTACGATTGGGTCTACTCGACCTACATCGAAGGCTGGCATATCGCCGCGTTGATATTCATAATCGTGATAATGTTCGCCATACACCGTATAGCGAACATAATAGGCTACAGGATGGGCCTCAAGAAAGAACCCTGGTGATCAAATGAGCGAGCTTACTCAGGCATTGAAGGACTGCGGGGCGCTTCAGTTCGGAGATTTCACTCTGGCTTCCGGCGCTAAGAGCAGCTATTACATCGACATCAAGAAGGCCAGCACCAACCCCAAGGTGCTCTACCTCATCTCCCAGCTCATGGCTATGAAGATGCAGGACCTCAACCTCCGTCCGGACAGGATCGCAGGCGTGGTCCTCGGATCCGTGCCTCTGGCGGCTGCGCTGTCCTTGGCTACCGGTGTCCCGTACGTCATGATCAGGAAGGAGAAGAAGGACCACGGCACCGGGAAGCTCATAGAAGGCGACCTCGAGGCTGGGGACAAGGTCCTGGTCGTCGAGGACGTCATCACCACCGCCGGCTCCAGCATAAAGGCTATCGAGACCCTTCGCGCCTCGGGTGCTGTCGTCACCGACGTCATATCTGTCATCGACCGCGAGGGCGGTGGAAAGGAGAACCTCGCCGATGTCGGAGTGGACTTCCACCCGCTCGTCAGGGCGTCCGATCTGGTCGGAAGCAGATGAGGCCGGAGCCTGGATGCCAGAGGTGCGGGCTCTGCAAAGGACGCACCCAGATAGTCTTCCCCGACGGGGACCCCTCCACCGGGATAGTGTTCGTCGGAGAGGCTCCAGGCGAGAACGAGGACATTCAGGGGAGACCCTTCGTCGGCCGTTCCGGAAAGATACTGGACGGGATGATGGAGGAGGCAGGATTCTCCCGCAAGGACGTTCTCATCACCAACACGGTCAAATGCAGGCCTCCGGGGAACCGCGACCCTACGGCGGAGGAGATGGCCGCATGCCGTCCGTTCCTCGATTCCGAGCTGGAGAACGCCAGGCTGGTCGTCGGCTTGGGGAAGTCCGCCTGCAGGGACCTGATGGGATACGACGGCCCGATGGGCAGGATCGCCAACGTGTTCACCGAGATAGAGGTTAACGGGAAGAAGGTCAGGTTCCTTCCTACGTACCATCCTGCGGCGACGATATACAACAAGACGTCCCGCGAGGATCTTCGCGTGGCTATGCACATGGTCAAGGAGGAGCTCGAATGAGGTTCTCCGGGTTCATGATCGACATGGACGGCACCGTGTACAAAGGAGTCAACAAGATAGACGGAGCCGACGGCTTCATCGCGGCCCTCCGCTCCAGGAACATCCCTTTCGTCTTTCTCACCAACAACTCCGCTTATTGCAGGAAGCACTATCTGGACAAGCTCGTCGGCATGGGGTTCGACGTGACCATGGACAACGTATTGACATCGACCGTGGCCACCATACGCTTCATACTGTCCGAGCGTCCCGGGAAGAAGGTCTATCCTATCGCATCTCCGGAGGTCGTGAAGGACCTGGAGGAGGCCGGATTGCAGCTGTCCTATGACGATCCGGACATCGTCCTTCTGGCTTACGACCGTACCATCACGTTCGACAAGATCAACGCAGGATACAAGTTCATAATGTCCGGAGCCGAGCTCATAGCAACCCATCCCGACAACCTCTGTCCAACCGAGGACTTCTACGACGTGGACATCGGCCCTTTTATCGACATGTTCAAGAGCCTGTGCGATGTGGAACCCATCGTCATAGGCAAGCCCAACAGCCTTATGCTGGAGATGGCCGCCCGCGAGATGGGCGTGGACCCCGAAGGGACAGTGATGGTAGGAGACCGTCTGTACACGGACATGTAGATGGCGGACTGCGCCGGGATATCGTCGATCCTCGTCCTGACAGGCGAGACATCCTTGAAAGATCTGGATGAATCGTCCATCAAGCCCACTTTTGTACTGGATTCGGTGGCCGACATAGTCGATATCCTAGACTGACCTGGAACTCGGGTTAAAATGCGTTAAATATGTAGTTTCTGATATGGTTTCAATACTCTACGTCGAAGGGAGCGCATGGACGCATGCGTTGACGCGTATCAGCAATGGGGTGCAGGTGTACAGTGTATCTTAAACAGGTAGAGCTGGAGAACTTCAAGTCGTTCGGTGGGAAGCTCACCGTTCCGTTCATGGAAGGATACACTGCCGTCACCGGTCCCAACGGTTCAGGCAAATCCAACATCACGGACGCCATCCTTTTCGTTCTGGGGCCCAAGAGCTCCAAGGCCGTCCGTGCCGGCAAGCTGACCGACCTGATCTTCGATGGCGGGAAGTCCAAGAACAAGGCCTCGTACACCAAGGTCTCGCTCGTCTTCGACAACACCGACCGTCTCATGCCTTGGGACGACGACGTAGTGAGGCTGACCCGTCACGTCAAGCTGTCCGATAACGGCGTGGACTACAGCTCATACTTCTATGTGAACGACCGCAAGTCCTCTATGACCGAATTCGACAGCCTGCTCCTGAAGGCAAGGATATCCGCCGACGGATACAACCTGGTCCAGCAGGGAGACGTCACCCGCATCGTCCAGATGGGAGCTATAGAGCGCAGGCGCATCCTCGACGGGATTTCGGGGATAGCAAGCTTCGATGCCGACATCGACAAGGCCAGGGCCGAGAGGTCCGATGCGACCGACAATCTCGAGCGCATCTCGATCATCACCGAAGAGCTGTCGCACGACCTGACCAAGCTGGACAAAGAGCGCAAGGACGCCCAGTCGTACCTCACCGCGAAAGGTGACCTGGATGTCGCCAACGCCCAGCTCTCCATACGCAGGCTCCAGATAGAGGAGTCCAAGATACAGACCCTCAGGAGCAACATGGAGAGGATCGACTCGGAGTCGCAGGCGATCCGCGAGAAGAAAGCGGAGTCCGAGAAGGAGATCGTCGAGGTCGCAGGCAATATCGCCGCAACCGAGGCCGAGATAGCCGAGAAGATAGGCCCCGAGTACAAGGAGATCAAGGACAAGATCACACAGTCCCTGATCGACATAGCCACCAGCAGGAACAGGAAGGAGAAGGCCGAAGAGGACCGCAAGGAGTCCGAGGGCTTCAAGGAATCGTACGAGAGCAGCATCGCTGCCAACAACGAGGAGATCGCCAGGTTGGAGGAATCCATGAAGGAGGCCGCGGAGAAGCTGGCATGTCTGAAATCCGACAAAGCCGCGGTCGTGGCAGAGGAATCCGACATCTCCAAGAAGATATCCGAGACCGGAGGGGAGCACAAGCAGCTCCAGGACAGGATAGAGCAGATCGACAAGGATTCCAAAGTCCTCTCTCAGGCACTCCGCGACGCCTCCAGCGCCCATGCGGCAGCCGAGAAGGAGGAGACGGACGCCAGCAACGACCTGTCCCAGCAGGCCGAGAGGATCGGGTCCCTCGACTTCGAGATAAAGGATTACAAATGGAGCCTCGAACAGATGAAAGCCGAGGCTGGACCCAACCTCGACGATATAAGGGAGCGCATGACCCAGGTCAGGAGCCAGGAGTCGGTGCTCGAGAGGCAGGTCAAGGATCTGGAGGAAGCCTACAAGAAGCGCGAATCCGAGTACAACTCCATCCAGATAGACAAGCGCGCGTCCGAGAAGGCCAACCGCGGAAGCATGGCCGTGGAAGCCATCCTGGGTCTGAGGAACAAGGGCCAGATGAGCGGCATCCACGGAACCGTCCAGGAGCTGGCCACCGTTGACAAGGAGTACGAGACCGCTCTCGCTGTTGCCGCAGGCGGAAAGATGCAGGCCGTCGTGGTCGACAACGACCAGGTAGCGGCCGACGCCATCAATTACCTCAAGAAGGAGAGGCTGGGACGTGTCACCTTCCTTCCTATCACCAAGATGATGGGCGGAAAGCCCCGCGCCAAGGCCATCATGAGCGTCAAGGACTCCATCGGATACGCCATCGACCTCATCGATTTCGACGAGAAGTACCGCAACGTGTTCTGGTACGTGCTCTCGGACACCCTTGTCGTCAAGGACATGGACACCGCCCGCCGCATAATGGGCGGAATCAGGATAGTCACGCTCCAGGGAGAGGTCATAGAGGCCTCAGGAGCCATGGTCGGAGGAACGATCAGCCAGCAGAACATATTGAAGTTCGGAGCGGCCTCCGAGGACAAGCTCGCCGAAGCCGGAGAGCGGATGAGGAAGGCCAAAGACGCTCTGGATTCCGCCAAGGCCGCGCTGGCCAAGACGCGCGACGAGTACCGCAGCCTCGGAACCGAGCTCGGAACAGCCAGCTCCTCCGGAAAGGCCATCTCCGACAAGATGGCGGAGATCAAAGGAAACATCGCCCAGCTGGAGAAGAGCAAGGCCGAAGTCCTGAAGAAGCAGACGGAATGCAGGGACAGGCTCCAGAAGGCCACAGCGGCCCTGACGGACGCCCGCCAGGCTCTCGACAAGGCCCAGGCCGACATGGACGCCCTCGACAACGAGAGGGAGGCCGTGAAGGCCCGCATCGCCGAGATAGCCCCCGTCGAGCTGCAGAACCGCATGCAGGGGGTCCGCGACAGGATACATGCCCTCACCGAGAGCATTTCCAGCATCGCTCTTGATATAAGCACGGACGAGAGCGAGGCCAACGGTCTCAAGAAGCAGAACGAGTCCTACGAGATCCAGCTGAAGTCCACCTTGGCTTCGATACAGGCCAACGACGAGGAGATCGGCCAGGCCGACGCCGAGATGGCCCGCATCACGATCGACCTCGAAGCCCTCAGAAGGATCGAGGCGGAGATGGAGAGCGGGATAGAGGACCTCCGCAAGAGGAAGGAGGCGCTTGTCAACCGCAAGAACGATCTGGAGATCGATGTCCACAAGAAGGAGAGCGACCTCGAGAACAAGGCCGCGCTCGTCGAGAGCTTCAGGGCACAGGTGTTACAGTCGGAGCAGAGCCTGACCGACCTGAAGATCGCCGTGGACGCGATATCCATCCCCGTTCCGGAGCCGGTCCCGTCCGAGGAGGAGATCAAGCGCAGGATAAAGGCCTGCGAGCGCACTCTCTCAGACCTCGGGAACGTCAATCTGCGCGCCATTGAGGAGTACGAGCTCAAGAAGCGCCGTTACGACAGTCTGATGTCCGATACCGCGGACCTCAACGCCCGCATCGAGGAGCTGAACAAGCTCATGGAGGACCTGATAGGCAAGAAGAAGGGACTGTTCATGAAGTCCTACGACGCCGTCAACGAGAATTTCAAGGCCATATACGCCCAGCTCTCCGGAGGCGGAGAGGCGTTCATGGGTCTGGACAACGAGGACGACCCCTTCGCAGGCGGCCTCATGATCAACGCCAAGCCCAGGAACGGGAAGCTCCTGAGGCTGGAAGCCCTTTCCGGAGGGGAGAAGTCCCTTACGGCGCTTTCGTTCATCTTCGCCATCCAGGAGTACCAGCCGTCGCCGTTCTACGTCCTGGACGAGGTGGACATGTTCCTGGACTCGGTCAACGCCGAGATGGTGGCCAAGAGGGTCCGCGAGAGCTCCGCCAAGGCTCAGTTCATCCAGGTCTCCCTGAGGAAGGTCACCCTGACCCTCGCAGACCATCTGATCGGGGTCACCAGGCCGCCCACAGGAATTAGCAAGGTAATAATGCAGCCCGACATCGCAGAGGTCTCCAAGTACGAGGAGGAGGCCTTGAAGAAGCAGAAGGAGAGCAAGGAGGAAGCCTGATGCCCGGAGACATCACAGAGCTGGAGCAGCATCTCCTGTTCCACAAGGCCATCTCGGACGACGAGGAGACGCTCAACAAGATCGGAGGGTACATGGAGATCCTCTCCCATGCGGAGACCGGCGAGAAGCTCGCCGACCCCGTCGACGAGGCCATCCGCTCGGTATTCAGCCTGGTCCTGGTCAGCGGGATGGACCCGTGGGAGATCGACCTCTCCGAGTTCGCCAGGCTATATTCCGAGAAGGTCCGCGACGACGACTTCGACATGATCGTCGCCGGGAAGCTCGTGCTCATGGCATGGAAGATCCTGAAGCTCCAGTCGGATTCCACCCGCGAGAGGTCCGAGCCTCCGCCGGAGCCCGAGTTCGACGAGTTCATAGAGGACGATTTCAACGACGACTTCATGCCCATGCAGGTGCCGGAAGTCGTCTTCAAGGAGGCCTATCGCAGGGAGCCGGTGCGCCCCGTTACGATGATCGAGCTCATAGACGCCTTCGAGGACGCCAGGAGAGAGGTCGACATCATGCGCGAGAGGGAGCGCGTCCGCGAGGCCATGAAGGCCAAGGAGCCCAGCAAGAAGTTCGACAACAAGGCCCACGAGGAGGACGACGAGAAGACCGTCGAGGCCGTGTGGGAGAAGATCCTCAAGATGGGGGCCGGACAGATGGACATAGTCGACCTGTACGGCCCGGACAAGGACGAGAACCTGTCCATATTCGTATCGTTGCTCCACCTTGTCAGGAACGGCTTCATAGACGTCTGGCAGGACGAGCTTCCCGGGGGGCCCATACACCTGGAGATCAAGAACGACTCCGCTTCGGGAACGGTGGTCGATATGGCTTCGGAGACGAACCGAGATGAATTCCAAAGCAGCAGTTGAGGCGGCCCTGTTCTCGGCGGCAGGGAATTTGCGCATATCGGAGATAGCCGAGAAGACCGGAATATCGGAGGAGGAGGTCCGCACCGCGTTGGTGGACCTCCGCAGGGAGTACGACGTCCGCGAATCCGCCATCATGATAGCCAAGATCGGCGGCGAGTACAGGATGATGCTCCGCACCGAGTACACAGAATGCACCGGGTCCTTCGCCAAGGCGGAGATGACCCCTGGAGTCATGCGCACGCTCAGCACCATCGCCTACAACCAGCCTGTGCTGCAGTCGGAGCTCCTGAAGACCCGTGGACCTCGCACCTACGACGACGTCCATACGCTCGTGGACCTCGGATTCGTCTCCGCCAAGAAGAGCGGACAGACCAAGGAGCTCACGACCACCAAGAAGTTCTCCGAATATTTCGGCATAGGGAGCACCCGCAAGGACGACATCCGGAAATGGATCGAGTCCCAGGCCAAAAAGAGGCCCGAGCCCAAGCCTGAGGATCCTGAAGAGCCAGAAGAGTCATGAGGATATTCGGACACCCCGTGGTCATAATTAAGTAGTTAGCCACGGTTCGATGAACGATGAGTTCTATGTTCGGGACCAACGGGATAAGGGGTCTGGTCAACGAGGCCATGACCTCCTCCTTCGCATACCGCCTAGGCAGGGCCATAGGCAAGGTCATGGGGAGCCCCGTAGCGATCGCCACCGACACCCGCCCGTCCGCTGACATGCTGAAGAGCGCGGTCATGGCGGGCCTGATGGCCTCCGGTTCAGAGATCATCGACCTGGGCATAGTCCCCACCCCCGCGCTGCAGCTTTTCGTCAAAACCCGCGACAACGTGGCGGGAGGGGTGATGGTGACCGCTTCCCACAACCCTTCCGAGTTCAACGGGGTGAAATGCATCTCGTCCGACGGGGTCGAATCCTCGCGCATGGAGGAGAGCAGCATAGAGGAGGCGTATTCCCACGTTCCTTCGGAGACCGACTGGTCCTCCTGCGGGGATGTCCGCAGCGAGTACGGATTCATCCCCGAGTACATCCAAGCGGTCGCTTCGCATGTCGACGCCGCAGCGATAAGGTCTGCAGGCCTCAAGGTCTGCGTGGACTGCGGAAACGGGGCAGCTTTCCAGGCCGCTCCGGAGATCCTGAAGAAGCTCGGTGTGCAATGCGTCGCGATCAACTGCGACCCCGATGGGAAGATGGCATGGAACGGCCATACCGCTTCCGACACCCTGAAGGCGCTGGTGACCGCCACCGGCTCCGACATCGGAGTCGCTTTCGATCCTGACGGAGATCGCTGCATTTTCGTCGATTCCAACGGCAGGTCACTGTCGGGGGACGACATCCTGGCCGTGGTCGCCTCCAACAGGCTCTCCGGTGTCCCTGGAAGGGTGTTCACATCCGTGAGCTCCTCGTCCGTCGTGGACGACGCCGTAGAGGCGGTAGGGGGCGTCGTGGTTCACACGCCTGTTGGCGCACCGGTTATCGCTCGCAGGATGATGGAGTCCGGCGGAGTGCTGGGCGGAGAGGAGAACGGCGGACTGATCTTCCCGGAGCATCAGTACTGCCGCGACGGCGCCATGGCTGTGGCTGTCGTATTGGAATGCGTCGCCAAGAAAGGCCCTCTGTCGGAACAGGTTGACCGCCTTCCCGAGTACTTCACGGTGAAGACCAAGGTCCCGTGCGCCGTCGATAAGAAGGCCGGCCTGATGGACTTCCTGAGGGACAAGACCCTGGACAGGGATGTGGACATGACGGACGGCCTGAAGGTCTGCTTCGACGACGGATGGGTGCTTCTGAGACCTTCCGGCACTGAGGAATCGTTCAGGATATTCTCCGAATCCAAGGACGAGAACGTGGCGGTGTCCAGAGCCGACGAATACAAGGCTCTTGTAGAAAGCTATCTCAACGGGCGAGGTCAGCTTCTGAGGCTCTTCGCGTGGACTGCGATTACCTCGTTTATGTATCTCGCAGCGAGGATCGAAGTGATCCCGGCGGGGTCCGCAGGAGGGCACACCTCGACGACGTCGAATCCGGCCATCCTGTCGCCTATGGCGTTGATGACCTTCTTGACGTCTATCGGCATGAGCCCGAAAGGCTCGGGAGTTCCGGTTCCGGGGGCGAAGGCGGGGTCTATGCCGTCGATGTCGATCGTCAGATAGATGCGGTCGTTCTTCACGGTCTCCAGCGCGGTCTTTATCGCCTTGTCGATCCCTGTTTCCATCACCTCGTACGAGGATATGAACGGGATGACGTCGTCCCTGTCAAGCTCCTCTTCGCCGATGGCGCGACAGCCGATGACGAAGGTGTTCTCGATTCCCAGATGCTCCGCGGCGCGCCTCATGATGCAGGCGTGGCTGTTGGGGGTTCCGAGATACTCGTCCCTGGAGTCCAGGTGAGCGTCGATCGAGATGACGGCGATGTCGTCCTTGTCGAAGTTCCTGACTATGGGGATGTTGACCGTGTGCTCCCCGCCCATGGCGATGGTGAACTTGCCGTCCCTGATGGCAGGTCCGACGCAGAAGTTCACCTCCTCGAACATGTCCTCGGGAAGGACGAAGTCGTCGCAGTTCCCGTAGTCGCACACGTTCAGCGTGGGCTGGTGGATGCCGTGCTCGAAGTGTATCTCCTCAAAATTATAGGAGGCCCGCCTTATAGCGGTGGGGGCCTCCCGGGCGCCCGCTTTGAAACAGGCAGTATGGTCGTACGGGATGCCGTAGATCACGACATCGGCGTCATCGTATTCTGACTCCGCCCCTGCGTAACCGATCCCGAACGCCATTCTACCGTCTCACATGAATTTGTATCTGCCCATGGCGACAAGGTAGAGAACTTCCGCTCCCTCCTCGATCTTCTGCTCAGCGTCATCGTTGATGCTGATAGACAGCTGCTCGAAGGTCTCCATGTCCATGACCAGGGCTTCTTTGTCGGAGATGGACAGGATCTGTCCTTTCCTCTTATCGATCATAGGGACCTGCACCTTGGTGCTGACAGGTCCGACGATGGACTTCTTGGCGCCGGTGAATATGCTGACCGCGTCGATGTTCGCTTTCGCGGATCCGTGCTTACCGGGTTTAGAGGTGGTGATCTTCACGATCTTGCAGGGCTCCTCGTCGACGTTGACGTACCTGCCCTCTTTCAACTCTCTGATCTCTTTCATCTCCCACATCGATTTCACTTCCTTTGTGTATATCTTGACCGGCTTATGGCCGGTAGTTCACCACCCTGCGGGCGGTGTGCACATACAGGCCGAACTGCGTTGCGGACCTCATGTTATCATGTTCCCCATGGTAGCGGGTTCTTTAAATGTTTTGCATGGATGCTGGCTCGGATTCGCGACGCAACCCAATTCTAATTTTATACGGATGTTATGTTTGTTCAAAACAAAAACATGGGCATGTACAGTTTTTAAAGAAGCGTTTGTTTTCAGTCAGTAAGACTAGGAAAAGTAGAACAGGGTCGATTACCGTAGACAACATCGTCGGAAAGACCTTCATCGGCCAGGGAAAGATCCTGACCCAGACGGCCTGAACAAACTTTAAGCTCCGAGGGCATCCCTTGGCGAAACCTCTTGTTATTCATCATAGGATTGAAAATGAAGAGACAGACCCGACCGCGGTTCGGCCGGATCGTCTGCGACGGTTTGGGAATTCAGCGCCTTTTGGAGCGTCCCTTTCCGCCCTTCTGGCCTTTGCGGCCCTTCTGGGGCTTCTTGGGAGCTTCGGGGTAGCGTTTCTTGATGTCGGCGACCCTCTTCGCGAACTCCTCGTTGAGGATGTCTCCGCGGAAGTCTCCGTGGTACTGGTCGATCTTCGCTGCTATCAGGACCTTTCCTGCCAGCGCGCGGGCGATCTTTCCTCTCTGCCAGTACGGGGCCCTGTGGATCTCCGGATGCTGGAAGATGATTCCGTGCTTCGGGGGCCTCTTCCCGGACTTGAGATGCCTGAACATGGCCTTCTCGGCTCCTAGGAGCTGGACGGTGGACGAAGGCAGGGAAGCGAGCCTCTCCAGCCCTCCGGCGAGGGAGATCATGCGGGCGGCCAGCGGGGCGCTCAGGACGGCGCACATGTTGGGGCAGGCTTCCGATACGATCCCCTGGATGTACTCCTCGGTCCTCGACTTGTCGTCGTAGAGGCGGTAGAGGGTGTCAGCGAGGTCCTGGACCGCACGCATGTCCTCGGGGTCGAAGTCGGCTCCGATGGACGAGATGTCGAGCCCCAGCTCCTCTATGATCTGGTCCCTGTCGCCGTATCTGGCCACCAGGTCGGCGTATCTAGCGTCGTGGGCGTAGTCGGCGAGCTCGGGGAAGTGCATCCCATACCATTCGTGCAGCCTCTCGTCGTAGAGGTTGATCGTGGCTATCTGGTCGTCCAGGTTTCTGATGGCCTGGACAAGGTTCCTGTCGCGTGGGATGGGCTCGGACGTCCTCAGCTTCCCGAGGTCCATCATGACCTCGTGCATGAACTTGTCATCGAACCCGAACCTGTTGGGCGTGACGAACGAGGAGTCGAACAGGGTCGGCTTTCCGAGCTCGGACTGCCTGCGGTCTCCGACTGCGAGCTTCCCCTCTACGGTGGCGGCGAGCTCCCTCTCCTCCTCCAGGAGGTTGCCCCTCTGCATCTCGGCCAGCTTCTCAGCCACTCTGTGGGCGTCGTGGGGCATGACGCGCTTGTCGGTGATCTTCCCGGATTTCTCGTCGATAAGGAAGGTCCCGAACCATTTGGTGACAAGTATGGTCATCTTCTCATCTCCGAAAGTTTGGCGATCTCCTCCGCCGGGAGGTCCTCCACTTCGCCCACCAGCATCTGGAGATGGGCTTGGAGCTCGAGCTCCTCCATGCGGTTGTAGGCTTCCACGAGGGTGCGGCCCTGGGTGAGGGCGCCGTGCTTGGCCATGATCATCGCCATGGCATGCCCTTCCTTGGCTACGGCTTCCACGAGTTCCTCCGAGCCCGGGGTGAAGTATGGTATCATCGGGACCTCTCCTAGAAGGAGGACTCCCTCGGGGGTGATGTTGCACCTGATGTCCTTCCCGGCTACCGCCAGAGCGGTGCAGTAGAGGGGGTGGCAGTGGACGACGGCGTTGGTCTCGGGATTCATCCTGTACAGGGCGAGGTGGAATCTGTGCTCTATGGAGGGCTTCCCTCCGGAGAGGACCCTTCCATCCAGCGAGAGCTTGACCATGTCCTCGGGCTTCAGGAACCCCTTGTTCACTCCGGAAGGGGTTATGAGGACCTCGCTCTCGTTGATCCTGACGCTCATGTTGCCCCCGGCGGACACGGTGATCTTCCTGTCGTACAGCAGCTTGCAGATCTCCGCCAGGCGCTCGCGGGCGTACATCTCGTTCATCGTCTCACCTTGCTGATCTCGTCCGGCCTGAGGATCCCCTTCTCGGTGATGAATCCGGTCACCAGCTCTGCAGGGGTGACGTCGAAAGCGGGGTTGAGGGCCTTGGATCCGACAGGGGCGATCCTGCGGTCTCCGATCATGGTGACCTCTTCCTCGGCGCGCTGCTCGATGACTATGCCTTCGCCGGTCGCGGTGGAGAAGTCGAAAGTGGATATGGGAGCGGCGACGTAGAAGGGTATCCCGAAGTGCTTCGCGACGATCGCCTTGTCGAAGGTTCCGATCTTGTTGGCGAAGTCTCCGTTGGCGGCGATCCTGTCGGCTCCGGTGATGATGAGGTCCACTCCTTTGGACATGTAGTATGCGGATGCTCCGTCGGGGATGATGGCGTGGTCGATCCCCTCCTGGTTGAGCTCCCAGGCGGTCAGCTGCATCCCCTGCAGGCGGGGTCTGGTCTCCGAGGCGTACACGAAGAACCTCTTCCCCTGGGCCCAGGCTTTCCTCATCGGCGCCAGAGCGGTCCCCACGTCCACGGTGGCCAGAGCGCCGGCGTTGCAGTGGGTCATGACCTTCATCTCATCCTTGATGAGAGCGGATCCGTACTCCCCGATCAGGGTGCACTTGTCGATCATCATCTGGGCGTATCCGTCGGCGGCCTTGACGGGGTCCTCCCCCTTGGAGAGCCTGTCGCACATGTAGTCAACGGCGTAGAACAGGTCGTTGGCGGTGGGGCGGGCGGCTTTGACGTCCTTGGCGGCTTTCTGGATGTCGCATCCCTTCAGGGCGGCCAGGCACATGGCGTAGGCGGCGGTGGCTCCTATGGAGGGCGCTCCGCGGGTGGTCATGTTGCGTATGGCCTCCGCAACGTCGAGGTAGTCGTCGAATCCTACGAGGACCACCTTGGCGGGAAGCTCCCGCTGGTCGATCATCATGACCTTTCCGTTCTCGAACCAGACCGCTTTGATATCGCGTACGATTCCGTCTATTCTCGCCCTCATCTTATCACCTGGCCTATTTAACGCTATATATAAGGAATTTCCCAAACTAAGCGTCTATGGAAATGAACATAACTGTTTTAAACGCAAATAACTTTGTCGAGACATGGGAGACGGGCCACTTACAGATTTCGAGATTTATTACACCCAGAAAGGCTTGGTTCAGGTCTCCAACGAGGTGCACAGAAGGATCCTAGCGGAGATCAGAAATTCTGACAAGTCCCTGACGGATCTTTCCCATTCTCTCAAAAAGGCTCAGTCTACGCTGTCGGTTCACCTCAACAAGATGGTCGAGGAGGGGCTGATATCCACCTACGACGATCCACAGGACAGCCGCAGGAAGGTGTACACTCTGATATCGGTGAGGTTCGCCTATTCTCGTCCTCCCAACGAGAAGTCCATGGACATGATCATCAACACGCTTTCCGACATCGTCGAGGATCCCGCCAAGACCCGCGACGCCATGATGAGGTTCATGTTCCTCGGCCTGGACGGCATAGGGCTGTCCGTGGAGCCGATGGCCAGCATCCTGGGGGGATTGCATGCTACGGCCCTGTACGGCGCCCTGACCGGCTCCACGCTCGAGGAGACGGTCGCCAACGCCCGCGAGTATTATTCCAAGATGGGAATCGGAGAGGTCCACATCTATTCTCTGAACCCTCTGACCATCATCCTGTCCGATAAGATGACCATGACCGAGGGCTCCGCCAAATCGTTCGGCGGATACGCCTCCGGGTTCATGATGAAGGTCCTCGAGGACGCGACCGGCAACCAGTACGAGATCGTGTCCAGCGAGGTCTACGGTTCGGAGTTCAACAACTTCAAGTTCGTGCTCCAGCCGGTAAAGAACCGATTCAGAACTTCGGCTCGAAGGTCAGAAGGGCTCCGTTCCCGAGGACTTCGCACTCCATCAGCTCCAGCTTCACGCCTTCGTCAAGCACCCATCCGTTCCCGTCGCAGGGCGTGGGGGCCTCGGCTCCGCCTATGACAAGGCCGCCGACGAACACGGTGTAGCGGTCCACGAGCTTGGATCTGAAGAATTCCGATATGGTGCGTCCTCCGCCCTCCACGAGTATGCTCTCGAGGCCGATTTCCTCGCTGAGCTCCTCCATGACGGCGGGAAGGTCGATCATGTCCTTCCCCTTACGGATGGTCTCCTCGCAGTCCCATTCCCTGTCGCAGTCCTCGAGGGTGACCATGACGGTCGGGGCGGTCTCGTTCAGGACCTTCGCCTCGTCGGGAGTCCTTCCGTGGGGATCCAGAACGATGCGCACAGGGTTGGTGTCGTAGTTCGCTCCCTTGACGGTGAGATGGGGGTCGTCCGCGATGACCGTTCCTACTCCTACGAGAATGGCGTCGTACTTCCTTCTGAGGTTGGTCACGCGGGCCTTGTCCTCTTCGGAGGAGATCCTGACCTGGGTGCGGTCCTCGCCGGCGATCTTCCCGTCGGCGGACATGGCGCAGTTAATGTGGATGAACGGCCGCATTGTTATCGCCGGGGGCAATGGTGAACCTGTATATGTCTTCCTTTCTCTCGACTCCGAACTTGACGTCGAGGAAGGATTCCAGGGTGTCCATCTGGCTCAGGAGGTGCCTGCTTATGCGAGAGACGGAGAATCCGCTCCTGCCGCCTGCCATCGCCATATAGGGCAGGACCTGGTCTGCGGTGTGGACGTCCATGGTGGCGCCGCTGTCCATCTCCTTGATGAGGTCTGCCGCGGCGTCTTCTCCAGCCTTTTCGGGGGAGTGCCCGCGGGAGGTGAGGGCGTTGCTTCCCAGCATCCCGTTCTCGAACTCCGCGACAAGGACTATTCCTGCTCCGCGGGAGTCGCCCTCGGTTCTCTGAACCTCGAAGTCCACGTCTCCGTACTTGGCGAGGGCCTCTCCGCAGGTGTGCATCATGTCGCGGGTCATCCAGTCGGGAAGCCTCTGGCTGAAGCACACTCCTTTGATGCTCTTCAGCTCGCCGAGCGTCTCGATATCCAGGGGCTTGATCTTGTCGATCGGGTCGAGGGAGGCTATGACTCTTCCTCCGCCCTGTGGGTAGAATCCCCTGTCGATGATCTTCACGTCGGCGTGGATGTCCATCTTCTTCAGAAGAGGGAACAGAAGATACTGATAGGAATCGATGGGAGGGGCCCACATGACGTTGGTTCCGCCGCTGATGTCTACCGATAGCCTCTTCTTGTGGTTGCGGGCGGCCAGGAACATGGCCTGAAGCACGAGGCTGACGCTACCGGCGGTTCCGATGTTCATCTGGATGTCGTAGACGTGATCCGTTCCAGGTTTGAACGTGAGCTCTCTGGACCCTACGGTGTTGCCTTCGACCGTGGATCCGGCCATCTCGGCTACGGCGTTTACGGCGGCGCAATGCTGCTTCGATAGGCCGTTGGTGGGTCTGTTCTCCCTTATACGGGTGAGGTGGGTCTCCTCTCCGGTGACGGTAGCCATAGCGACAGAGGTGCGTACCATCTGCCCTCCGCCCTCGCCTCTGGAACCGTCTATCTCTATCATATGAATCGCCCCACCTTATGACTGCTCAGTTATTATAAGTTGAGTCGTGGATGCAGACGAGCCCTACGAAGTTCGGTTTACAATACAACAGAAAGTGGAAGATGAGTGCGATTGCCGGGATTCGAACCCGGGTCAGAGGCTTGGGAAGCATCCGTCCTAACCGCTGGACTACAATCGCAACGCATCTGCATATCTTTCCAGTATTTTATAGTTGAGCATTTTGCTATTTATTATCGGTTAAAGGTTGTTTTTCAGGTATCGGCGGTTCCTGCTGACATCGGATGCAGGGATCGCCAGGGACAAGCTGATTCTTTTCGATACTGAATATGTAACGTTATAGTCTACAGTATAATCCAGCTAACATTTCATTTTTATATCAGTTTTATGGTCTGGGATATTGCATCCATTAAGTCGGGATGCATCGTTTGCCAATTCCTCCCATTTAGCGTCCCGACTTTTTGCCTCCCCACGATATCATTTTCCGTTTCATCGGTGCTGCGATCCCTGATAGCCACTTTTATATACGGCAATCGGTTGGGGAGATTGAGGACTCGTGGTCTAGTGGTTATGACGTCGCCCTTACAAGGCGAAGGTCGCCGGTTCAATCCCGGCCGGGTCCACTCATTTTTGCACCAATGGTGTTTAGAACTGTACATTGTTCATCGACAGTATTACAATTTTGCCCGATTGTGTTGAAGGTTTCATCCAAGTGTACATGGTTATAAATACTGGCGTGTTATATTGGATGATACGTCCAAATATCTGTGGGAAACCCGGGAAGACTCCTCCTTCATCTTTCCGGGATCCCACAGAGGATTGTACTCTTGTTTTCCGATGTTTTCTTTCGATGTTTGTTCATCGAGAGCCAGTATTTTTATAGTAAAATTGAATGAGGTGATGTGCGGACTCATGGTCTAGGGGTTATGACGTCGCCTTCACACGGCGGAGGTCGCCGGTTCAAATCCGGCTGGGTCCACCATCCTATTTTTTGCTCTTTCGACTTTCTATTGTTGTTTTCCAGCGTTTTTCTTCTCCAATATGCTTGGGTTGGCTGTATTTTTATTCCGTTCTATTAATTTAGGATAACCTAAATTATAAATATGCTCCTTTTTGTTCTTCCTTCGATAAAATGAAGACTATGCTGAAGGACAAGGTCAGGGTAGTCCCTGGCATCATATTGGCTGTTCTGATCGCCGCGGCGATGGCAGTTTATCTCACCCGTTGAACCGGAAGCTTGTCTGGTTCCGCGGCATCGGCTGGACGGGAGCGTCGGTCACAATGTTTTAACATCAGCGCTCGGATATGGTGGCATGGATGACCTTCCAGATTTGCAGACGACCGAAGAGGGACGTCAGTACGAGAA
>JAEEGH010001233.1_pt1 | contig 75249 bp, 58 predicted proteins | sample 9134181 | NCBI WGS metagenome assembly JAEEGH01 (sample SAMN16246544, study PRJNA631951) | gut metagenome | biome: gut microbiome; feature: rumen; material: DP-attached | host: Bos | place: Iran: Karaj | collected 2018-10 | reverse complement strand
AGCTTGGCGCCGTAGGCCTCTATTGTGAGATCTTTTGCTCCGGTAAAGTCCAGACCGGTGACATAGGGCTTTGTGGGGATAAACAGGTAGCGCTGCACCTGAAGGCCAAAGCCGTAGGTGCCGTCTATCGCCTCGCGCTCTATCCTGGCCGCTTCGGGGTCGGAGAAATCATATACGCCGGCCGGGAAAACCAGCGTGGTGCCGGCGTGCTCGCGGCAGTATTCTGCCGCCTTGCGCAGCGCCTCAGCGTCGTTTATTCCATCGTCCGGAATAGCTCCGAAATCCTTTACAGAAACGGTTTTACCATTGCAGGCGCAGATGATGAGCGCCGCCACTGTGCATAAAGCAAAGAGAGTCTTTTTCATAGCTGGTTTGATATTTTGACAAAGTTAAGCAAAATCCGTAAATTCGCAGCCTTATGAATCTCAACGGCAAGAAAGTTATTCTGGCGAGCAATTCGCCGCGGCGCAGGGAACTGCTCGCCGGGCTGAACGTCGATTTTGAGGTGGATACCCGAAACAACTTTGAGGAGTCCTTTCCGGAAGATATGCCTCACTGCGATGTGCCGGCGGCGATGTCGCTGGGCAAATCGATGGGTTTCTGGCGCGAACTGGAGCCGGACGAAATTCTTATTACATCTGACACCATGGTGCTGCTGGACAGCCTGATTATGGGCAAGCCGCACGACCGGCAGGAGGCGATGGAGATGCTCCGCAGTCTTTCCGGCCGCACTCACGAGGTCATCACCGCGGTTACTGTGCGCGACCGGAATCATTGTGAGACGGTGTCAGACACCACGCTGGTCACTTTCCGCAACCTGACTGATGAAGAGATTGAATATTACATTGACACTTGCCATCCGTTTGACAAGGCGGGCGCATACGGCATACAGGAATGGATAGGTTATGCCGCCTGCACCTCCATTACCGGCTCATTTTATAATGTAATGGGCTTCCCGGTGCATAAAGTTTACGATGAATTGATTAAATTTGCAGGTTATTAGAATATCGACAGATGGAGTTAGAAGCAAAGTATAATCCTACGAGTGTAGAAGACAAGTGGTACGCCTATTGGCTGGACCACAAATTCTTTCATTCAGAACCGGACAGCCGCGAGCCATATACGATTGTGATTCCCCCGCCAAATGTAACGGGAATCCTGCACATGGGCCACGTGCTTAACAATACCATAAACGATGTGCTCATCCGCAAGGCACGTATGGACGGCAAGAACGCCTGCTGGGTGCCCGGCACCGACCACGCCTCAATTGCAACTGAAAACAAGGTGGTGGCAAAGCTGCGAGATATGGGCATAAGCAAGGAAAGCCTGACACGTGAGGAATTCCTTAAATACGCCTGGGAGTGGAAGGAGGAGCACGGCGGCATAATCCTAAAACAGCTTCGCAAACTTGGCGCAAGCTGCGACTGGGACCGCACCAAGTTCACGATGGATCCCGAACTGAGCAAGGCGGTGATAAACACCTTCTGCTATTTCTATGAGAAGGGATACATATACCGCGGCGCCCGCATGGTCAACTGGGACCCCGTCGGCCTGACAGCTGTCAGCGACGAGGAGGTGATCCACCGAGACACCCAGAGCAAGTTCTACCACCTGCGCTATTTCATCAGCGACGGCAACGGCAACCCCACCGACAAGTTCCTGGTGATTGCCACCACCCGTCCGGAGACCATTATGGCCGATGCTGCAATCTGCGTCAACCCCAAGGATGAACGTCATTTCTGGCTGCACGGAAAGAAGGTACTGATTCCGCTGATCAACAAGGAAATCCCCGTGATCGAGGATGACTATGTGGAGATGGATTTTGGTACCGGCTGCTTGAAGGTGACCCCGGCCCATGATGTGAACGACCATGAAATCGGCCTCCGACACAACCTGGAGGTTCTGGATATAATTGACGACCACGGCCGTCTGAACGAGAAGGCTCAGATTCTGGTGGGCGAGGACCGCTTTGTGGCCCGTAAGAAGATAGAGAAGATGCTGGAAGAGGCGGGCAATCTGGTCAAGACAGAAGACTACGTTTCTCCAATCGGTTACAGCGAGCGTACAAACGCCGTCATAGAGCCCAAGCTCTCTACCCAGTGGTTCCTCAAGATGGAGGCGCTGGCGAAGGACGCCCTCGAAAGCGTGGAGAGCGGCAAGGTTAAACTCCTGCCCGACAAATACCGCAATACATATCGCCACTGGATGGAGACTGTCCGCGACTGGTGCATCTCCCGTCAGCTCTGGTGGGGCCAGCGCATCCCGGCTTACTATCTGCCTGACGGCCGCTTTGTAGTGGCACCCGATGCCGAATCGGCTCTGGCAAAGGCCCGCGTGCTGGATGCAAATGTCACCGCCGCCGACCTTCGTCAGGACGAGGATGTTCTGGACACCTGGTTCAGCTCCTGGCTGTGGCCCATCAGCGTATTTGACACCGAGAGGCCCGGTCATCCAGATTCCAAGCCCAATAAAGACCTGGCATACTATTATCCCACCAGCGACCTTGTAACCGCTCCCGACATCCTCTTCTTCTGGGTTGCCAGAATGATTATGGCGGGCAACGAGTTCATGGGAGAGGTGCCTTTCAGCAATGTATTCCTCACCGGTATCGTCCGTGACAAACTTGGCCGCAAGATGAGTAAGAGTCTGGGCAATTCACCCGACCCGCTGGATCTGATTGCAAAATACGGAGCCGATGCAGTCCGTCTGGGAATGATGCTCTGCACCAGCGCCGGCAACGACATCCTCTTTGACGAAAGTCAGGTTGAGCAGGGCCGCAACTTCTGCAACAAGGTTTGGAACGCCTTCCGTCTGGTTCAGATGTGGAAGGTAGAGGACAAGCCTGCTGCGGATGTTAACAAGATTGCCGTCAAATGGTTCCACGAGCGCCTCTGCGAGACCGTCAAGGCGGTTGAGGACCACTACGGCAAGTACCGTATCAGCGATGCCATTATGGCGGTTTACAAGCTCTTCTGGGACGATTTCTGCGCCTGGTATCTGGAACTTGTCAAACCCGCCTACGGCGAAGCCATGGACAAGGATACCTACTTATGGACCATCGGATTCTTTGAGTCGCTGCTCAAGATGCTCCATCCGTTCACTCCGTTCATCACCGAGGAACTCTGGCAGAATATCAAAGAGCGCAAGGAGGGTGAGACCATTATGTTTGCAGAATCTCCCAAGCCGTACGACTTTGACGCCAAGGTCATCAGCAACTTCAACACCGCCGCCGGCGCCGTGGTAGAGATCCGCGCCCTCCGTCAGAAGAAGAACATATCGCCCAAGGAGGCGCTCAGCCTCAAGTACAAAGGTGCATTCCCGGCAGAGATGGCGCCCGTCATCACAAAGATGGCCAACATCAGCGACATTGCGCCTGCAGATCAGAATACTTCAGGCGAATCGTTCATGGTTGGTACCGTGCAGTTCTTTGTTCCTCTGGAGGGTATGATAGACGTTGAAGCTGAGAAAGAGAAGATACGGGCGGAGATCACCCGCTACGAGGGCTTCCTAAAGGGCGTCAATGCCAAACTAGGCAACGAGCGCTTTGTGGCCAACGCCCCCGCCGCAGTGGTCGAGAACGAGCGCAAGAAACAATCCGACGCAACCCAGAAGCTGGCCGCCCTCAGGGAACAGCTGGCAAAACTATAAGATTATTAATCCTTTAAAACTGATATTATGACTGCATTATCCATGTTGATACTTCCCCTGGGCGTCATCGGCCCCTGGCAGTGGGTTATCATCGCCCTGGTTATCCTTCTCCTCTTTGGCGGCAGAAAGATTCCCGAGCTTATGCGCGGACTTGGCAAAGGCGTTAAGGAATTCAAGACCGGCATGAAAGATGCCGAGAAGGAAATTAACGAAATCAAATCTGACATAGAGAAGGAAGAGCCCAAGAAAGAGGAGTAATATCCTATGGCAGAAGAGAAGAGGCTGGACGAATCCAAGGACATGAGCTTCTGGGACCACCTGGAAGACTTGCGCCATGGACTGTTCCGGGTAGTGATAGCACTGCTCGCGGCCTTTGTCGTACTTTTCTTCTTCAAGGACTTCTTGTTTGACAGGATAATACTGGCCCCTACAAAGTCGGACTTCTTCTTTTACAAGTGGTTCGGCATGACCACCGGACTGCAGCTTGTCAACATAGAGCTCTCCACACAGTTTATGGTGCACATGAGGGTCACCTTCATGTGCGCCTTTATTGTATGTTGTCCCTACGTGATTTTCGAGATATGGAGGTTCATCGCCCCGGCGCTCTACAAGAACGAAAAGAGGGCCACAAGGCGGGCGTTCATATTCGCATCGTTCTTGTTCTATCTCGGTATCGTAGTGGGCTACAGCATAATACTGCCGTTGATGATCAACTTCTTTGACGGCTACAAGGTGAGTCAGGAGGTGTTAAACACCATCTCCCTGAACTCATATATTTCCACGGTCAATTCCACGGTCCTGATATTCGGCATCGTGTTCGAAATTCCCACCGTTGTGGCAATTCTATCTACCATTGGCCTGCTGTCCCGCCAGACTCTTATCAGCGGCTGGAAATATGCAGTGCTGGTAATTGCCGTTCTGGCGGCCATCATCACTCCGGCCGACCCGTTCTCCATGCTGATCGCCTCCATCCCGCTGGCGCTGCTTTACGGCCTGAGCATCCTGGTGTGCAAGCCGGCCAAGCCCGAAACGGAAGAAGTTGAAGAGCCGGAGGCGGCCAAATGATTTCCATAACCGATCTTACCGTGGCGTTCGGAGGCACCGTGCTTCTGAACAACATTTCCTTGCATATCAGCGAAAAGGACCGCATCGGTCTGACGGGCCGCAACGGCGCAGGCAAATCGACTTTGCTCAAGCTGATTGTGGGTGAGCAGCATCCTACTGAAGGCAAAGTTATGGTGCCACAGAATCTGACTATCGGATACCTGCCGCAGGTGATGCAGCATCACAAGGGCCGTACCGTGATGGAGGAGACCATGACGGTGTTTGCCGATTTCTTTGCCCTGCACCGCCGTGTGGATGAGATTTCTGCCGAACTGGCTACCCGCGAGGATTATGACTCCAAGGAATATTCAAAGCTGATAGTGGAGTTGAACACTATCAACGACCGTCTGGCCATGGCGGAAAGCGAATCGCCGGAAGTGGCTGCCAAGAAGACACTGCGCGGCCTCGGCTTCCGCGACACTGAACTCGGACGCGCCACAGAGACTTTCTCCCAGGGCTGGAACATGCGTATAGAGCTGGCCAAGATTCTGCTTCGCAAGCCCGACGTGCTGCTGCTTGACGAGCCTACCAACCATCTTGACATCGAATCCATACAATGGCTGGAGGATTATCTGCAGACGTTCAGCGGTTCCATGGTGCTTATCTCCCACGACCGCCGTTTTCTGGACAATACCACCAACCGCACGGTGGAAATCATGCTGGGCCGGATTCACGATTATAAGGTTCCTTATTCCAAGTATCTGGTATTACGGGAAGAACGCATCGCACAACAGAAAGCGGCATACGAAAACCAGCAGCGAACAATCGAGAAAACCGAGGAGTTCATAGAGCGGTTCCGCTACAAGCCCACCAAGAGCAATCAGGTGCAGAGCCGGATCAAGGCTCTGGAGAGGATGGAACGGATTGAGTTGGAGGTCGAGGACAAGAGCGCCCTCAGCGTCAAGTTCCCGCCGGCGCCACGCAGCGGCGACGTCGCCTTTAAAGTTACAGATGCATCAATAAGCTATCCCGACGCTCCGCAGAAGATAATCCTCTCCGGAGCCAATATAGAGATAAAACGTGGTGAAAAGGTAGCCTTTGTGGGCCGAAACGGCGAGGGTAAGACCACTATGATGAAGACTTTGATGGGAGCGCTTACGCCGATAAAAGGCAGCGCCACCGTCGGCTATAACGTTAAAATAGGATATTACGCACAGAACCAGGAAGACGTTCTTGACCGCAACGACACCGTCTATGGCACGCTGGACAAGATTGCCGTAGGCGATATCCGTATGAAGCTGCGCGATATACTGGGCGCATTCCTGTTCCGCGGCGAGGATATCGACAAGAAGGTAGCGGTGCTCTCCGGCGGCGAAAGGGCGCGTCTGAACATGGCCCGGCTGATGCTGGAGCCCTACAACCTGCTGGCACTGGATGAGCCGACGAACCATATGGACATCCGCAGCAAGGATATCCTCAAGCAGGCGCTTATGAAATACGACGGCACCATGATTGTCGTCAGCCACGACCGTGACTTCCTGACCGGTCTGGTAGATAAGATTTATGAGTTTGGCGACGGACGTGTCCGTGAGCATTTGGGCGGAGTGGATGATTTCCTGCGACGCAAGAAGATAGAGAACTTTGAGGCGCTGGAGCGCAAGACTCCCGGTCAAGCCGGGAGTGACGAACCTGTTAAGTGTGATTCCGGTCATACCCGGCCTGGTGACTCATGTCATACCCGGCCTGCGGGGTCCCCGCGAAGCACTGCTTCGTGGGGTGCTCATGACCGGGTATCTTCTTCGCAGCAGGACCGTGAGGCGCGTCGCGAAATGGCCCGCCTGAAAAACCGCTTCAGCAATCTGGAGAAAGCTATCGCCGAAATAGAGGGTAAAATGGCAGAGATAGAGAAAGTACTCGCGGCTCCCGGAGAGAACGATGACATTATGGACCTTACTCGCGCCTATCTGGAGCAGAAGCGCGAACTGGATATTAAAATGGAAGAATGGGCCTCCCTGGCCGAAAAACTAGAACAATAATGAGCAGCATCCTCTACGGCATCCACCCGGTGACCGACGCCATCAAGTCGGGCCGCAAAATAGAAAAGGTTATACTGAAACAGGGCTTCGAGGGACCTCAGGCCCGCGCCCTGACCGCGCTTCTCAAAGAATATGAGATTCCCTATACCTGGGTTCCGGTTCAGAAACTGGATCAAATTGCAAAAGGTACGCACCAGGGTGTTGTGGCTTACATTTCCCAGGTAGATTACGTGCCCTTTGAAGAGATGGTGGAGAATGCCCTCAATCACAAGGCGGCTCCGCTGTTCATGATGCTGGACGGCGTAAGTGACGTACGCAACCTGGGTGCTGTGGCCCGTACTGCCGAATGTGCCGGGTTCGACGGCATCATCCTTCCGGCAAAGGGCGGAGCGCCAATCAATGCCGATGCCATCAAGACCAGCGCCGGAGCGCTGCTCCGCATCCCCGTCGCCAAGGCACAGAATCTCCGCCTGCCGATTTTCTATCTGCTCGAATCGGGATTCCAGGTAGTGGCTGCCACAGAAAAGGGCGCCGACAATATCTACGATATCAACTTTAAGAAGCCCACTGCAATCGTGATGGGCAGCGAAGGGCATGGCATATCTAAATCGGTGCTGGATTTATGTGATATTCAGGCAAATATACCGATGGTAGGGGAGACGGGCTCCTTGAATGTGTCGGTTGCAGCCGCACTGTTTATGTATGAAGCAGTGCGCCAGAGAGGCGGCCGTTAGCGCAACCGTTTGAAGCTGGATGCCCGGCTGATATCGGGAATGACGTTGAGCGACTCGCTGTCGCTGCGGTACTGGCAGCTGCTGGCCCCCTTGAGTTCTACGTCGAGGCTTTCCCTTACAAATATGGTGGCTTTCGAGGCGCCGCTGCATGTGATATGGGCATCGTCTGTCTTAAGATCCATTGCATCCAGGACAGACGACCCTTTGCATCTGCTCTCTATATAGTCGGCAGTGCCTATGAAACTAACCTTTGAGGACCCCGCCGCGTCCACTTTGACCTCCTCATAGTTGCCTAAAAGGAACAGCGATGAACTGCCGCCGATACCTACTTCTACCGTTGCAAAGTCGCCTGTGACCACAGCATTTGAAGAGCCCTCTACACTTGCTTTCAGGCTGCTGCCCTCTATCCTTAGTTTCTCTGCCTTGGCAGCCCCGCTTAAATCGAGGGTAAATGGTTCCATCGGGCTTGTCCAAAGGTCGTCACTGGTGAGCAGTGTGCTGCCGGTAAGGTATATCTGGTTCAGTTCCGGACAGGTGATGGTAACCATAAGCTTCTTTCTGCCCAGGAGGCGGAGGTTCCCTCTGAGGCCATTCTCTTTAAGCCTTACATACAGCACGGTGCCGACGACGCTGACATCGAGGTATTCCTCATAATCTGTATCTATCGTGACAACCGCTTTGTATTCGTCACCCTGGACCAGGGTGGCCCTGAATGCGTTGCAGATCTGGATGCCGTTGAATCTTTTTAGATGGTTGAAATTCTTTGTGACGGTGCCGGCGCTGGCTGCAAAGAAAACCAGCATTGCGGCTATGGTAATGAAAAGTCGTTTCATATCTTACAATGTTATTTCACCCGCTATAGAGGTGTTCATAAGTCGTTGTATCTCTGCCTGCGAGCAGCCTTTCCCGCGAAGGAACATCAGTTTGGCCAGCGCCGCCTCCACGGTGCTGTCGTGGCCGCTGATGATGCCCGCATCCAGCAGTTGGCGGCCGGTTTCGTAGCGCTCCATCTCCACGCTGCCGGTGGCGCATTGGGAAATGTTTACAATAGTCTTGCCGTTCTTCACCGCTTCTGAGAGACAGTTGACCAGCCATCCGTTGCGGGGGGCGTTACCGCTGCCGAATGTGCGGAAAATGACACCGCCGATGGCGTCACTTTTCATTGCCGCTTCCACCGCGCCGCGTTGCAGCCCGGGGAAAAGCGAGAGGACAATGATGGATGAGTCCATGTCGTAGTGCGGCGTGAATTTGCTGGCCGGATCGTAAGGCCTGATGAATTCGCGGTGATAGGTTATCTCGGTGCCGGAATGTGCCAGGGCCGGGTAGTTGTTGGAGGCGAATGCCGCCAGATTGTTGGCGCTGACTTTGCTGGAACGGTTGCCGCGAAGCAGTTTGTCGTGAAAGTAGATGCAGACCTCGGGAACCATGGGGTTGCCTTCGGCATCTTTGGCGGCGGCGATTTCTATCGCGGTGAGCAGATTCTCCTTGGCGTCGGTGCGGATGACCTCCACCGGCAGCTGGCTGCCCGTCAGGATAACCGGCTTGCCCACATCCTCAAGCATAAAACTCAGGGCAGAGGCGGAATAGGCCATCGTGTCGGTGCCGTGCAGAATCACGAACCCGTCGTAATTTTCATAATTGTCGCTGATGATCTTGACAATCCGGCACCAGTGCTCCGGTGTTATGTCGGAAGAGTCAATAGGGGTGTCGAATGCCACCATATCGATGCTGGCGCTGCAATATTTCATCTCGGGGATGTTTGCGGCCAGATTATCTGCCGTAAAAGCCTCAAGCGCACCGGTGGCGGGATTGCGGACCATACCTATGGTACCGCCTGTGTATATCATCAGTATTTTTGACATAACGTGCGAAATTACAATTTTTTGCTATTTCAAAAAATAGTTATACATTTGCAATCCCATTAGGGAACTATCCGGTCGATTCGTCTAACGGTTAGGACAAGAGATTCTCAATCTCTAAATAGGAGTTCGATTCTCCTATCGACTACAAAAACCCAAGCTGCCCAATCATTGGGGCGGCTTTTTTTGTTGAATAACCTATGAGCAAAGTAAGAGTCCGTTTTGCCCCCAGCCCCACAGGAGCCCTCCATATCGGAGGCGTCCGCACCGCGTTGTACAACTATCTGTTTGCCCGTCACAACGGCGGCGAGTTCATCCTCCGTATCGAGGATACCGACAGCCAGCGTTTCGTGCCCGGCGCGGAGGAGTATATCATCGAGTCTCTCAAGTGGTGCGGCATTACCGTAGACGAAGGTGTCGGCGTAGGTGGTCCTCACGCCCCTTACCGCCAGAGCGAACGTCGCGACATCTACCTCAAGTATGCCCTTCAGCTGGTAGAGAGCGGCAACGCCTATTATGCGTTTGATTCTGCCGAAGAACTCAATGCACTCCGCACCGCCTGCGAGAGCAAGGGCGAGACTTTCTCTTATGATGCCAGGACCCGCGGCGGTCTCAAGAACTCCCTCTCGCTGCCTGCAGAAGAGGTTAAACGCCGCATCGACGCCGGCGAGCAGTGGGTTATCCGCTTCAAGATGCCGGAAAACGAAAATGTGGAGATGGACGATATAATCCGCGGCCACATCACCATAAACACTTCTACTCTGGACGACAAGGTGCTCTACAAGTCTGCCGATGCGCTGCCTACATACCATTTGGCAAATATAGTGGACGACCATCTGATGGAGATAAGCCACGTAATCCGCGGCGAGGAGTGGCTGCCGTCGCTGCCGCTGCACTTCCTGCTGTACCGCGCGTTTGGATGGACTGATAGCCAGCCGCTGTTCGCCCATCTGCCGCTGCTGCTCAAGCCGCAGGGCCAGGGCAAACTGAGCAAGCGTGACGGTGACAAATTCGGATTCCCCGTGTTCCCGCTGGAGTGGCACGCTCCCGACGGCGAGGTGTCCATGGGATACCGTGAGAGCGGTTATCTGCCCCAGGCTTTCGTGAATATGCTGGCGCTGCTGGGCTGGAACCCCGGTACCGAGCAGGAAATATTCTCTATGGAAGAGCTTTGCGAGCAGTTCTCGCTGGACAAGGTGAGCAAGAGCGGCGCCCGTTTCAATGCAGAGAAGGCAAAGTGGTTCAACGCGCAGTATATGCGCGCCTCCAGCGACGAATTCCTCGCCGGCCTGCTGTTGCCTCAACTCAAAGAGGTCGGCATCGATACCACCGCCGGCCGTGCAGCCGATGCAGTTGCAATCATCAAGGAACGAGCTACATTCCCCAAGGATCTGCTGGATTTGACTCTATACATGTTCAGGGCACCCGAGTCTTACGACGAGAAGAGCGTGAACAAATTCTGGAAAGAGGAGAATGTAGCCTATATGCGTGAACTGCGCAGCATTATTGCCGACCTGGAGGTCTTCGAAAAAGAGAGCGCAGAGCATATCGTCCGCGAATGGATAGAGGCCGGACAGCTGCCTATGGGCAAGATAATGAACTGCCTGCGCATCGCCATTATGGGAATAGGGCAGGGACCCGACATCTTCTCTATCTGTGAGTTTATCGGCAAGGATGAAGCATTGCGCCGCGTAGACGCTGCGCTCGCTGTTCTGCCGGTAGCTTAAAGGGTCTGAACCAGATCTTCGTAATACCTTTTGCTTACAGGAATCAGTGTGTCGTCGCCAGTATCAAGCTCGGCGACGATTACATTTTCCTTGTCCTTGCGGAGCGCTTTGACATGCCCCGGATGGATAAAGTATGAGCGGTGGCAGCGGATAATGCCGTTCTCCTGGCATACATCCTCTATGCTCTTCATGGAGCAGCGCATATCGTAGGTCTTGCGCTTGTCGCCCTCGTTGTAATGGATGGTGACATAGTTTTCGTCGGCCTTGATAAAGAGCACGTTCTCTGTATTGACCACGAACTTGAGTACATGGCGGTTGTCGTAGAAATGCAGCTTGTTGTCTGTTACCGACGCCACATTGGCCTTCTTGGCTGCCGCCAGGTTCAGCGCCAGGTCAAGCACGATGTAGGGGAACATAAGCACCAGGAACAGATAGGCGGTGGTGTATACCAGTATCTCCAGATACTGAAGGTCGAATTTGCCGATGAGGGTTACATACAGCGCAACGAAAAAGGCACATACCACGATTTCTCCCGCACACCACACCCGGTACCAGTTCATTGACAGATGCTTTATTACACGGGTGAAATAGAGTATCATCCTGGATGAAAGCAGTACCAGCAGGATGATGCACATGATCATCGCGATGTTGAAGGAATAGGATGCACGCGGCGCATCCAGAATCGTATCCGTATCGAAAGGCTTGTAGAGTGCCGCGAAAACCAGGAAGAAAAAGGGCACGATGCCGAAATACAGCGCCTGGGCCACGAATTTCTTGAACGTTTCCGGGAGTGGTCTGGATATATTTGTAGACTGCATTATTCGCTTTGTTTCGCTGCAAAACTACAATATTCGCACCACTAAAACAAATGGGCCGCCACCCCGAGAGGAGATGACGGCCCTGCCATGAGAGAGGAGAAATAGAGATTAGAAGGTAATGGTCTGTTCTTCTACCTCTATGAAGTCGACAACGTGCAAAATGAAATGGAGATCGCTCACCTCAATATCTTCATCATCTTCCAGATCATCATCGCCATGGTCGTCAGGATCGTTAGGATCGGGATGGTTGCCGTCGTCGGGGATGCCGGCGCGGGTAATGACTATTTCGTATTCATATGAGTGGTTGCGTTTCACGCCATAGTGTTCGTCACCGCTTACAAAGGCGTCCTCGGTCCAGGTGGCGCCGTTGTTTACCGGCAGTGACCAGTAATAGCGCTGCCCGTCAATCTTGCCGGTGATGCAGAGGCGGATTGCACCGCTGCCGGTGGTCAGTGCCTCTGTTGGGCGCGGATAGCAGAAGAATTGATGCATGTTTTCCAGCTGTCCGTCGTTCATTGTACCGACATAGTCATATACCTCGAACGTATTCTGCTTGCTGCTGAAAAGGCCGGACGAAAACGAAGTTCCTGTCACACCAGCATATGTCTCGGTAGTGGGGAAATTCTTGAGGTACATGGCGACATCGGTGACAGATTTCCCTTCGAGTGCGCCGGTGAACTGGAATTTCAGTGTTTTTACAACGACTTTGCTGACCAGACGAACGACGTTGACAGTAACGTATGTGGTGTTTTCGTCAATTGTGACCGTATTTTCGCCAACCATTACCATATCGTCTAGTGCTTCTGATGAGAGCTGAGAAACCAGCGCCATTATTGCAGACGGGGTGTTGAGACTTCCAAATGAGAACTCATCATTCGGATTGACCACGGCGATAAAGCGTCGGCTTCCGGGAGTTACTTTGATGGTGCCGGACGTGGACGTTGCATAGGTCGATCCATCGAGGCGATTTCCGTCAAAGGCAAATACATATACCGTGCGGACGGCATCTTCGAAAACGCCGGTTGTCGCCTTGGTTGCATCGCCCAGCGAGAAATTTACCACTACTTCATTTTCGGCCCCGGTGGACATCTGTCCATCTGTCTTGCCGCACGATACCGCGCCCAGGCCCAATGCAAGAGTCATTAAGAAAAGGATTCTTTTCATTGTCTTGATGTTTTGGTGTTAGTAATAAGGTTTATAAAGGATCGTAATAGATGTATTTGTTTTCGTCGTAGCAAAAGCCGTCGAGCAGCAGGTTGCCCTCGTTGTCGTAATTGAATTCGTATTCCCGGTCATCCTGCATCTGGACGTTCAAAACGGTCTTATACCATCTGTATGTGAAGAATCCCTGTACAAGTTCTCCGGTGTTCTGATCATAGGAGGCCGGAAAGAAATATCTTCCTATAAGCTCGCTGCTCTCCCAGCTCTTGACCATGGTGACGGTAACGATTATATTGTCGGGCTGATCCTGTCCGCCGGGATCGATGGAGTCCCGCACCATAGTGTTTATATGGACGTTGTAGAATCGTCTCCTGTACTCGAATACGGTGCTCATATGGGTAATCGACTTGGAGAAAGGATGCCGGAAGCTGTCTATGAGACTGCCCGTGAGGGTGAAATAGAAGTCTCCGTTAAGTGTGCAACCTCCCTTGAGCCTGTATCCGAGCGGGTCCTGCTCAAGATAATTGCTGTTGCAGGTGAATGTGAGCCACTGGGAAAGATCCGCTGCCTGGTCCCGATAACATTGTATGTTCGTTATTACATACGGCCGGTCGGTGTCATCGCCATATTTCTTGTCGATCTGCGTCCTTAAAGTCGCGGTGAAGAAATCGTCGGCAGCAACAACCACTCCTTCCGAGGCGAATGAGACCATATGGCCGTTTTCCCTGTAGCTGAGCAGAAAGTCAAGGTCTATCGTCATATCGGGGGCGCAGAGCCAACCTTCAGAGATAACCCACTCGTTGTCGTTGTCGATGGTTGCCAGCGCGTCTTCTCCCGTGAGGATGCGTGTGGTGCCGTCTGCATAATATACCGTCACCTTGAAATCGTAGGTTTCGCTGCCGGCCCCAAGCATCCAGCCATCCTCTTTGAGATAGTTGGGCTCTATCCTGACGGGGACGGAAGGTTCCTGTACTCTGATCGTGCTGGTTCCAAACACGCCGCTGCCGTCGGTAACGGTGGCCTTTATCACGGTCGTTCCGATGGCGTGAGGCGTAACCACGCCGTTCTGGTCCACTGTCGCTACGGCGGAATTGCCGCTGCTCCAGATTACTTCCTGGCTGGCGGTAGCGGGTAGTACTGTGGCCGAGAGAGTCACTGTGCCTGCTACGGAAGGGAAAGAGTATGCCGGAGGGTCTACTATCACCGCCGTTGCATATGGTTCTATGTCGCTGTCAACCCGCCAGCTCTCTTCGTCCACACCGTCGTCGTAGAGTTTGAGGACTATATGATAATGGTGGTTGCGTATCACGCTGAAGTCGGTTTCGGTGTCTCCGCCCAAATAGAAACGGTATGTAAAGTCGCCACGCCTCGGATTTGATGAGGCGGTGTCGTTATAGTATCCCTCCAACTCTATGTAGCTGCACAATTGTTCGTACTCACTCCCATCAGCGAAATATTTGGACCGGCAGGAATCGTTGCCGGGCAGCAGCACTCCCTGGCAATTTTCGAACATATAGAAGCCGATTTCGGAGCCGCTGTTGAAAGTAGAAAGTTCCATCGTATCCGCACTGTCGCCGGTGGAAGAAAAATCGCCGGGATTGCCGGAACCGCTGCTGGAGAATAGGCCTACGCTACATGGCGCATTCCTGACCGTAACTGAGTGGATGCTGATTTCGGAATTCTGAAGGCCGCTGTCGTCTATACTTATGGATACCAGCGCTACGCAGCGCGTCAGGTCGATGTGAATGCACATTCCGTCTGTGATGTTGATAAGGCCGGTATGGCCTGTCATGGGCACAGCGCCTTCGGCATCAACAATGTCGCTGTAGGAATCGACGGAATATTGATACCCTTCCAGATAGGATTCGTTTGTGAACAGCGGATTGCCGGTGATGTCGCCTATGTTGCATACACAGTAGAATTTGTATGTGCTGCCGGCAGTGCAATCGAGCTGCATCCAACCGACGCCGCCGGTAGCGCTGTATGCGCAGGTGGCAAGATGCCCGGCAGTATCGTAGACCAGGATATTGCAGTTTGAGATATAATCGTCTGCCACGGCGAGCGATTTTACCGCCACGGAGTCGAATTCAAAATAGACCGTGGACATGTCGTTCTCGCTTACGGCCGGCGCGGGAATGCACGATGCCATGAGGCAGGCTGCGCACAATATGTAAAACAATTTCTTCATGGGATTAGTATGTAATCGTATATATTCCGTGTCTTGTCCAGTTGGACACCGTTATGCTGAAGAGTATGTCGGCGGCGCCGATCGTAAGGTCAATCACTATCGGCTTCTGGTTTGTGGCGGAGATGTCCTCGCCCATTTCGGCCAGTATCTCTCCGACGGGATAGGTCGTTTCCACAGCATTGCCGTCCTTTACGAAATGGAGATTCAAAACGACATCGGTGGCGCTTGCCTGTGTCAGCATCAAAGTCTTGTACATATAGTATGAGTCACCATTGCCGGGTGATTTCACCATCTGCGGGACAAGGACACCCCGGGCGCCTGTGGCGGCACCGTTGTACATCAGGCAGCCGCTGATATTATCGAACTCAGGCTTTACGTCGGACAGGCCGTTCAGCATCCCCCTGATTATTACTGTGACTGGAATGTGCTGCCGCTCCGAGAGAACCCTGACGAAAGCATCTTCGCATTTGGTTGAGATGGGCTTATAGTAGCTCCATAGACTGTCAGTCGGGTTTGCAGACGTTATAATGCGGTCAGCATCGTTCAGTATCGATCTGTCCAGATTGCCCCAGGCGGAAAAGTCGAATTCACTCTTGTCGACTTTCATAATCAGTGTGTCACCGATATACTTTTTTTCGACGGCAATCCAATGCGCGTCTCCTGTGAATCTGTCGGCCAGCATCAGATCCATCTTGTGCACATAGTGGCTGTCCACACGGCTCAGGTCCACGTGCAGGTAGCACGGGCACTTATCGCGATTCTCCTTGATGCACGAGGAGAGCGCTGCGCACGCGACGGCAATCATTATCATGGTTTTCAGTTTCATTTCAGAACAGATAGTTGATAGATACTGACAAGTCTGGCAGAAGAGCCGGACCGCGCTTGTGATCTGATATCCGGCCGCACACCGGCCCCATATAGTATGTAGTGTCGTGAAGGGCGGCCAGAATCCCGGCACCGACAGTAAGGCGCCAACGTTTGCCCAGCTCCTTGCACCATCCGGCGGCAAGGCCCGTCGCTATAGCCTGGCCATCGAAGCAGCCGCTGTCTAAGACATTGGCCACGCTGTAGACAGATGCCATGGCTTTGCCTTCGAAATACCAGCCAACGAATGGTGTGTCAACCCAGTACCTGACGCCGAGCACAGGTGTCGCCTGTCGCAACTGTGTCTGGCTGGCTGTTCCGCGCATATAGGTAAATGGGTTGTAATGCATGCCGGCCAATATGCCCCAATGCTGTCCGGTGCAGATTTCTAAGGTGACGTTGATGCATCCCAGCATAGCCCATTGGATTGCATCCGTGCCCAGCGCCCATCTGTAAGTGGAGTCGACCTTTTCGCCCGCCTGCACAGGCACTGCACAGAGCAGAAGAAGCGTCGTTGCCAATAATAACTTTGTCTTCATTTCCGTTTGTTTTGACGATGGCAAAATTATGGGTGCATCAACCCTCAAAACGGAAAGTTTCCAGATTTGTGGTGAACCATTTCCGTTTGCAAAAACGAATTGCTATTTTCGCAATCGCTATAATTTTGAAAACGTATGAAACAAACTCCGATACTTCTTTTGACAGGTTATCTGGGCAGCGGCAAAACGACCCTGGTAAACCGCATCCTCGCCAACCGCAAGGGAATCCGCTTTGCCGTAATTGTAAATGACATCGGCGAGGTCAATATCGATGCCGACCTGATTGCCAAAGGCGGCATTGTCGGCAGCAAGGATGACAGCCTGGTGGCGCTTCAGAACGGCTGCATCTGCTGCACCTTGAAGATGGACCTGGTGGAACAGATTGCCGGCCTTGTAGAGCAGCAGACCTTCAATTATATTGTGATTGAGGCCAGCGGCATCTGCGAACCGGCGCCGATAGCCCAGACTATATGTTCAATTCCATCGCTCGGACCACAGTTCAACCGCTGCGGAACCTGCTACCTGGACAGCATTGTCTCCGTGGTAGACGCCCTCCGTCTCAAGGATGAATTCGACTGCGGCGGTGCCTTGCAGCGTCCCGGAATCGAGGAGGACGACATAGAAAACCTGCTGATACAGCAGATTGAATTCTGCAACGTTATCCTGCTCAACAAGGCTTCAGAATTGACTCCCACAGAGCTTGGTCGTGTAAAGGCAATTGTACGCGCAATTCAGCCATCGGCAGAGATTTTGGAGTGCGACTATGCCGACGTAGACCTGGACAAGTTGCTGAACACCCGCTGTTTTGATTTTGAGAAGGCGGCTACTTCTGCCGCATGGGTGCGGGAACTGGAAGGAGACGGACACGACCACGATCACGAACTGGAAAACGAGGAGGAGGGGGAGAGCGAAGAGTATGGTATCGGCACCTTTGTCTACTACCGCCGTCTCCCGTTCGATATGAACCGCTTTGACTATTTCATCAACAGGAACTTTACTTCCAATATAATCAGGGCAAAAGGCATCTGTTGGTTTGCAGATGACAACGACATGAGCTATTTGTTCGAAAGTGCCGGACGGGAGAAGAAGCTCTCCGAAGTCGGATACTGGTACGCCACCGCTCCAGAAGAAGACCTGAAGCGGATAGCTGAGCAGGATCCGAATTTTCTGAGGGATTGGGATGAAAAAGTAGGCGACCGGATGCAGAAAATTGTCTTTATCGGCCAGAACCTGGACAAAGAAAAAATTGCAAAAGATTTAGACTTCTGTCTTGTTGTTAAATAATTTTTTCTTTTTTAATTTTGTAACAAACTGGATTTAATTCAATAACTTAATAAATCGACACAATGGGTAAATTTGAAATTACACTCCGTAAAAACGGAGATCCGCAGTTTGTTCTGAAGGCTGCCAACGGCCGCGTCATCCTCGCAAGCCAGGGCTATAAATCAAAGAAATCTTGCCTCGAGGGTATTGACTCCGTTAAGAAGAACGGTCCCCAGGACGATCGTTTCGAGCGCCTTACCGCAAAGAACGGTCAGCCTTACTTCAATCTGAAGGCTTCCAACGGTCAGGTAATCGGCACCAGCGAGATGTATTCCAGCGCAACTGCAATGGAGAAGGGCATCGCTTCCGTTAAGAAGAATGCTGCTGACGCAGAGGTTGTTGATCTCTCCCTGTAGCATCTGCGGATTCTCCGCAAATAAAATAAGGCGTGTGAAATCTCACACGCCTTATTTTATTACACATCACTCGTACTCCTACAGATCTGAGTAGCTGGGGGAGAAAGTGTCGCCCAGGGAAGGGTCGCCGGTATTGTACCCTTTCTTGAGCCATTTTGCGCGTTGCGCAGAGGTGCCATGGGTGAACGAATCGGGATAAGAACGGCCGTAGGTGTTCTTCTGGATGCGGTCGTCACCGATGGCAGCGGCTATATTCAGACCCTCTTCGATGTCACCCGGCTCCAGCGAACCAAAGCGCTTGTTGTCGTAGTAGGCCCAGATTCCGGCATAGAAGTCGGCCTGAAGTTCCAGACGTACGCTAAGCTGGTTGGCAGTCTTTTCGTTGCTGCGGGAGCGTTTCTGGTTGACCTGATTGAGGGTTCCGAGCAGATACTGCACGTGGTGGCCGACTTCGTGGGCAATGACGTATGCCCAGGCAAAGTCGCCGGTGGTGCCGAACTGCTTTTTCATATCCTTGAAGAAAGAGAGGTCAAGATACACGCTCTGGTCTGCACTGCAGTAGAATGGACCCGACTGGGATGTGGCTCCGCCGCAACCCGACTGTACGCTGCCGTCGAAGATGACCAGTTTGGGAGGTGTGTATGTGAGACCGTTCTGCTTGAATATCTGCGTCCAAACATCCTCTGTGCCCGCCATAATGATGGAGGCAAAATCGTAGAGTTCCTGGTCTTCTGCGTTGGCTTCAGTGGTCTGGGTAGTTGTGATGTCACCGTAATCCATATTCTGGAGCACTGCGGAGGGATCCTGCCCTGTAAGCATCCAGATGAGACCTGCTATAATGAGGCCGCCCAGTCCGAGGCCGCCCGCTGCGACCGCTCCACCACCGCGACGGCGGTCTTCTACATTAGAACTTTTTCTTCTTCCTTCTAGTTGCATAGCTTTAGTTATTTGATTGATTAGACAAATATAATTATTTCGATACAAATATTATCTTCGTGGCGGAAATAATAGTCGCCATTTATGTTTCACGAACTCTCGCAGGAAGATAATTTTGTAAGGAGATTTGTCGGTTCGGCAAAGCGCTGCTGGATTTCTCCGGCGCTGGACGATTACCGTGTCAGTTCGATAACATACGGCGATTTGATGGCCGATATCGAGCGGCTGCTGATTCTCTGGCGCGCCGCCGGTCTTAATAAGGGCGACAAGATAGCCCTAAACGCCCGCAGCAGCGCAGCCTGGGCAAAAGTCTTTATGGCGGCTCAGATTGGCGGCTATGTCTCGGTCCAGATCTTCAAAGGATTCACCCCGGCCGATACGATGGGGCTGGTGATCCATAGCGGCTCCCGCATCCTGTATACAGAAAAGGCCATCTTCTGCAAGATGGATTTTGAAAAGATGCCGGAACTTATCGCGGCAATCGATGTCAATACCGGCGAACTGCTGGCCGGTCGTGGCGGTTTTGACGACGTTTTTGACAGGTTCGACGCTCTCTATGGAGATGTCCATCCGGACGGCTTGAAACCGGAAGATGTTATACTTCCGGAAATCGGACTGGACGACCTTTCGGCCATAATGTACACCTCTGGCTCCACCGGCAATCCCAAGGGGGTGATGCTTACCAACCGTAACATTTCGGCCAATCTGTATGCCATCGAGCGCCATTTCCCATACAGGGAAGGGGAATGCTATGTCAGCATCCTTCCGTTTTCCCATATATTCGGCATGGTATACGACATGCTGGTGCCATTGTCGCTGGGCATGCATCTGGTGATTCTGGGTGTGCCCCCGGCTCCCGCCAATCTTATTCCGGTCATGAACGTATACAGGCCGCACGTCTTTTTTGCCGTGCCGCTGGTATTGGAAAAGCTGGCGGACGCTACAGTTGGCGCTTACCTCAAGGGCGAGGCCCTGCCAAACTGGAACGACCTTCACAACATCTTTATGCAGGCTCTGGGCGGTAATGTGGAACTTTTTGCCAGCGGCGGTGCAGCTGTCGATGAAAATCTTGAGAAGTTGCTCGTCCGGAAACTCAAGGTCCCCTTCATTACCGGTTATGGCATGACGGAGGCGGCTCCGACAATAGCTCTTGGTGATTACGGCGACTATTGCCTGCGCGAGTGCGGCAAGGTGCAGGAGGAGGTTGTGCAGATGAAGATTGATTCCGCCGACGGCGCCGGCATCCCCGGCGAAATCCTGCTTAAGGGCCCGGTCATCTTCAAGGGGTACTATAAGAACGAAGAGGCGACCCGCAAGGCATTTACCCCGGACGGATGGTTCCGCACCGGAGACGTCGCGGTCCTTGAAGACGGTAAACGCGTCTTCATAGTAGGTCGTTGCAAGAACATGATACTCCGCTCCAACGGTCAGAATGTCTTCCCGGAAGAGATTGAAGTTATATTGAATTCGCTCCCTTATGTCGCTGAGTCGATTGTCGTAGAAAAGAAGGGACGTCTTTCTGCCATCATAGTTCCAAAGAGCGACGAGGTGGCCAACAACAACATCTCCGCAAAGTCACTTAACGGCATCATGCAGAAGAACATCCGCCACCTGAACAGCCGCATCCCTGCATACTCTGCGGTGTCGGGCTTCCGGCTTCAGTATGAGCCGTTTGCCAAGACACCTAAGGGTACCATCAAGCGGTTTATGTACACAGAATAGACACGGAAAGTATCATTTAAGGTTTTTTTCGTACATTTGTGAGATTTTACGTCACATTTGTATGAAGCTTTTACAGGAAAAACTCTCGCAATTTACGATTCCACAGGATCTTAAAAATGCGGGTATTTACCCTTACCACCGCGCCATCTGCAGCGAACAGGGCGACGAGGTAATCATCAACGGCAAGAAGGTGCTGATGTTTGGCTCAAACAGCTACCTTGGCCTTACAAACGATCCCAGAGTAAAAGAAGCAGCCATTGAGGCTATTAAAAAATATGGCACCGGATGTGCCGGCAGCCGATTTCTTAACGGATCCCTTGATATTCACGAGCAGACGGAGAAAAGACTTGCAAAGTTTGTCGGCAAGGAAGAGGCGGTAATCTTCTCTACCGGTTTCCAGGTCAACCTGGGCGTGGTATCCTGCCTCTGCGGCCGCAACGACTATATCCTTCAGGACGAGCGCGACCACGCCTCCATCATAGAGGGCCGCCGCCTTTCGCCCGCCAACTATCTCAAGTTCCGTCACAACGACATGACGCATCTCGAGAGCAAGCTGCGCAAGTGCGAGAGCGACAAGATCAAGCTTATCGTGGTTGACGGCGTGTTCAGTATGGAAGGCGATGTGGCTCCTCTTAAGGATATTGTTGCTCTGGCTGATAAGTATCAGGCAGCAGTGATGGTAGATGAGGCGCACGGTATCGGCGTCTTCGGCCCCAACGGCCAGGGCGTCTGCTGGGCACAGGGCGTCACCAAGGATGTCGACCTGATAATGGCCACCTTCAGCAAGAGTTTTGCCTCCCTGGGCGGCTTTATCGCCACCGATAAGATAACTGCCGAGTTCATTCGCCATCAGGCGCGTTCTTATATATTCAGCGCCAGCGCGACACCCGCCGCCATCGGTGCGGTCAACGCCAGCCTGGACATCATGGAGAGCGAGCCGGAGCGCATCCAGCATCTGTGGGACATCACCCGCTTTGCAATTGAAGGATTCCGCAATATGGGCTGCGAGATCGGCAATACTTCCACTCCGATCATTCCGCTGTATATCCGGGACAACGAGAAGACATTCTGCGTTACCCGCGACTTGTTCGATGAAGGCCTGTTCGTGAACCCCGTGGTTTCGCCCGCAGTACCTTCGGAAGATACACTCATCCGCTTCTCGCTGATGGCCACCCACACCCAGGCACAGGTTGAGTTTGCTCTGGAGAAAATCCAGAAGATCTTCAAGAAATACGGTATCATTAAATAATGGCACAAAAGGTCGTACTTCTCACCGGAGGATCTTCCGGCATCGGTGCTGAGGCTGCAAGGCTTTTGGCCGAGGCTGGCTATAAGGTATATGCAGGCTCCCGCAGAGGTACGTTAACCGCAGAGTGCGAGGGCAAGGTCACTCCGGTTGTCCTTGATGTCAACGATCAGGAGAGCGTGGATGCAGTTGTCGAGGAGATTGTGGAAAAAGAGGGACGCATCGATGCTCTGGTATGCAACGCAGGCAACGGCATCGCTGGCTCGGTAGAGAACACCACCGTAGACGAGGCCAAATATCAGTTCGAGACCTGCTTCTTCGGCGCCCACCGCGTAATCAAGGCGGTCCTGCCGTATATGCGCGAGGCCAAACAAGGCAAGATTATTACCGTCAGCAGCGTTGCCGCCAATGTCCCGATTCCTTACCAGACATTTTACAGCAGCGCCAAAGCCGCCGTGCTCATTTATACGAAGGCCCTTTCTCTGGAGGTGAAGCCTTTCGGCATCCAGTGCTGCAGCATCCTTCCGGGCGATACCAAGACCGGATTCACCGCAGCCCGCAAGGTCACCAAGGAGTCTGAAAACCCGGACAGTGTCTATTACGAGACTCTAAAGAAGTCTGTAGGCCGCATGGAACACGACGAACAGAACGGCATGCCCGCCGCAAAAATCGCAAAGGCAATCGTAAGGCAGCTTGGCAAACGCAAGATGTCCGCCACCTGCACCCCCCGCGTCGACTACAAGGCCATCAACCTGCTGATCCGCCTGCTTCCCACCAAACTGATGCTCTGGATCGTGGGCAAACTCTACGCCTAGGTCACTCAATTCTAGTACTCGGTCTTGTCTTCTTTTTCACTCCAGAGGCGGAAGCTGTGGAGGGCTTCGTCGCGGAGAAGAGGGGTGATGGGAACGGTGCGGTTTTCCATGTCGCGGTCCAGTTCTTCATAGATGAAATCGTCGGCGAAATTGATGTCGGCGGCATCCTTGCGGTTGTTGCCGTAGAAAATGCGGTCGATACCGGCCCAATAAATTGCACCCAGGCACATCGGGCACGGTTCGCATGAGGTATAGATTATGCAGCCGTCAAGATTGAAAGTCCCCAGCTGTTTGCAGGCCTTACGGATAGCGTTTACCTCGGCGTGGGCTGTGGGATCATTGTCTATGGTGACGCTGTTGCTGGCGCCGGCTATGATCTGACCGTCCTTGACTATGACGGCGCCGAAAGGGCCGCCGCCGTTTACGACGCTGTCGCTGGCCAGTTTGATAGCCTCGCGCATAAAGCGCTTGTCATCTGCTGTAGGAGTATATTTCTTTGCCATTATCGTAGTTCTGCTATGTCGTAAATCAAACGTTCTGTCTTTGCCCAGCCCAGGCACGGGTCGGTGATGGATTTGCCGTAGACGCCGCCGTCAAAGCTCTGGCAGCCGTCTTCGAGGTAAGACTCAATCATAAGGCCTTTGAGCAGTTTGCCGATGTCGCTGCTGTGACGTGCGCTGTGGAGCACCTCCTTGGCGATGCGGATCTGCTGCTCGTACTGTTTGCCCGAATTGGAGTGGTTGGTGTCCACTATGAGGGCGGGATTTGGCAGCTGGGACTGAGCGTATTTCTCGCAAAGGAGCATCATATCCTCGTAGTGATAGTTGGGAATATTGCGGCCGTTCTTGCTCACGCTGCCGCGCAGGATGGCGTGGGTGAGGGGATTGCCCTTGCTGGTAACCTCCCAGCCGCGATAGATGAAAGTATGAGAGAGCATGGCGGCGTGAATGGAATTGATCATCACGTTCATATCGCCGCTGGTGGGATTCTTCATGCCGACGGGAATGGTGAGGCCGCTGGCGGTGAGGCGGTGGATCTGACTCTCTACGCTGCGGGCACCAACTGCAACATAAGAGAGCATATCGGACAGATATGTATGGTTCTCCGGGTAGAGCATTTCGTCGGCACCGGAGAAGCCGCTTTCGGAGAGGACGCGCATGTGCAGATGGCGGATGGCGATCAGACCGCCGAGCATGTCGGCACTGCTGTGAGGGTCGGGCTGATGCAGCATACCTTTGTAGCCTTCGCCGGTTGTGCGCGGCTTGTTTGTGTATATGCGCGGAACTATAGTGATCTCGTCCTTGACCTTTTCCTGTACTTCGCGCAGGCGGGTCACATAATCCAGCACGGCGTCCTCGCGGTCGGCTGAGCACGGTCCGATTATCAGCAGCAGGTTGTGACTGCGGCCGGTTATGATATCCTTTATCTTCTCGTCATTTGCCTCCTTGATCTTGTCAAGGCCGGCGGGAAGCGGGTATTGCTGTTTAATCTTTTCTGCGGTAGGCAGTTCGCGTTTGATTTCCAGATTCATTACTTCTTATTGAATAATTTTCTCCTTTCGGTAGAAGTTATCATCATTTGCTTGATTGTGGCCTCGTCGCCACTGGCGATGGCTTTCTTGAGCCGGTCGAATTCTTGCTCGAACAGGTCCATCTGGCTGAGCAACTCCTCTTTGTTGAGCATGAACAGTTCCGGCCACATATTCTCGTTTATATTGGCGATTCGGGTAAGGTCGCGGAAACTATCGCCGGTATAATCGACCAGATGCTTGGAATCCTTGCTGCACATAAGGCTGACGGCGATACAGTGGGTCAGCTGCGAGAGAAAGGCAATCATCTCGTCGTGTTCTTCCGGAGTCAGGATTGAGATTTGGCCGAAGCCAAGGATGCGGCCGATTTCGGTGGCGGTGTCGATGGCTTGCTGCGTATTCTTCCCGGTGGGTGTGATGATGTAATTTGCTCCTTCGAACACCTTGGGATTGCGGCTGGAGATGCCGGAGGTTTCGCGGCCTGCCATCGGGTGGGCAGCGATAAATTCGACGTCGCTGCGGAGCATATCCTGAATCTTTGAAACGATGGCACCCTTGACGCCGGTGACGTCGGTGATGATTGCGCCGCTCTTGAAGCAGTCCTGATACTTCTCAATCCATTCGACAAACAGCTTGGGGTAGACGGCGAATACAACGATGTCGAAACTGCTTACAAACCCTTTTGTTACATCTATTGTGCCGCAGTCAATTATACCCTCTTTAAGGGCGGTATCGACGGTGCTCTGGCGGGCTGAAATGCCGCCTACGTACCAGCCGCTCGCGTGCAGCTTTTCTGCGTAGGAGGCGCCAATCATGCCGAGGCCTACAATCAGTATTTTACTCTCTTTATTCATCTTTAACTTCGATGCCGAGTCGCTTTATTGCTTCAAAAAATCCGGGGTAACTCTTGGATACCGATTCGCAGCCGTTTAAGTCAGCCCCGAACAAAGTCGCCATTGCTGTCAGACTCATGGACAGGCGGTGGTCGTTATGGCTGTCAAAGGTAATGTTTTCTTTCTCAAGAGATGCCCTGCGCTGCTGCGGAACCGGCCTGATTTCTACAGAATTGTCTCCAACGATGGCTCCGGCCCCCGCCTTTTCCAGTTCGGTGACGATATCTGCTATGCGGTCGCTCTCCTTGATGCGCAGTCTGGCGGTATTGGTAAACCGGGCACCGTGTTTTATTGCAGCCATGGTAAACAGCACCGGCCCGAGGTCAATGCAGTTGCCAAGGTCAATCTCGCACCAGCCTCTATTCAGCGCGTCGAAGTGCCTGCGGTAAATCTTGTCGCCCTGCAGCGAGTTGGGTTTTAGCCCCAGCAGCGTGACATCCCCGCCGATCTGGTTGAAAATATCCAGGAAGGCGGCGTTGGACCAGTCGCCCTCCACAGTGCAGTCGGGCAGGTCAAAACGCTGGTTTCCGGGCACAAGGATATGGTTGCCGTCCATCCGGACTTTGATGCCAGATTCACGCAGCACATCCAGCGTGATGTCGATGTATGGCCGGCTCTGGACCGGCGGAGTTATCCATATTTCGCTGTCTTCTTCCAGCAGTGGCAGGGCAAACAGCAGGCCGGTGACAAACTGGCTGCTGATGCTGCCGTCGATATGGAACAGGCCTCCGTTCAGATGACCTTCGGCCTCTATGCTGTCGCTGTTAATTGTATACGATATATTCTGGTCCTTGAAGATCCTTTCGTACTCTCCGATGCCCCTGGAAATGAGCTTTGGGGTTCCTGTCAAACAGGCCTTGCCATTGAGCGCAAGCGCCACCGGTATCATGAACCGCAGCGTGGAGCCGCTTTCGCGGCATGGAAGGGGGCTGGAAGTTGTGGCGCCTGGCTCCACCGTTACCACATCTCCTTCTACATTGACTTTTGCCCCTAGGGCGGTGATGCAGTCTATCGTGGCAAGGATATCGTTGGACAAGTCGACATTACCTATAACAACCCGCCTGCCGCTTAGAAAAGCGGCCAGCAACAGCCGGTGCGCATAGCTCTTGGAAGGAGGAGCCATTGCGACACCGCGGGCGACACCCTTGCTTATGTGACAGACGCTCATTCAGAAAGGAGGATGTCTATGGCGTCTATGTAACCGGCCAGGCCGTGACCGGCAATGGAAGATTTGCAGACGGGCCTGATATAACTCCACTGGCGGAAATCCTCGCGGGACGATATCTCGCTGATATGCACCTCTACGCAGGGAATCCTGACAGCCTTTAGCGCGTCCATCAGGGCGATGCTGGTGTGGGTGTAAGCGCCGGGATTGAAAACGATGCCGTCGACGCCGTCGAAGTAGGCCTGTTGGATCTTGTCCACAAGGGCGCCTTCGTGATTGCTCTGGTAGCATTCCACCTCGATACCGCGTTCGCGGGCGTAATCTTCTACCATATGTACCAGGTCGGCGTAGGTTTCGTTGCCGTAGATGTCGGGCTCGCGTATGCCCAGCATATTCAGGTTGGGTCCGTTAAGTACCAGCAGTTTCATTTCTTCTTGAATATTGAGTTGGAGAAAGCCCCCTTGAGGGCGTCGCAGATTACAATTGCCGTCATTGCATCAACCACGGGGCAGATGCGGCGGATGATGGCGGGATCGTGACGGCCATTGATATTTATGGTAGTGTTGCCGCCGGTTGCCATATCCACAGTCTTTTGTTCGCGTGCGATGGATGGAGTCGGCTTGACGGCACAGCTGAATACCACCGGCATTCCGTTGGAATAACCGCCGTTGATGCCGCCGTTGTTGTTGGTGTACGTCCTGACTGTGCCGCCGTCGCTGTAGAATTGGTCGTTGCAGGTGGCGCCGGAGACATCCTTGAAGCCGAAGCCGAGGCCGAATTCGATGCCTTTTATGCCGCCAATGGAGAGCATCGCATTGGACAGGGTGCCCTCCAGACTGCCGAACCACGGTTCGCCGACGCCGGCAGGGAGATGGGTGATAGCGGTTTGTATTGTGCCGCCGATGGAATCAAGGTCCAGACGCTTGTTCTCTATCGCGGCCAGCATCTTGCCCTCAATATCGGCCAGAACGGGGAAATCTTTGCCGGCGAGCGCCGCTATCTGGACATCCAGCTTGTCGGCATTGACACTGTCAAACGGGTCGTCCTTGATGCCGCCGCAATAAGATATGTGAGTGCCGATCTTTATGCCGATATCCTCCAAAGCTTTGCGGCAAATGGCGCCCAGAGCCACTATCGGAGCTGTCAGTCGGCCGGAGAAGTGTCCGCCGCCGCGCCAGTCCTCAAAGCCCTGATGGACAATGTGGCTCACGTAGTCGGCGTGGGAAGGACGCGCCAGGGTATGATTGGCCTCGTAGTCGCCGCTGCGGGTATTGGTGTTCTCTATGGTGATGCAGATCGGTTCGCCGGTGGTGAAACCATTGAAAACGCCGCTGAGAATGCGGAAGTTGTCGGGCTCTACACGGGCGGTCTCGGTTGCACCGGAGGGACGCCTCTTTGCCAGGGCGGCGGCGATAATGTCGTCGCTGACGGCAATGCCGCATGGCATACCGTCCAGCACCGCGCCGATGGCCTCGCCGTGGCTTTCGCCGAACAGCGTCAGGGTTATGTTCTTGCCAAGGATGTTGCTCATATCGCTAAATCTTGGATGTTGACTTTTTCAAAGGAGAAGCTGCCTGTCTCGCTGACCTTGACCACGGTGATGCCGTCGCCGGAAGCCTTCTTATCGTGTGCGATAAGGGCCTTGAGTGTCTCGGCCGGGATGTTGTGAGATGTAGGCAGGCCGTATTTCTGAAGCACTTTTAGGATGCGGCTGCGGGCATCGCCCTCTGCAAAGCAGAGCATGCCGAGGGCCACCGCCTCGCCGTGGAGATACTCACCGCAGGCTGCCGCCTCAATGGCATGGCCAACCGTGTGTCCGAAGTTGAGCACACGGCGCAGCCCCTTTTCGCGGGGATCTGCCTTTACCACTGCCTGTTTTACATTCAGGCTGCGGCGGATTATTTCGTCTATGTCGGCCATCAGGTCGGTGGAATTCTCGATAATCGAGAAGAGCTCGGCGTCACTGGTGGCCGCCATCTTTATGGCTTCCGCCAGGCCGTTTATCAGCTGACGCTGCGGCAATGTACGAAGCGTGTCGGAATCTATCAGCACCTTGCAGGGCATGTGAAATGCGCCGACGATGTTCTTTACACCGCAGAAGTCGATTGCGGTTTTGCCGCCTATTGATGAATCCAGCTGGGAAAGAAGGGTAGTGGGGATGTTGTAGAATCGCAGACCACGCATATATGTCGCCGCAGCATAACCTGCCAGGTCGCCGACCACGCCGCCGCCGACGGCTATAACCGCATCGCTGCGGGTAAATCCGCCCTCTACCAGCGCCTCCAGAACCGCTTTATATGTATGGATGTTCTTGCTGGCTTCGCCCTGCTCAAACGTATGGATAATCACCTCTGTGGCGCGCCCTTTGAGCGATTCGGCAACGGTTGCTGCATACTGCGCCGGAACGCCGCTGTCGGTGACAATCATCACCTTGGAACCGCAGATGCCCAGCAAGGTGCCTGCCTGGGCCAGCGATCCGCGCTGAATGATGATGTTGTGGCCGGGAGTCTTGGCACCGCAGATAATCTCGGTCTGATAGTCTTTTGAAACAGAAATAACGCCCTTCAGAAAGTCGGCGTAATGGCTCTTGAGACGCTCGCCTTCTATCTGGCCGCACCGCCTCTCAATCATCTCCTTTTCCCGCACCAGATCCTCTACGGGCAGGCCGCATTCCTTCTTGTAAAGGGCAATCCGCTCCGCCGCAGCCATCCTCTTGAGGAACAGCCCGGCCATCTGCGAATCTATTTCGTCTATTATCTTGCGTTCGTCTGTCATATTTCACAAAGATAGAGTGAATTTTTCATAATTTTAGGGCAAATTTTATTTATGAAGCAAAAGGACATCCTTCTGGAGGGCATTCGCACCGGTATGCCGCTTACGCTCAGGGACCGCGTCAAGCTGACCCTGCTGCTCTGCGGCCCTGCGATACTTGCCCAGCTGGCCTCCACGCTGCTGCAGTTCATAGATGCCTCCATGGTCGGCAGCCTTGGCGCCGGTCCGTCTGCCTCAATCGGCCTGGTATCGACCTCTATCTGGCTGATTGGCGGTTTCTGCATTGCCAACGGCCAGGGGTTCAGCGTGCAGGTGGCGCATAATATCGGCGCTAACGATTTTGCCGCAGCCCGCAACGTGCTGCGCCAGGGTCTGGCGGTGGTGCTGGTCTTTTCCGTTGTCCTCAGTATTATCGGCCTTCTGATTTCCGGTGCACTGCCGCGTTGGCTGGGCGGCGAAGCTGCTATTCAGGACGATGCGTCGGCCTATTTCCGCATTTTCTGCATGTTTGTACCGATGATGCAGCTGAGCTTCTTCGGCATCACTATGCTGCAGTGCAGCGGCGATATGAAACTGCCGGCGCTGATGGATATTCTGATGTGCGTGATGGATGTCATCTTCAACTTTTTGCTGATATTCCCGACTCGTGAGTTAACTGTCTTGGGCTTGACCTTCACAATGCCTGGCGCCGGCATGGGAGTGCGCGGCGCCGCCCTCGGCACAGGTCTGGCAGAGGCAATCACCGCCGTCATCCTGATGTATTTCCTGTTGGTCAAAAACCGTCAGTTGGGCATCTTCCGCTGCAAAGGCTCGTTCAGTCCCGATTTGGGCGTGCTTCGCAAGGCCTCCAAGATAACCGGCCCGCTCTGGTTCCAGAATCTGGTGATGCGCGGCGCCTATATCGCCAGCACACTGATTGTTGCGCCGCTGGGTGCGGTGGCGATTGCCGCCAATTCGTTTGCAATTATCGCAGAGAGCTTCTGCTATATGCCCGGCTACGGTATGGGCGATGCCGCCACCACACTGGTCGGCCAGAGTCTTGGCGCATCACGTAAGGACATGGCGCGCAGCTTCTCCCGCATCACCCTTGGCCTGGGAGTCGGCATGATGGTGATCTTGGCGGTGGTGATGTATTTCCTGGCGGTACCGATAATGAGCCTGCTGAGCGTCGATGCCGAAGTCGTCGCTTTGGGCGCTCGCTGTCTGCGGTTGGAGGCATTCGCCGAGGCGGGATATGCCGCGTCCATCGTGGCCTTCGGTGCCTGCGTCGGTGCCGGGGATACCAAGGTGCCGGCGTTGCTCAATCTTATCAGCGTATGGGCCGTACGTATCGTGCTGGCCATTATCCTGACTCCGAAATATGGCCTTATGGGCTACTGGATAGCGATGTTCATTGAACTGAACGTCCGCGGACTGTTGTTTGTGCTGCGCATCCGGGGCACAAAATGGATGAATCATAATCTTACGCAAAAAGCAACCGTATGATAAGTATAAAAGACAAGGTATTTGGCGGCGAAAGGCCGCTGTTTGAAACTCACGGCGCCCGGCTGGAGAACATCGTGATTACCGACGGTGAGTCTGCAATAAAGCATTGCAGCGATCTGGAAGTGGTAGGATGCAAGTTCTATGGAAAGTATCCGCTCTGGCATGTCGACGGATGCAGTGTGGAGGATTGCTACTTTGCCCCGGAGGCACGCTCGGCCATCTGGTATACCAACGGCCTGCGTATGGCCCGGTGCACCATTGACGGGCCAAAATTCTTTCGCGAAATGCACGATGTGGCACTGGAGAATGTTGTAATTAACGATGCCGACGAGACTTTCTGGAAGGTGGATGGGCTGCATCTCAAGGACGTCACGCTTCGCGGCGGTACATATCCTTTCATGTTCTCTGAGAACATAGAGGTGGACAATCTGGACAGTGACTCCAAATATGTATTCCAGTATTGCAAGAATGTGGTGGTTCGCAATTCCAGAATCATTACCAAGGATTCGTTCTGGGAGTGTGAGAACGTCACTATCTACGATTCTTTGATAGACGGCGAGTATCTTGCCTGGCATTCAAAGAATGTCCGGCTCGTCAACTGCCGCCTGGCCGGCGAGCAGCTGCTCTGCTACGTTGACAATCTTGTGCTTGAGAATTGCACTTTTGACGCCGCCTGCGACCGCGTGTTTGAGTATTCCACTGTCAATGCAGATATCCGCGGGCATATCACCAACATCAAAAATCCAACTTCCGGCCATATTGTGGCCGATTCCATTGGAAGCGTGACGATAGACGACAATATCCGGCAGCCGGCCGACTGCATAATAGAAACAAGATAACGACTATGAAAAAATTCGACTTTGAATCTTTGATTGAGCGCCGCGGCAGCGGTTGTTATAAATGGGATGCCGATTTGCCCGCAGGTGTTGAACTGACGCCTGCAGAGAGGGCGGATGTGATTCCGCTCTGGGTGGCCGACATGGATTTCCCGGTGGCGCCATGCGTACTGGAGGCTATGCAGCGCCGTCTGGAACACGGCGTATTCGGCTATGTAAAGCCGCTGGAGCCGTATTTTGAGGCGGTAATAAACTGGTTTAAAGACCGCCATGGTGTGGAGTTCCGTCGCGACTGGATGCTATATACAACCGGCGTTGTGCCGGCCATCTCCGCTTGCATTAAGGCGCTGGCATCGGAAGGCAGCGGTGTCATTATTCAGACGCCCGTTTACAACTGCTTCTTCTCTTCCGTCAAGAATAACGGCGGCACGGTGGTGGAGTCGCCGCTGCTGCGCCGTGAATTTCCCGACGGCCGCTTTACATACGATATGGATTTTGATGATCTGGAGGCTAAATGTGCCAATCCGGACAATAGGATCCTGCTGCTCTGTAATCCTCACAACCCTGCGGGGAGGCTTTGGGATGCAGATGAACTTCGCAGGGCGGGGGAAATTGCGATGCGTCACGGCGTCATAGTCATAAGCGACGAAATCCATTGCGAAATAATTCCAGGCGGCGTGGTGTATACTCCGTTCGCATCTTTGTCTGAAGCATTTATCCACAACAGCGTCACCCTGGTTTCACCATCCAAGAGTTTCAACTTTGCCGGCCTCAAGATGGCCAGCATCATCACCGACAGGCCGCTCTGGCGACAGGCAATAGAGCATGTGCTCAACGTGTATGAGATCTGCGACGTCAATCCCTTCGGTCCGGTGGCGACTATCGCGGCTTATTCCAACGAAGGTGCCGAGTGGCTGGCAGGAATGAATGCGGTTGTGCGTAGAAACTACGACGCCTTGCTGACTGCATTCAAGAAAGAATTGCCTGATTTCCCCGTTGCTGACCTTCAGGCGACCTATCTTGCCTGGGTAGATACTTCTGTGCTAAAAATGCCTTCAATGGAGATAGAGAAGGCGCTGCTGCGCTCCGACCACGTATGGATAAATGCCGGAATTATGTACGGTGACGACAATTACATCCGCATCAACATTGCCTGCCCGCCAAAGATGTTCGATAATGGTTTGGCACGGGTTGTGTCAGGTCTTAAACGTTTAGAAACGAATAAAAACGAATAATATGAAACGGTTTGTACTTTTTATTTGCGCTCTGGCGCTTGGCGTTTGCACTTTTGCGCAGGATCTTGATGATACCTGGAACTATCCTCCGCTGCTCTCGGCCAAGGATGCTCCCGACAGTTACTTTATCCTGCCCGAAGCTCCGCTGCCAAACGACGCCATTTTTGCCTACGACTATTCGCAGTATCTGTGGGGCAAACTCCAGCGTAACTCTCCCCGCGGTGAGCAGGCTGCAGAAGATGCCAAGCTCGATATAGACCATGTACTGGCCAACTTTTCTCCCTGCATGGGTGCGGTGCTTTCACGAACCACTACGCCGACAATTGCCCACATGCTGGCTGGACTTGTCAACCTGGAGGCCACTACAACGGCAAAGGATCATTATATGCGAGTACGCCCGTTCGTGCTTTTCAACGAGCCTTCGCTGACACCGGAAGACGAGCCTTATCTGCGAAGCAACGGCTCATATCCTTCCGGACATGCCTGCTTCGGCTGGGCCGTGGCACTAATTCTGGCCGAAATCAACCCGGATCGCCAGAACGAAATCTTTAAGTACGGCTATGAATTCGGCCAGAGCCGCGTAATCTGCGGCGTTCATTTCCAGAGCGACGTGGATGCCGGCCGTCTGATGGGTGCCGCCACCGTCGCCCGTCTCCACGCCGACAAGGAATTTATGAAGACGCTGGAAAAAGCCAAGAAGGAGTTCTCGAAAGTCGCCAGGAAAAGCAAGTAAACAAAAAGCCAGACAGTTCGTCTGGCTTTTCTGTGCTCCCTCAGGGTCTCGAACCCTGGACCCCAACATTAAGAGTGTCGTGCTCTACCAACTGAGCTAAGGAAGCGTTTGGGACTGCAAATGTATAACTATTTTTAGAATTGTCAAATTTTGGGGCGCTTTTTTTAATAACTTTGCCTGCGTATGGCAAAAGACTTTACACGAGATTTACAGAAGATATTTTCTTACGCAAGGGAGGAGGCGGCGCGGCTGGGTAACCGCCGGGCAGGCTTGGACCACATATTCCTGGCACTGCTGCGCGACGGAGACAACGGCGCTACAACTCTGCTTGATGATATGGGTGCCGACCGTAATATCATCAAGGCGGAGATGGAAAGCGTGCTGCGCGAGGCCGAGAGCGTCCCTTTCGAAGAATCCAAGGATATACAGTTTACACAGGATATAGAGGAGTTTTACCGCAACGTGTCGCTGGAGATTTCCCGCACGGGTACAAGTTCCCCTACATTGGATGTAGTTTTGCTGGCGATACTCAAGGATACCAGCACAACCGTTGCACCGATTCTGGCCCGCAGCGGCATCAACTACGATTCGGCGGCGGAATATTTGGCAAAGAAGTCGGGCGAGGCGCCCGCTAAACCTGCCGCCACTGCAAAGAAGGTGGCGATGGATGCCCCCAGAGACAATGCTCCCAAGTTTGAAATTAATTTTGGCGGAGATGCTCTCAAGGAGAAACCTTCCATGAAGACTCCCAACCTGGACAAGTTCGGCACAGACCTTACTGTACAGGCAGCCGCCGGCAGTCTGGATCCTGTTGTGGGCCGTGCAAAGGAGATTGAGCGACTGCTTCAGGTGCTGGTCCGCCGCAAGAAGAACAATCCGGTGCTGGTGGGCGAAGCAGGAGTTGGCAAAAGCGCCATCGTAGAGGGCCTTGCACAGCGTATCGTCAATCACGAAGTACCGCCGGCACTGCAGGGCAAACGCCTCATCACCATCGACATGGGCAGCGTTGTGGCCGGTACAAAATACCGCGGCCAGTTCGAGGAGCGCATGCGCGGCATCGTAGACGAACTCAAAGCATCGGAGGATACAATTATCTTTATAGACGAGTTACACACTCTGGTGGGAGCCGGAGCCCAGGCAGGCAGCCTGGACGCCGCCAACTTGCTTAAGCCCGCCCTTGCTCGCGGAGAAATCCAGTGCATCGGTGCAACCACTCTGGATGAATACCGCCAGGTTATAGAGAAAGACGGAGCATTGGAACGCCGCTTCCAGAAGATTCTTGTGGAGCCTACCGACTACGACCAGACGCTTGCAATACTTGAGGCGCTTAAACCCAAGTATGAGCAGCACCATAACGTCGTCTATACCGACGAAGCTTTGAAGGCCTGTGTTACTCTCTCCAGCCGTTATATCACCGACCGTATGCAGCCCGACAAGGCAATCGACGTGATGGACGAGGCGGGCGCGCGCACAAATGCCGGTCTGGATGCGATGCCGACGGAGAATCCTGAAGCCAACGCTTTGGAGGAGGTCCGTGCCAAAAAGCGTGAGGCTGCCGCCAGCGGCGATTTCAAGGCTGCGGCTGAACTTAAAGAGAAGGAAGAGGCGCTGCTGAAGGCCGCCGACGAAACCGCAGTACAAGCTACTGATAATACGACTCGCACCCTTACAGAAGATGATATTGCGGCCGTCGTTTCAATGATGACAAATATCCCGGTGCACCGCGTAAGCACCTCCGAGGGCGAGCGGCTGCTGACCATGTCAGCCAATCTCAAGAAACAGATTATCGGCCAGGACGATGCGGTGGAGGCGGTGGTAAAGGCTATCCAGCGCAACCGCGCCGGCCTGCGCAATCCCGCCAAGCCTGTCGGCACATTCATCTTCCTTGGCCCTACGGGCGTCGGCAAGACTTATCTGGCCAAGAAACTGGCGGAGTATATGTTCGACAGCGAGGATAATCTTATCCGCATCGATATGAGCGAGTATATGGAGCGCTATTCGGTAAGTTCGCTGATAGGTGCGCCTCCGGGCTACGTGGGTTACGACCAGGGCGGTCAGCTCAGCGAGCAGGTTCGCCGCAAGCCATACAGCGTGGTGCTTTTCGACGAGATAGAGAAGGCGCATCAGGATATCTTCAACCTGCTGCTGCAAGTGCTTGACGAAGGGCGCCTTACCGACGCCGCCGGCCGTCATATCGACTTCCGCAACACCATCCTCATAATGACATCGAATATCGGTAGCAAACAGGCCAGCGAGCTTGGCGCCGGCATCGGCTACAAGACTGCCACCGACGATGCTCCGCACCGCAAGAATGTCATTATCGAGAAGGCGCTGCGCCGCAAGTTCTCGCCGGAGTTCCTGAACCGTATCGACGACCGCATCCTGTTCAATTCGCTCACGAAAGGGGATGTGGAGAAGATTCTTGAGATAGAGCTCGGCAAGTTCCGCAGCCGTATCGCGCAGATGGGCTTCGATATCAAGGTGAGCAAGGAGACCAGGGAGAAGATCCTCGCCGAGGGCTACGATCCCGAATTCGGAGCGCGCCCGCTTGGCCGAGCCATCCAGCGCTACCTGGAAGACCCCGTCGCAGAACTCATCCTCGCCGGCAAGAAACCCACTAAGATTTAAAGACTCAGTAGAGCTTTTGTGAGGCGGCTCCAGGAGAATTCCTGCTTCTTGGCGCGGAGGCCGGGGGTGAAGTCGGGGCGGTGGAAGTAGAAGTCGGCGATGGCCGTTGCAATTGCTGCTGGCTCCGGCTCCACGACATAGCCGCATTCCCCGTCAGGAACTATTTCTGCGAGTCCGCCGACGCGGGTAACCACCATAGGTTTTTCGAAATGATATGCAATCTGAGTGATGCCGCTCTGGGTGGCTGTCTTGTAGGGCTGTACAACAAGGTCGGCGACGTTAAAGAAGTGGCGAACCTGATCGTCAGGAATAAACTTGTCAAACCAGTGGATTCGTCCCTTTAGGTCTAACGAGCGCTCCAACTCCCAGAACTTGTCCTCGTTGGAATAGAACTCTCCCGCCACAATCAGTTCCGCCTTGCTTTCCTGGAGTCCATAGCTGGCCATTGCCTCCAACAGCAGGTCCAGTCCCTTATAATCCCGTATCAGCCCGAAGAAAAGATAGTAATCCTTCTCCGGATCTAGCCCCAGTGCCGCAGCTGCATCAACCTTGGATTCCGGCTCGCCGTAATGGTCGTAGAGCGGGTGAGGTGAGAACACTTTGGGTTTTTCCTTGTCGAACTGTCCCAACTCTTCTATCACAGAATGCGACATCGCAAGGAATCCGTCCACGCTTCTGACAAAGTACCTTGCAAATAACTTGTCGCCGGGCTTCTTGTCGTGCGGTATGATATTGTCTACCAGAGAAATGACCTTGATGCCGCGGCGGCGCAGATAACGGCCTATGGTGCCCAGCGCCGGGCCAAAGTAGGGCATCCAGAATCGCAGCATAACCATATCGGGCTTCTCCTTTGCAATGAGGCGTGCGGTACGCAGCCATGAGAGTGGATTCACCGTGCTTAGCGTGCGTATGATATCCAGATCCTGCGGCGGATGTTCATCCGAGAACTGTGTTTTGCCGGGAAACAGGAATGAGGGATATTGCAGCGTGAAGGTGAATATCTTAACCTGATGACCTTCCGCGAGAAGCTGCCGCGCCAGCCTTTCATTGAAAGTGGCGATGCCTCCGCGATAGGGATATGCCGGACCTACGATTGCTATTTTCATATCCCAAAGTTACGAGTCATTTTTCTAATTAACAACCTATAAAAAGACCGCAGGCGGGATCCGTCTGCGGTCGTGTCCGAAAAATTGCTAACCTATCTGATGAACAGCAGTTCTCTGTACTTGGGAAGCGGCCAGCAGGCATCGTCTACAATCAACTCCAGTTTGTCTATCTGGTAGCGGATTTCGTCCATCTTGGGCGCAACTGTGTCGTGATATGCGATGGCTTTCTTGTGCTCGTCCTCAATCACGTTGGCCTTCTTGCGGGCATTTACAAGGTCGTCTACCATAACCTCTATCTTGGAGGTACGCTCCGCAATCTCTTCTATGATCTTGATATTGCGCTCGGAGAGCTTGGCGCCCTTATCCGGGCCGAATGTGTCGTTCATGTTGCGGACATTCTCAAGCAGCTGGCTCTGATACCTTGTAGCTACGGGAATGATGTGATTCATGGAGAGATCGCCCAGTACGCGGGCCTCTATCTGAATCTTCTTGGTATAGGTCTCCCATTTGACCTCGTTGCGGGCCTCGAGTTCCTTCTTGGTCATGACTCCCAGGCTGGAGAACATGTCTATGCTGCTCTTGTCCAGGAAACGTTCGAAAATTACGGGGCAGGATTTCTCTGTGTCCAGGCCGCGCTTTTCTGCCTCTACAACCCACTCGTCGCTGTAGCCGTTGCCGTCGAAGCGGATGGGCTTACAGGTCTTTATATCCTCTCGGACAACGTCCAGGATGGCGTGGAATTTTGCCGAATGGGGTGCGGGTGTGCCGTCGGCTGCCGGAGCATACTTGGGATCGGAGCTTATAGCAGCAATACGTTCGTCAACGCGTTTTTTGAAGTTTGCAAGGGCCTCGGCCACTGCGGCGTTGAGTGCAATCATTGCAGATGCACAGTTGGCCTCGCTTCCCACGGCACGGAACTCGAATCTGTTTCCGGTGAAGGCGAAGGGGCTGGTACGGTTGCGGTCGGTATTGTCTATCATAATCTCCGGAATCTCCGGGATATCCATCTTCATGCCCTGTTTGCCGGCCATCGTCAAAGCGTCGGAATCGGCCTTTTCGATATGATCCAGCAGCTCTGTCACCTGCTTGCCGAGGAAAGATGAAATGATTGCCGGCGGCGCTTCGTTGGCGCCCAGACGATGGGCGTTGGATGCCGACATTATGCTGGCCTTGATGAGGCCGTTGTGGCGATATACGCCCATCAGTGTCTCCACTATGAATACCACGAAGCGGAGGGTGTCCATCTGTGTCTTGCCGGGAGCGTGGAGCCTTACGCCGGTGTCGGTAGAGAGGCTCCAGTTGTTGTGCTTGCCGCTGCCGTTGATGCCTGCAAACGGTTTTTCGTGCAGCAGGACGCGGAAGCCGTGTTTGCGGGCAACCTTGCGCATAAGGCTCATCAGCAACATGTTGTGGTCTACAGCCAAGTTGGTCTCCTCGAATATCGGGGCCAACTCAAACTGGTTGGGCGCAACCTCGTTGTGGCGGGTCTTGCAGGGGATGCCCAGCTCCAGTGCCTGTATCTCGAGGTCCTTCATAAAGGCCTGAACGCGGTCGGGAATTGTGCCGAAGTAGTGGTCGTCCATCTGCTGGTTCTTGGCAGAGTCGTGACCCATCAACGTACGTCCGGTCAGAAGCAGGTCGGGACGGGCGGAGTAGAGGCCTTCATCGACCAGGAAATACTCCTGCTCCCAGCCGAGGGTGCTGAAGACCTTCTTGACATCTGGATAGAAGTAGTGGCATACGTCGGTGGCCGCTACATTCACAGCATGGAGCGATTTGAGCAGGGGAGCCTTGTAGTCGAGGGCTTCTCCACTGTATGAAATGAACACCGTGGGAATACACAGGGTGTCGTCTATGATGAACACAGGGGATGTCGGATCCCAGGCGGAATAACCGCGCGCCTCAAAGGTAGAGCGGATACCGCCGCTGGGGAAAGAGCTGGCATCGGGCTCCTGCTGAACCAGCAGCTTGCCGCTGAACTCCTCTATCATGCCGCCCTTGCCGTCGTGCTCTACAAAGGAGTCGTGTTTCTCTGCGGTGCCTTCTGTCAGTGGCTGAAACCAGTGTGTGTAGTGGGTTACGCCGTTCTCCGATGCCCACTGTTTCATTCCGGCCGCAACTGCGTCAGCAACGGCCAGATCAAGCTGGGCGCCGTTGTTAATCACATCCATCATCTTTTCGTACACCTGCTTGGGCAGATACTTGTACATCTTTTCGCGATTGAATACCTTCTTGCCAAAGTATTCGCACGGTCTCTCTGCCGGAGCCGTAATGTCGAGCGGCTTCTTCTTGAAAGCCTCCGCTACAACCTGGAATCTTAAGTTTGCCATAATACTGTTATTTAGTGTGTTAGAACCATCTTTCTATTCTTTTGAGCGCCTCTTCCGTATTCTCGTGCGTGCCGAATGCGGTGAAACGGGCATAGCCTTCTCCGGACGGACCAAAGCCGGCGCCGGGGGTGCACACCACATGTGCCCTGTTCAGCAGTTCGTCAAAGAACCGCCAGCTGGGCATGTTGTGCGGCGTCTTCATCCATACATAGGGGGCGTTCTCGCCGCCGTACACCTCATAACCCAGCGTCTTGAAGCGCTTGAGCATAAGGGCGGCGTTCTGCATATAATAATCTATCGTCTTGCGTATCTGTTCCTTGCCTTCCGGGGTGTAGATAGCCTCGGCGGCGCGCTGACTCAGGTAACTGGTGCCGTTGAACTTTGTGGACTGGCGGCGCAGCCAGAGCGGGTTCAGGGCTATCCTTTCGCCATCGAGGGTGGCAGCGGTGACCTCTTCCGGCACAATCGTATAGCCGCAGCGGACACCGGTGAAGCCGGCGGTCTTGGAATAACTTCGGAACTCGATGGCGCATTTGCGGGCGCCGCGGATCTCATATATCGAATGGGGTATATCGGGATTCTGGATATAGGCCTCGTAGGCAGCGTCGTAGAAAATAAGGGCGTCGTTGTGCAGGGCGTAGTTGACCCATTTGCGCAGCTCATCCTTGGAAATCACGGTGCCGGTGGGGTTGTTGGGGTAGCACAGATATACTACATCCACGCGGCGTTTGGGTATCTCCGGAACGAAGTTGTTGTCTGCAGTGCAGGGGAAATAGACCACGTTTGACCAGCGGTCATGCTCGTTCTTGATTCCGGAACGGCCAATCATCGAGTTTGAATCGAGATATACGGGGTATATGGGGTCGGTAACGCCAATCGAGTTGTCCCAGCGGATCAGTTCCTGAATGTTGCCGGTGTCGCTCTTAGCGCCGTCGTTTATGAACACTTCGTTGATGTCCAGATGGATGCCGCGCGGCAGGTAATCGTTCTTGATGATTGCCTCGCGCAGGAATTGGTAACCCTGTTCCGGACCATATCCGCGGAATGTCTCCTCGCGTCCCATTTCATCGGTAGCCCTATGCAGCGCCTCTATCACGGCGGGGGCAAGCGGCTGTGTGACGTCGCCGGTGCCAAGGCTTATCACGTTGGCGTTTTTATGCGCCGACTTGAAGGCATTGACCTTGCGGGCTACGTCGGCAAACAGGTAGTTGCCGGGCAGTTTGAGGAAATGTTCGTTAACGAGTGCCATATTCTATTTCACCTTCATAAACAAATTCAGCCGGTCCGGAGAGATAGACGTGACCGACCGGCGGATTCCAGTCGATGTCCAGATCTCCGCCGTCCATCGCTATCGTCACCTTCTTTGAGGCGCGTCCGGTAAGCGATGCCGCCACAGCCGTGGCGCAGGCGCCCGAACCGCAAGCCCTGGTGACTCCGCTGCCGCGTTCCCATACTCTGGTCCTGATTCTCTCCGGAGTGATGACCTGGGCGAACTCTATATTGCAACGTTCGGGAAACATTCCGTGGTGCTCCAGTAGCGGTCCGTACTTGCAAATATCAACATCTTCTGCCTTTTTACAAAATATCACGAAGTGAGGATTCCCCATCGATACGAACAAACCGGTGAAAGTTTGGCCGGCAACCTCGATTTCACACTCCTTGCCGGGTGTGCCGGAAAACTGTTTCCGACAATCGAGTGCCGGCTCCAACATATCAACTGTAACACTTTCTACCTTGCTCTTATCGGCTTCATCAACCTTTATCCAGAGGTTCTTTACGCCGGAGGCTGTCTGCAGCCGGATCAGTTTCTTTTCGCAAAGACCTTTTTCGTAAAGATACTTACCGATGCACCGGGATGCGTTGCCGCACATTGCAGCCTCGCTGCCGTCGGCGTTGAATATCCTCATCGAATAGTCGGACATTGCACCGTCGGCCCTGCTTATCAGCACCAGCCCGTCACTGCCGATTCCGTTGTGGCGGTTACTCCACCTTACAGAAGCTTCTGCAGGGGCAGGTATCGCGTAACGGTCGGCATCGACATAAATGTAGTCGTTGCCGGCCCCCTGCATCTTGGTAAAGTGAATGGCGGTGCTCATAACGGCTGTTTCCGGCTGCAAGTTTAGTCAGTACAAGGATAATAACAATTCGCAGGAACCTATTTCTTTTCTTGTTTTTTGACAGTTGGTTTCAATTTGAAAAATAATTGGCCGTCTTGCTGAATAATTGTTCGAATCAAGGCGGCGAAATTTTAAATAATAATTATGATGAAATTATGTAGATAATTTACTGGAATCACCCGCTTGCGGAGGCACTCTAATATCTATTTTTGCAATCGTTATGAAAGAAACTACTCAGAAAGGACTTTACAACAGCAGTTGGGAACATGACAGCTGCGGCGTCGGGATGGTGGTAAACATCCACGGCGGCAAAACCCACCAGCTGGTGGACGATGCACTCAAGGTACTCGAGAATATGCGCCACCGCGGTGCGGAGGTCGGCAAGGACGGCGACGGAGCCGGTATCATGCTGCAGATACCTCACGAATTCATATTGCTGGCGGGCATTCCAGTGCCGGAGAAGGGCAAGTACGCCACCGGCCTGGTATTTCTCCCAAAGGATCAGAAGCGACAGCAGCAGATCCTGGGCATCATTATAGAAGAGATAGAGCGTGAGGGACTCCAGCTGATGCACTTGCGTCAGGTCCCCACAAAGCCCGAATGTCTGGGAGAACGGGCACTGGCAACTGAACCCGACATAAAACAGATATTCATTACCGGCGTGCGGGACGACAAGGTTGACACCTTCCCCCGCACGCTCTACGTATTAAGAAAACGCATAGAAAAGCGGGTCAGTGACAAGGATTTCTATTTCTGCTCGCTGAGCAACCAGAGCATCGTGTACAAGGGAATGCTCTCCAGCATGCAGCTGAGGGAGTTCTATCCCGATTTGAGCAATCCCTATTTTACGAGCGGTCTGGCAGTGGTTCACTCCCGTTTCAGCACCAATACCTTCCCGACCTGGTCGCTGGCGCAGCCTTTCCGCCTGCTGGCGCACAACGGCGAAATAAATACCATCCGGGGCAACCGAGGATGGATGCAGGCGCGCGAAAGCGTCCTCAGCAGCGAGGCTCTGGGCGATATCCGCCAGATATCTCCAATCATTCAGCCGGGCATGTCCGACTCTGCCAGCCTGGACAACGTGCTGGAATTCTTCCTGATGAGCGGCATGAGCCTGCCTCATGCAATGGCGCTGCTGCTGCCCGAATCTTTCAACGACAAAAACCCGATCCCAGAGGACTTGAAGGCCTTTTATGAGTATTATTCCATATTGATGGAACCCTGGGACGGTCCGGCGGCACTCATCTTCTCCGACGGCCGTTTTGCCGGCGGTATGCTGGACCGCAACGGTCTTCGCCCGGCGCGTTACACCATAACCAAGAGCGACACCATGGTAGTCGCATCGGAAGTCGGTGTCATGGACTTTGACCCGACGCAGGTTGTGGAGAAGGGCCGCCTGCAGCCCGGCAAGATACTGCTTGTGGATACGCAGGAAGGCAAGATTTACTACGACGGCGAAATCAAGCGTACCCTCGCTGCCGAACATCCTTATCGTCAGTGGCTTTCCACCAACCGCATCCAGCTTGAAAAACTGCACAGCGGCCGGCACGTGAGCAACGCCGTGGACAATCTGGTATCCAAGGAGCTGATGTTCGGTTATGGCGAAGAGGATATATCGGCATCCATCGTCCCGATGGCCACCACCGCCCAGGAGCCTACCGCCTCGATGGGCAACGATACGCCGCTGGCGGTGATTTCCAAAAAGCCGCAGGTATTCTTCGACTACTTCCGCCAGCAGTTCGCACAGGTCACCAATCCCGCCATCGACTCCATCCGCGAGAGTCTGGTGATGAGTCTGGAAGAGTATATCGGCCGTGTAGGCGCCGGCATCCTCGATCCCGACGAGAGCAACTGCAAGATGGTGCGCCTGCCTCATCCTATTCTGAACAACACCCAGCTTGACCTGCTGTGCAACATACGTTACAAAGGTTTCAACACCATCAAGTTGCCGATGACCTTTACGGGTGATCTGCGACTGGCGCTGGACAAACTCTGCAAGGATGCCGAGCACAGCGTGGACGAAGGCTACAATTACATTATACTTTCTGACCGCGACGTGGATGAGACGCACATCGCTATTCCGAGCCTGCTGGCCGTGTCGGCTGTGCACCACTACCTGATATCTGTCGGGAAACGTGTACAGACGGCTCTGATTGTAGAGAGCGGCGAGATACGCGAGACCATGCATGCGGCGCTGCTGCTGGGCTACGGAGCCTCGGCACTCTGCCCGTATATGGTATTCGCAATCCTGGACGACCTGGTAAAGAAGGGCAAGATCCAGGAGGATTATTCCACCGCAGAGAAGAATTATATAAAGGCTGTCTGCAAAGGTCTGCTCAAGATAATGGCCAAGATGGGCATCAGCACCATTCGCAGCTACCGAGGCGCCAAGATTTTCGAGAGCCTTGGCCTGAGCGAGGAGTTGCTCCGTACTTATTTCGGTACAGAGGTCAGCACCATTGGCGGTATCGGACTGGAGAAGATTGCCGCCGACGCCAAGGCTTTCCATTCACTGGCATATTCAAAGGCGCAGGATGCTCTGCTGCCCAATATGGGACGTTTCCACTGGCGCAAGGACGGTATCCGTCATGCCTGGAATCCGGAGACTATCGCCACTCTGCAGCTGGCCTGCCGCAAAGGCGACTATGCCCTGTTCAAGAAATTCACAACGCTTGCCGACAACAAGGCGGAGCCTATCTTCATCCGCGACTTTATGGGTATCAAGTCCAATCCGATTCCGGTGGATGAAGTGGAGCCTGTAGAAAGCATCGTTAAACGTTTTGTGACAGGTGCGATGTCGTTCGGCGCCCTCAGCATAGAGGCGCACGAGACGATAGCTCTGGCGATGAACAAACTTGGGGCTCGCAGCAATACCGGTGAGGGCGGCGAGGATTCAGCACGTTTCCATACCGATGTGGACGGCATCAGTCTCAGCAGCAAGACCAAGCAGGTGGCCTCCGGCCGCTTTGGCGTCACAACTGAATATCTGGTCAATGCAGAGGAGTTGCAGATCAAGGTCGCCCAGGGTGCAAAACCCGGCGAAGGCGGCCAGCTGCCCGGCTTCAAGGTAAACGAGATAATCGCAAAGACGCGCCATTCAATACCCGGTATTTCGCTGATTTCGCCGCCACCTCACCACGATATTTATTCTATCGAGGACCTGGCGCAGTTGATATTCGACCTCAAGAATGTCAACCCTAAGGCCAAGGTCAGCGTCAAGCTGGTATGCGAGAGCGGTGTTGGTACCATCGCCGCCGGTGTGGCAAAGGCAAAGGCCGACTTGATAGTGCTTTCCGGTGCAGAGGGCGGCACGGGTGCCAGTCCTGCATCAAGTATGCGTTTTGCCGGCATTCCGCCGGAGATTGGCCTGAGTGAGGCGCAGCAGACGCTGGTCCGCAACGGCCTCCGCGGTCAGGTGCGCCTGCAGGTCGACGGCCAGATCAAGACAGGCCGCGACGTGATACTGATGGCCCTTCTGGGTGCCGACGAATTCGGATTCGGCACTGCCGCGCTGATAGTTCTTGGCTGCGTGATGATGCGCAAATGCAACCTGAATACCTGCCCGATGGGTGTCGCTACGCAGGATCCAAAACTGCGCGAGCACTTTATGGGCAAAGTGGACCATCTGGTTAACTATTTCACCTTTATGGCTCAGGAGGTGCGCGAGTATCTGGCCCAGCTTGGCCTTCGCACCCTGGACGAGGCAATCGGTCGCACCGACCTGATTGAGACGGTCGAATCGCCGCTGGATTACAGACGTCTGCTTTATCAGGAAAAGGGCACGCTTCACCATACCGAGGATAAACCGTTCGTCCTGGACGATGTTCTGGACAAGCGCCTGATCAAGGCTGCTGTCAATTCTGTTGAGCACGGCGATGAGACGACGCTGGACTTTGCAATCCAGAATACCGACCGCGCCGTGGGTGCCATGCTCTCCGGTGAAATCGCCGCCAGATATGGCAACGAAGGTCTGGCAGACGAAACCATCAATGTCAAATTCAAAGGCTCTGCCGGCCAGTCTTTCGGCGCATTCCTGGCAAAGGGCGTCTCCTTCAAACTGGAGGGTGAAACAAACGACTATTTTGCCAAAGGCCTCAGCGGCGGGCGTATCGCCATTCTGCCACCCCGCAGCAGCGATTTTGCAGCGGAGGATAATATAATTGCAGGTAATACCGGCCTTTACGGCGCCACCTCCGGCGAACTTTATGTCAACGGCCGGGTGGGTGAGCGCTTCGCAGTCCGCAACTCCGGCGCGATTGCCGTAATCGAGGGTGCCGGCGACCATTGCTGCGAATATATGACAGGCGGCCGCGTTGTGGTTCTGGGTGAGACCGGACGCAACTTTGCTGCCGGTATGAGCGGCGGTGTGGCATACGTGTGGAACAAAAAGGGCGATTTTGATTATTTCTGCAATATGGATATGGTGGAGATCAACCTGGTGGAGGAGGCGCAATACCGCAAGGAATTGCACGAACTCATCCGCCAGCACTATCGCTACACCGGTTCCAAGCTGGCCCGCACCATGCTTGACGACTGGCCACGTTACGTAGATGAATTCATACAGATAGTACCAATTGAGTATAAACGTGTACTCCAGGAAGAGCAGATGCGCAAACTGCAGCAGAAGATTGCTGAGGTACAGCGAGATTACTAACAAGGAAAATCGGAGGATACGAATATGGGTAATCCAAAGGCTTTTATGGAGGTTGCTCGGCAAGAGGCCGGCTACCGTCCGCTTCACGACAGAATACACGATTTTGGAGAGGTAGAACAGACGCTCAACTCCAAGGACCGCAGGTTGCAGGCATCTCGCTGCATGGACTGCGGCGTACCGTTCTGCCACTGGGCCTGCCCGCTGGGCAACAAGGCTCCGGAATGGAACGACGCCCTCTACAAGGGCGACTGGGAACTGGCTTACAAGCTGCTTTCCAGTACCAATCCTTTCCCCGAATTCACCGGCCGCGTTTGTCCGGCGCTCTGCGAAAAGGCTTGCGTGCTGAATCTCTTCAGCCATGAGCCCACCACCAATCGCGAAGACGAGGCGGCCATTACCGAGACGGCCTTCCGCGAAGGGTTCGTACCGGTAAGGACTCCGGATCGAAACGGCAAGAAGGTGGCGGTGATAGGTGCCGGCCCTTCCGGCCTGGCAGCTGCCGACGCGTTGAATATGAAAGGCTACACGGTTACCGTCTTCGACAAGAACGAGGCGCCCGGCGGCCTTCTGCGCTACGGCATCCCGAATTTCAAACTGAACAAGGCCATTATCAACCGTCGTATAGAAATCTTGAAGCAGGAGGGAATCGAGTTCAGCTGCGGCGCTGCGGTGGAGTGTGACGAAGCATTCGCCGCCAAATACGACGCCGTGGTTATTGCCACCGGCACGCCCGTTCCGCGCGATTTGAAAGTGCCCGGCCGTGAACTCAAAGGCGTCCATTTCGCACTGGAAATCCTTTCCCAGCAGAACAGGGTACTTGCCGGCGCAGAATTCTCAAAAGAGGACCGCATTACCGCGAAGGGCAAGGATGTGCTTGTGATTGGCGGAGGTGATACCGGATCCGACTGCATCGGCACTGCGCATCGCCAGGGCGCCACCAGCGTCACCCAGATAGAGATCATGCCACGTCCGGTAGACGGTCCCGACGACCCGGCCAATCCATGGCCAAACTTTCCGCGTACCTTCAAGACGACATCGTCTCACGAAGAGGGATGCATCCGCCGCTGGAACATCAACACCCTGGAATTCCTGGGCGAAGATGGCAAATTGACCGGCGTAAAGGTTCAGGAGATCGACTGGAAGCCTAATCCTGAGGGCGGCAGGCCAATAATGGTTGAAAAGGGCAAGCCGGAGGTTATCAAGGCAGAACTGGTGCTGCTGGCGATGGGCTTCTTCAAGCCGGAGCATCCGGAGTATCCCGCCAATGTCTTCATTTGCGGCGATGCTGCCAACGGTCCTTCGCTGGTGGTACGTGCCATGGCCAGCGGCCGTGAAGCGGCAGGAAAAGTAGATCAGTTCCTCAGTTAACGATATGGCTTCATCCAAATACATATTCGTGACCGGAGGCGTGGTCAGCAGCCTTGGCAAGGGGATTATCTCCGCATCCATCGGCAAGTTGCTTCAGGCCCGCGGTTACAAGATAACCATCCAGAAATTCGATCCTTATATCAATATCGACCCTGGCACGTTGAATCCATACGAGCATGGCGAATGTTACGTGACCGCCGACGGTATGGAGACCGACCTTGACCTGGGCCACTACGAGCGTTTCACCGGCATCCGCACCACCCGCCACAACTCCATGACCACCGGTCGCATTTATAAGGCGGTGATAGACAAGGAACGCAGCGGCGAGTATCTGGGTCACACGATTCAGGTGGTGCCGCACATCACAGACGAGATAAAGCGCCGTATCAAGTATCTGGGTGATACAGAAGGGTATGACTTTGTAATAACGGAAATCGGCGGTACGATAGGCGATATTGAGAGCGCCCCGTTCCTGGAGGCGATGCGCCAGATGAAATGGGAGATGGGCCGCGATGCCGTCAGCATCCATCTGACATACGTGCCGTATATAAAGGCTGCCGAAGAACTCAAGACAAAGCCGACCCAGCACAGCGTAAAAGAGCTTTTGGGAGACGGAATCCAGCCCGATATACTGATTCTCCGCACTGAAAAGCACCTGGACGACCATCTTCGCGCCAAGGTGGCGGGATTCTGCAATGTCGACCTGGAATGCGTTATCCAGAGCGAGGATCTGCCCAGCATCTATGAGGTGCCGGTCAATATGCAGAAGCAGGGCCTGGACGCAGCCATACTGCGCAAAATGGGCATTCCGGTTGGTGAAACGCCGCAGTTGGGAGAGTGGAACAGATTCCTGGCCATGCGCCGCAAGGCCACCGAAACAGTCAATATCGGCCTGGTTGGCAAATACGACCTGCAGGATGCTTACAAGAGCATCAGCGAAAGCTTGAGCCACGCCGCGACATACAACGACCGCAAAATCAACATCACATTTATCAATTCAGAACTGCTGGAGGATACTGACAGTCCTTTATGGGAGACTTTGCGCTCCCAAAACGGGCTTGTTATCTGCCCCGGCTTTGGTCAGCGCGGCATCACCGGCAAGATTATGGCGGCCAGATACGCCAGGGAGAATGACATTCCCCTCTTCGGTATCTGTCTGGGCATGCAGATGATGGTGATAGAATTTGCCCGGGACGTCCTGGGTTATACCGATGCCGACAGTACCGAAATGAATCCGGAAACGGGGCATAATGTCATCGATTTGATGAAGGAGCAGAAGACGGTTACCCAGATGGGAGGCACAATGCGCCTGGGCGAATATCCGTGCGAGATAAGGTCCGGCAGCCGAGCATTCCAGGCATACGGCGGCCGGACGGACATCCGTGAACGCCACCGCCACCGTTACGAATTCAACAACCGTTATCGCGACGAATACGAACGCGAAGGGATGCAGTGCGTCGGCATAAATCCCGATTCCAATCTGGTGGAGATGGTGGAAATACCAGCCCTACGCTGGTATATCGGCACTCAGTTCCATCCTGAATATTCATCCACTGTGCTTCATCCCCATCCATTGTTCATGAGCTTTATCAAAGCAGCAATATCAAAGTAGATTATGTGCGGAATAGTAGGTATTTTCAATATTGAAGGACAGTCTGATGCCCTTCGTCAGAAGGCGCTTGAAATGAGCCGTCGCATAAGGCATCGTGGCCCCGACTGGAGCGGTATCTGGTGCGGTGGCAGTGCCATCCTGGCGCACGAACGACTCAGTATAGTTGACCCTGAAAGCGGAAGGCAGCCGCTGTTTTCGCCCGACGAGGCGCTGGTGCTGGCCGTCAACGGCGAGATATACAACCATCAGGATATCCGCAGGCAGTTCGCCGGCAAATATCGTTTTCTGACAGGCAGCGACTGCGAGGTGATTCTGGCGCTGTATCAGCAGATGGCCGATAGCGCCGACGGCCGCCTGACGCACGAAGGCATTACCGCCATGCTGGAATCGCTGAGCGGTATCTTTGCTTTCGCGCTTTACGACTGCGAGCGGAACAGCTTCCTGATTGCCCGTGACCCGATTGGCGTGATACCCCTGTATATCGGATATGATGCCGACGGCAAGGTTTATATCGCCTCCGAACTGAAAGCGCTGGAAGGGGAGTGCGAGCGCTACGAACCCTTCCTGCCCGGTCACTATTATTGGAGCGGCAGCGGCAAGATGGAACGCTGGTATAAACGCGACTGGATGTCATACGACAATGTCAAGGATAACCCGGCCAGCAGCGAGGATATCCGGCAGGCGCTGCGCGGTGCCGTAAGGCGGCAGTTGATGTCGGACGTACCCTACGGCGTGCTGCTTTCCGGCGGTCTGGATTCCAGCATCGTATCTGCCATCGCAGAGCGGTATTCGCTAAACCGTATAGAAGATGACGACCGCACCCGCGCCTGGTGGCCTCGGCTGCACAGTTTTGCCGTCGGTCTCAAAGGGGCGCCGGATCTGGCCAAAGCCCGTCTGGTTGCCGAGCATATCGGCACAGTACATCACGAAATCAATTACACCGTACAGGAGGGTCTGGATGCCATCCGCGATGTGATTTACTATATCGAGACCTACGACGTCACCACCGTGAGGGCGTCTACGCCGATGTATCTGCTGGCCCGTGTCATCAAATCCATGGGTATCAAGATGGTCCTTTCCGGCGAAGGGGCGGATGAGATATTTGGCGGCTACCTCTATTTCCACAAGGCGCCGTCGGCACGTGAATTCCACGAAGAGACAGTCCGCAAGCTCTCAAAACTGTATATGTACGACTGCCTGCGCGCCAACAAGAGTCTTTCTGCCTGGGGCGTGGAAGGCCGCGTGCCGTTCCTCGACAAGGAATTCCTGGATGTGGCGATGCGCACCAACCCTGAGGCCAAGATGTGCGCCGGCGAAACAATAGAGAAAAAGATACTGCGTGAGGCCTTTGCCGATATGCTGCCCGACGAAATTGCATGGCGGCAGAAGGAACAGTTCAGCGACGGCGTCGGATACAGTTGGATTGACAGTCTCAAGAAGATAACTTCCGAAGCTGTGAGCGACCAGCAGATGGCACACGCCGCCGAGCGTTTCCCCATCAATCCGCCGGCAAATAAGGAGGAATATTACTACCGAAGTATATTCGAAGAGCACTTTCCGTCGCAGTCGGCAGCGCTCAGTGTGCCTCAGGAGGCCAGCGTAGCCTGTTCAACCGCCATCGCCCGTGAATGGGACGAAGCCTTCAAAAAGCTCAACGACCCCAGCGGACGTGCCGTTGCCGGTGTCCACAATCAGGCCTATTAATTTATGGAATTGATCAAACACGAATGCGGTGTTGCTATGATCCGGCTGCTTAAGCCGGCATCTTACTACAAGGAGAAATACGGCAGCGACAAGTGGGGCATGGGCAAACTCTATCTTATGATGGAGAAGCAGCACAACCGCGGCCAGGAGGGCGCCGGCATCGCCTCTGTCCATCTCAATGCCGAGCCCGGCGAGGAATACATGTTCCGCGAGAAGGCGATGGGCAAGGATGCTATTTCCGATATCTTTGCCGCGGCGGGAGATGAGTTTGCCGGCGAACTGCTGATGGGCCATCTGCGCTATTCCACAACCGGCAAGAAGGGGCTGACGTATGTCCATCCGTTCCTGCGCCGCAATAACTGGCGCGCCAAGAATCTCTGCATCTGCGGCAATTTCAACATGACCAATATCGACGAGGTGTTTGACACCCTCGCCGCCCAGGGGCAGTACCCACGCACCGGCAGCGACTCGTACATTATGCTGGAGGAGATGGGGCACCGGCTTGACCGGGAGGTGGAGCGCAATTACTCCATCGCCTCGCTGTTGGGGTTGCAGGGACGCGAGATTACAGATTATATCGATTCTAACGTAGATATTACCAAGGTCCTGAAAACCTCGATGAGCATGTTCGACGGCGGCTATGTGGTGTGCGGCCTCACCGGCAGCGGCGAATTCTTTGCCATGCGCGACCCGTGGGGCATCCGGCCGTCCTTTTATTACAAGAGCGACGAAGTGGTGGCGCTGGCATCCGAGAGACCTGTGCTTCAGACGACCTTCGATCTCAGGGCCGATGATATTTTTGAACTGGATCCCGGCAGCGCCTTGATTGTTAAGCGCGACGGCTCTTTCTCCATCAAATCGATTATTCCTGCCAAAGGAGAATCCAAGGCCTGCTCTTTCGAAAGGATTTATTTCAGCCGCGGCAATGACAGCGACATCTATCGCGAGCGAAAGCGTCTTGGCGAGCAGCTGGTGCCGGCCATCGAAGCCGCTGTGGAAGGCGATATCGCCCATACCGTCTTCTCTTACATCCCAAATACGGCCGAAGTTGCCTATTACGGTATGCTGCAGGGGCTGATGCGCCGCGGCCACGACGTCCGTTTCGAAAAGATTGCCTGGAAGGATATCAAGATGCGGACGTTCATCGCAGAAGGGCAGGAGCGGAACGACCTGGCGGCACACGTTTATGACGTTACTTATGGTGTGGTGGAACCGTATGTGGACAATCTTGTCATTATTGACGATTCAATTGTCCGTGGAACCACGCTCAAAGAAAGCATCATCAAGATTCTTGACCGGCTGCATCCAAAGAAGATAGTGATTGTGAGCAGCGCCCCGCAGATACGCTATCCGGACTTTTACGGCATAGATATGCCCCGCCTGGAAGAGTTCATCGCCTTCAGGGCCTGCATAGAACTGCTCAAAGAGACAGGCAGGTCGTCTCTGTTGGAAGAGGTTTATCAGGATTGCAAGCAGCAGTTACGTCTGGCTCCGTGCGAGCAGACTCTCCCCGTCAAGCGTCTCTACGAACCATTTACCGACGGTGACCTTAATCGAAAGATGGTAGAAATGCTATGCCCGGAAGGGGAGAAGGCCCCGGTGGAACTGGTCTTCCAAACTATCGACGGCCTGCACAGCGCCTGCCCGGATCACCGGGGCGACTGGTACTTTACCGGCGACTATCCAACCCCCGGCGGCATCCGCCTCTGCAACACAGCCCTGGTTCAATATTTCGAGAAATAAAGTATTTTCGTATATTTGTGGTTACATTTAATAATCACAAACAATGAAAAAGATTTTTGTTACTCTTTTTGCGATGCTGGCATTCTCTATGATGATGCCTGCACAGAATGTTGAATTCAGTGAAGATTGCGACGTTGCTTTTGGCAACGAAGTATTTGTTGTTGAGCCTCTTAGCTATCTTGGCTACGGCTATCAGCTTAAAAGCGCTGAGCCCGAGAAGGCAGGTTACAGCTCTGAATTTTTCATCAATGCCATGGAGCTTGGTTTCCGTCCGTTCAGCACCGGTCTCATAGCTATTGGCGTGGACTACAAATTGGACACTTATCGCCAGATTAAGGATTATTTCTGGGCTGCAAACGATAACGGTAACATCATCAGCTATCCTGCTTCTACGCTCCCCGGCTCCACAACTCTCAAGAAGGCCAAGTTGCTCGTTCACACCTTCTCAATTCCCCTGAGTTTTGAAGTGAATGCCGGCAAGAGTTCTTTCCGCATCGGTGCAGCTGGCGAATACAATCTTCCCGCAGTAGCCAAGTATAAAATGGTGAATAACGGTGAGGCCTCTTCTGTTAAAGGTAAAGGCACAGGTATCAACGAATTTACCTACAGCGCTTTCGGTTCATTCTCTTACGGCGGACTGGGTGTTTATGTAAGGTATCGTCCTTCTTACCAGTTCGTAGAGGGCCAGGGTCCTCACTTCAACAACTTGGTTGTCGGTCTGGTAATGGGCCTCGGAATGTAATCACATACAATTAATCAGAATAAAACAAGGGGACGGTTTTAATTCCGTCCCCTTTTCTTTATCTTTGCTCTCACTTATGAAAAAGACTGTATTTTCCCTGTTGTTTGTTTTTGCTGCCGCTGCCGCCTTTGCGCAGGCGCAGTTCCAGCCGCTTATCGATCTTAAACCCGACAAGACGGTGTTTCTCTATGCCTCAGACGTGAACAGTGCTTTGAGCGCAATAGACGACCCAGTCGTGTCTGCCAAAGTAGAATGCCTCGGCCTTGCCGTAAAGGAAGAGTGCGGCATCACAAACCCCGAAAAGATGGTGGGCGACCTGGGGCAGATAACCGACATCAACGGCACTTCCCGTTTCGACCTATACTTCCCTGAAAAACCGAACGGAAAGATGGTGGTGATGTGTCCCGGTGGCGGATATGCCGTTGTATGTACTTATGGAGAAGGTCTCTATGCGGCGCAGTGGCTGCTGGAGCATGGCATCACCGTGGCGATTGCCAAACACCGTATGCCCAACGGTCACTGGACTGTGCCTCTGGACGATATGCAGGAGATATTCCGCTATTGCCGGTCGCATGCCGCCGAATGGTGCATCAGCAAAATCGGCGTGATGGGCTATTCGGCCGGCGGACATCTGGCCGCCAGCGTCTCCACGCTTTATGTCGATGATGCCACCCGCCCTGATTTCAGCATACTTTTCTATCCGGTGATTACCTTCGAAGGCCAGTATGTGGAAGGAGGCACCCGAGGCAATCTTCTTGGCTACGAGAATTATTGGGCAGAGAGGCGCAGTTACACCGCAGATGAGTTCATTGCCAGACAAAAGCAGTACGACGCTCTCAAAGAGCATTACAGCCTGGAAAAGAGGGTCGATGCAAACACGCCGCCGGCATTCATTGTTCACGGTCAGGCCGATGATGTGGTGCCGGTGCAGAACAGCCTGATGTATTACAGCCGGCTGGTCGAATGCGGCGTGAAAAGTGAGCTACAGGTGTATGATTCACCAAAGCACGGATTCTGCTTCTTTGGTAGCAACCTTCGCAGCCACGACTGGCTTGCGCCTGAGATAAGGTCTTCTATCAACAACAGCCTGGAACGCTGGCTGGAAAATCTGTAGGACTATGAAAAAGACGATACTTATTATTGCGATGCTTAGCCTGGTTTTCAATATGCAGGCAAAGCCCAAATATAAATATTACCCGAATACCGACCTTCGCCCCGACAGGACCGTTTTCCTGTATATGCCTACGGTGAAGGAGGCGAAGAAGGCACTGAAGTCGATACCGGATCCCGTTCACGCAAAGAAGGCTGAGACGCTGGCGCTGACGATGGCGGTGGAAAGCGGCCTGGATGATCCCGAGACTATGTTCGACCCGAACGGCGCCACTTTGAATATCAACAAGACGGCCCGTTTCGACCTTTATTTCCCAAAGAATCCCAACGGCAAGATGTTCGTGGTTTGCCCCGGCGGCGGCTACAACTGCGTTTGCCATTACATTGAGGGCGTGTATGCAGCCGACTGGCTCACCGAGCATGGCTATACAGTAGCCGTTGTCAAATACCGTCTTCCCAACGGGCATCACAGCATTCCTCTGACCGACGTTCAGACGGTGTTCCGTTATTGCCGTGAGCATCAGGCAGAGTGGGGCGTTGAAAAAATTGGTGTCATGGGCTTCTCTGCCGGCGGTCATCTGGCAGCCAGCGCATCGGTGCTATACGACGATGCTGCAACCCGTCCCGACTACAGCGTCCTGGTTTATCCGGTTATTTCTGTCACCGAACCTTTCGGCCACGTTTACACAGGCCAGAAGCTTATCGGCAACTACGACCAGATGCGCGCAGAAAACCCCGCCGAATGCGAACGCCTGATTGAGAGATACCAACTGCACGAGCGCGTCACGGCTGACACACCGCCGACATTCATGGTGCTCAGTTCAGACGACAAGGAGGTAAATCCCCTCAACAGCTTGGCCTACTATAACGCTCTGGCGGCCAACCGGGTTCCCAGCGAAATCCATGTCTACCAGCACGGCATCCACGGCTTCGGATTCGACTATTACAAGTTCAACCCGAACGATTGGCTGGGCGCCGCCCGCGACAATTTCTTTGAGGCTCTGGAACGCTGGCTGAATAACCGATAGGCAATGATCCTGCTGGTCCCTGATAAGTTCAAAGGCACATTTGCCGCTACGGAAATAGCCGCCAAAATGGAGGCAGAAATCCGTGCATCCGGCAATACATCGGAAGAGATTGTGTCGGTGCCCCTGGCCGACGGCGGCGAAGGTTCGCTGGACGTATTCCTGAGGCATTATCCCGGCGCAAACGAGGTTCTGGTCGATACCAAAGACCCTCTGATGCGCGACATCGTGGCGCCGATGGCGGTTGCCGGCGACACCGTCTTCATAGAACTGGCGCGCTGCAGCGGCCTGATGATGATAGACGTTGCCGAACGCAATCCACTCAAGACAACTACATACGGTCTCGGTTTGATGCTGATGGCGGCGCTGGATTATTCCCCACGTAGGATAATAGTCGGGGTCGGCGGCAGCGCCACCAACGACGGCGGCCGTGGAATGATAGAGGCCATAGGACTGGAGAATCTGCGTCGGTTCAGTGATATCGAGGTCCTGGTGGCCTGCGACGCCCGCAATCCGCTGCTGGGACCGAACGGTGCTACATACACCTATGCACCTCAGAAGGGCGCTGATGCCGAAATACTGCCGGTGCTGGAAAGGCGGATGGAGGAGTGGGTGAGCACCGCCCGCGATTGGCTTTGCAGCATAGGTCACGACGACAGGGCGGCCGATTTTGATACTGTACCAGGCGGCGGCACTGCAGGTGGCACTGGAGCAGCCTTGTATGCCTTCTTGAGGGCCACACCGCTCAGCGGATTTACCTTCTTCTCACAGATGGTTGCACTTGAGGACAAGATTCGGGCCTCCCGTATGGTTATAACCGGAGAAGGACGTCTGGATGCTTCAAGCTTGAATGGCAAGCTGGTCGGCAGCCTGGCAGAGAAGTGCTCCGGTGCCTGCCGGAGGCTTTATGTGGTCTGCGGTCAGAATACTCTTGGCAGCGACCAGTCGATATGCGACATTGCACTTCTGGCAATCGATTTCAAAGAGAAGATTGGCCGGTGGTGCCGGGCCGACTACCGGAGCGATTATCTGCCCGACGGCGGCACCCTTTTCAACTTCGGATCAAGTTATGGTGTAATCGCCGGCTGCGATGAGGCCGGCCGTGGCCCGCTTGCAGGTCCTGTCTATGCCGCAGCGGTGATTCTTCCGGAAGGGTTCTATCATCCTTTGCTGAAGGATTCCAAGAAGATGACGGCGGCTCAGCGCGAACAGATGCGAGGTATCATAGAGCGTGAGGCAATCGCCTGGAGTGTGGCCAGTGTCTCTGCTGCGGAGATAGATGAGATAAACATTTTGCAGGCCTCAATCAAGGCGATGCAGACGGCGCTGCGGGGACTCAAAGTCAGACCGGATTTGATTTTGGTAGACGGCAACCGTTTCAATCCGTATTATGGCGTCGACGGGAATCGTATCCCGCATAAATGTATCGTCAAAGGCGATGACAAGGTGCCGGAGATAAGCGCCGCGTCGATTCTGGCCAAGACTTACAGGGATGAGTTTATGCTCAAGATTGACAAGGAGTTTCCGCAGTATGGATGGGCCCGCAATATGGGATATCCCACCGAAGAACACCGCGCCGCCATCCATGCTCACGGCCTCACCCCGTATCACAGAAAGACATTCACGGTTAAATAGCTTCTTCGAAGGCTTTCCACTGTTCTTCGAAGATGGAAAGGAGTTGCGGATCGCCCTGCTGGGAGTTCTGCAGGCAGCGTTTGATGTCGGCCAGGGAGAGATCCCAGCAGATGTATGCCAGCAGCAGATCGTCTGTAATGAAGGCGGTATCGAAGATGGCGCAGTCGTCGCTGCTGATGGTGACGTTCAATCCGCGCTTGATATAGCCGGCTGCGGGATGCTGACTCAAATCGGGAACATAGCCTAGCAGCTGGTTACTCAGAGGGCAAACCTCCAGCATCACGCCCGCATCCTTGACCTTCTTCTCGACTTCCGGATATCGGTAAAGATTCATTCCGTGGCCGATGCGCTTGATACCAAGTTCAAGAGCATATTCGACATTGTGGTTGTCGGGGTTTACAGACTCTCCGGCATGCATAATCACGGGCACCTGTGCCTCACGTAGCACTGGAGCATAGTACTTGAGATCCTTGCCGCAATCCTCGTCGCCGACCATATCGAAACCCAGAATCACATCGGGGTACTTCTCAATCATACGGCGGGCGAATTCCAAACGCTCAGGGACGCTTTCGACGGGAACACCCTTGTAGTAGCAATAGATAAGTCTGACGGTAAACCAGGGATAGCGCTCCCGTACTTTGGTCTCTATCTCCTTGACCGTATCGATATATTCCTCGGGTGAAAGACGGCGACCGTCCTCATCAAAGATAGTCTGGCTTATATAGCGGAAATCGACGCCCATCAGACCTTCTTCAGCCATGCGCATCATTACCTCTGTGTAGAGGGCAACGAAGAACGGTTTGTAATTGTTGACGGCCTTGAAACGGTCGAAGATGGCCTCGAACTTGGGCCAGATATTCTCATCTATGTTCTCCTTGTCGGAGGTGCACATCACAAAAATCTTCTCCTTGAGCTCAGGTTGTGCGGCCACCGCCACCCGGAGGTTTTCCCAGCCGGCAGGTATGTCACCCTCGAACCAGGCCTTGTGGGCCAGCTGCATGTTTCTGAATTCCGGAGTTTCCGGTGATGTAAACACATAGACATCGGGGCAGGAGAGGGCCAGCGAAAGCATGTAACGCAAATCAAAGGTGGCCTCTATATGGGCGTGCATAAGCCGGCCCTTGGGCATGCGGCGGAATATGTCGTAGAGCGCTGTTTGCCGCAATGCGGGCAGCGCCTTCTGAAAGTCGTTAAAAACCAGCCGGTCTACATCGTGAGCAAGGTATTCCCGCCTCAATTTGTCTGCTTTCTGCTCTATGTTCATAGGTCCAAATTTTTTCAAATTTACAAATAATATTCACATATTTGTAACCTGAAGTCAAGTATGCGAAAATCTCTGCTCATTATATCGGTCTTTATGCTTTCGCTATTATCCTGCAACAGGGTCAAGGACGGCGACCACTTGATTGATATTTATGTCACCAGCGACGTCCACGGATGCTATTTCAGCAAGTATTATCTGGACGACAGCGTCAAGCCTAACTCCCTGTCCAAAGTCTCTTCTGTTGTCGGTTCTGCCAGAAGAGACAATGAAGATATCATCCTGATAGACAACGGCGACAATCTGCAGGGAGACAACGTAGCCTTCTATTTCAATTATGTAGACACTTCCGCCAGGCATATTTATGCCCGTATGGCCGATTATCTGAAGTATGATGCCATAGTCCTTGGCAATCACGACGTGGAGGCGGGCCATCCTGTGTATGACCGTATCAAGGAGCAGCATACAGCACCACTGCTGGCGGCAAACGCCATCTGCACGGATGGCGAGAATGCTGGCAAACCGTATTTTGACGAATACGCCATCGTTTACAAAGGCGGACTGAAGGTTGCCATTATCGGCCTGACCAATCCAAAGGTTACACACTGGATAACCGAGAGTCTGTATGAGGGCATGGAGTTTCTTAATTGCGACGATATGGCCCAGGCTCTTGTGGACAGGGTCCGTGACAAAGAGCATCCAGATTTTGTGATTGTGGCGGCCCATTGCGGCAGCGGTGAGGAGGATATGGAGTCGATAGAAAATGACGGCCTCTATCTTGCCAAGCATTTGGATGGGGTCGATCTGGTAATCGGCGGCCACGACCACCGTTCCCGCACCGAAAGATATACCGACAAAGCCACACCTACCGCCTATGTGGATCCCGGTGCCAGATGCAACTATCTTGGCCACGCTGTTTTCAATCTGACCTACAAGGGCGGCAAGCGGGTAAAGGACAGCATCAGCCTGGAACTTATACCTATGGCTGATATAGATCCCGACGCCGGGTTCGATGCGGAATTTGAAGAAGACTACAACAAGGTAAAGGAGTTCACCCTGCGCAAGATTTGCATCGTAAGTTCGCCGTTCGCCCTGTCGGATGCACTGGACGGCCCGTCGGCTTACATGGACCTGCTCTATGACTTGCAGCTGTCCGCAACCGGCGCCGACATCACCTTTGCCGCGCCGCTGACATCTTCCGGCGTTATCAATGCCGGCGATCTTGTATATAACGACCTGACACGCATTTATCCGTTTGAAAACAAACTCTTTACCATATCGCTTACCGGCCAACAGGTCAAGAACTACCTGGAGTATTCATACGACCGCTGGCTTCGCCGCGAAGGCCCGGCATATTGCTACGATTCTGCCGGCGGCATCATTTACAATGTGTATAAGCGCAGGCCGATGGGCAGCAGGGTGGTGATAGAGTCCATGCAGGATGGTACGCCATTTGAACTAGACAAGACATATCAGGTGGCCATTACCTCCTATCGGGCGATGGGCGGCGACGGCCTGCTGTCCGTCGGCGCCGGTCTTGACGTCAGCAATCCCGATAATTACATCACCGGCCGCTACGGTGACCTCAAGGAGCTTCTGTATGATTATCTGGAGAAGGCCGGGACACTGGAGCCCAAAATAAACGACAACTGGAAATTCATAGATTAATAATACCAACCAACTGATTTCAAAATGAAAAGATTTGTTAAGAGAATTGTGATGATGATTGCCCTGGCGATGCCTGTAATGGCATTCGCCCAGCGCCCCGTGGGCCCGCTGCAGGCAGAGTTCAAAATGCCGATTTACCGCAACGCTAAGGTGGCCGACCTGACCATCGTGGTGCCGGAAAACGGCCCCAAGGTTGCCAATGTGGAATTCTTCAATCCCGAAGGTGCCAAAATCCGTACTGAGACTTTCAAGCTCAAGCCAGGCACCAACCACTGCAACGTGAAGAATATCGACAAACTGGCCGACGGTCGCTACGTGACCATGGTACAGCTTGGTGACACCACCCTCAAGCGCCTGCTCCGCATAGAGCATGTCCCCGAAATCGAGGCCCCCACCGAGCCTATTCCCTACAGGAAACTCATCTTCACCCCGGACAACTATATGTTCTCCAAGATCTCCAAGAATCTCAAGATAGAGTATTCCAAACCCAAGATATATGAGGCCGTTCCCAACACTGATTCGATTGTAGTCTATATCGGAGGAAACAGTTTCTACAGGACAGAAGACGGCCGTTTCGCAATCAATGTCGTGGCCAATCCCTATGTCGAGCGCTACGGTCTTTATGCCAAGAAACCCTACTACTACACTATGGTTGCAGACAAACCGGAGGGTCCTTATACCCGCGTAGAAGGTCCCGCTCCGGCACCGGCAAAGGGTGGCGGCAGGATGCATCTGTTTACCGGAGGTGCCATGATGTGCAGCGACCACCTCGACCAGGATTCCTATGAGTTGTACGACGAAGCCAAGCACGGTACCTACAAGTTGTCCGACATCAGGATTGCTCAACAGATCAATCCCCGTGACCTTGGCTGTGTTAAGGCTGAATATCGTACTTACTGGGCGTTTGTAACCACCTCTACCGGAGACACTGTACTTCTTAGCGATAAGCCCGTATTCCAGGACATCCCGGTTTACCACCAGGATCAGTGGGACACCGGTTTCACTACAAACGACAACTTTGGCAACAGCTGGCTCTCTGAAGACGGCAAGACCCTCTACATCGCCCGCGGCCAGACTGTCCGCCGCGACGCGCCATACGATCTGGCTTATGACATGGTTGACGGCCGTATCCTGACAGTTTATTCTACCCAGGACGGCAAGACCTGGAAATATCACCACGCTTTCACTGCCGACGGCGAACGTGACACACCCTATACCCAACAGTACGGCGCCCGCATCTGCAAGATGCCCGATGCAGGTCTCTACCTTGTATTCGTAGAGCATTTTGTGGGCGACATGCAGCAGAGCAGCCTGGATCTGGACTACAGCCGCGACGGCGTCAACTTCTACGATGCGCCCGGTGACGGCCCGTTCCTCTACACCGACAATCTTGACGAATTCTACTTCGGCGGCCTGTACAACTTTGACACCGACATCGTTCAGAGTGGAAATAATTACTATCAGATGGTGGCCCAGGTAATGACCTGGCCCCACTTCTTCCCCGAGCCGCTGTTTGCCCGCAACCATCTTGCAGAGGTTACTGCCGCCGATTACGAGCGCATCTTCGGCAATCGCGGAATGAAAGAGAAACTCCCTTACTTTGACAAGGTCGGAGGTTGGGAAGGCCTGGCAAAACTGACCCGCGAAGGTCACAGTTCCATTGCCGTCATTTCTTACCGCGCCGACGGTTGGTTCGGCGTCAAAGCAGGTGACAAGACCGGTACTTTCGTGACAAATCCCATTGCAGGCGGTGGACGACTGTTTGTCAATGCCGATATCGAAGAGGGCGGACGCCTGGATATCGAGGTTGTCGGTTGCGCAAACAAGCAGAAGGTCAGCCTGAGCGGCGACGGCATCCACATGCCGGCATTCGACCTCCCCGAAGGTCCTTTCAAACTGAAAGTCAAGATGCGCAACGCCACCCTTTATACGATGTACATTGAATAGCCACCCGATACTATGAAAAATCATCTTTTGATATTTGCGGCGGCGCTTGCCATTTGTGCCTGCAGCCCCAAGCAGGAGCCTCTCACCCGCGACTTTGATCCGCCGATTATGGGCTGGAGCAGCTGGAACTACTTCAAGACCAACATAAGCGAATCTGTAATATGCGGTCAGGCCGACGCCCTGATATCCACCGGCCTGGCAGATGCCGGCTACAAGTATGTCAATATAGACGACGGCTTTACCGACGGCCGCGGCGATGACGGCCGCATCCGCATCGACACCACCAAGTTCCCCAACGGAATGAAGGCGGTGGCAGATTCCATCCACGCCAGAGGACTTAAGGCGGGTATGTATTCCGATGCCGGCGACAACACCTGCGCATCCCTGAACGTCAAACCCTACGGCCTTAACGTCGGACTCTACGGGCATGAATTGGAAGACTGCAAGATGATGTTTGACGAGTGGGGTTACGACTTCCTGAAAGTGGACAACTGCGGCGGTCGCCACCTCGACCTGAACGAGCAGGAACAGTTCACCAAGATTGCAGAGGCCCTTGCCGCCTGCGACAACAAGAACGTCAACTTCAATGTGTGCCGCTGGGTGTTCCCCGGGACCTGGGTCATAGATATCGCCGACAGCTGGCGTACCACCCACGACATCTGGGTCAACTGGGAACAGCTCAAGACCATCATTAAAGAGAATATGTATCTGGTGGCATTCACCGGTGGCGGTCATTACAACGATATGGATATGCTGGAAATCGGCATGGGATTCAAGCCGGAAGAGGAGCGTACCCACATGGCCTGCTGGTGCATTCAGAGTTCACCCCTGGTGGTCGGCTGCGACCTTAACAATATGCCGGAATACTCCATTGAGTTCCTGAAAAATGCCGATCTGATTGCCATGGACCAGGATCGCCTTGGTATAGCTGCCCCCGTGGTTCAGAAAGAGGGCGAAACTTATGTCATGACAAAGGATATGGAGCGGTTTTACGGCCCCAAACGTGCTGTGGTAGTAGCTAATCTGGGTGATGAAGAATCCCAGATAACTGTAGACCTGGAGGCGCTCGGATTCAAGGGCAAGGTTGGTGTTTACGACTGCTTCAAGCACGAAGATCGTCCCGAACTGAGCGATTCGTTCACCTTGACTATCGGCCCCCACGACAGCGAAGCTTTCTTTGTGACCGGCAAACGTACGGAGCAGTCCGTATATCAGGCCGAGGCAGCGTTTATGAAGGCTTACACAGAAATCAACGAGCAGGACTACGAAGCCTATCGCCGTCCTTACGAAATCCCTTCGCCCCGCGTTCGCGAGAGTGCATCTGCCCAGATGGGCTACTATATCACCGAACTTGGCGGATGGGAAGACAACTGGCTGGAGTGGCGCAATGTCTACAGCTTCAAAGGCGGCGAGTATGTGCTCACTTTCAGCCTCGCTTGCGCCGACGAGCGCGATATGACTTTGTCAGTGAACGGAGAACAGGAAGAAAAGTTTGAAGCCATCACCACCGGCGGCGACCTGGAATGGAGGGAACTCAGTACCAAGGTCAACCTCAACAAAGGTTGGAACGTCATCCGTCTGGAGAATGCTTCCTCCGCCATGCCTTCCGTAGATTTCATGACCGTCAAAAGATTTGAATAAATGAAGAGATTCTTTGTTTCCGCTGCCCTTGGTGCGCTGATTCTTCTTGGCGGTTGCAGCCAGGAGGGCATCGAGTATTCCGTTGACCATACCCCCACGATGGGTATGAGTTTCTGGAATGCTTTCCAACTTAATATCAACGAAGATTTGGTCAAGGACCAGGCGCTCGCTGTCAAGGAGTTGGGCTATGCCGATGCCGGATATAAGTTTATCAATATCGACGATGGCTTCCAGACTCCGCGCGACTCTGCCGGCAATTTCCAGTACAATGCCGAGCTGTTTCCGGGCGGTATGCGTGCAGTGGCCGATTATATCCACTCTCTTGGCCTCAAGGCGGGCATTTACACCGATGCCGGCGACAATACCTGCGGCAGTGAGAACAAGTATCCCTACGGTCTTGGAACCGGCCTCTACGGCCATGAAAAAGAGGACTGCAAGCTCTTCTTTGACGAGTGGGATTACGACTTCATAAAGATTGACTTCTGCGGCGGCCAGAATGCCAAACTGGATGAAAGGGAGCAGTACACAAAGATTGCCGAGGCTATCCGCGCATGCGACAAGAAGGACATCATCTTCAACATCTGCCGGTGGCGTTTCCCCGGCACATGGGCGGCCGACCTGGCCACGTCATGGCGCACGACTTATGACATCCGTCCCTGGTTCTCACGCGTGAAGTATATCATAGACGAGAACCTCTGGCTGCAAGCCTACACCGGGGGCGGTCACTACAACGACTGCGATATGCTCGAAATCGGTTCCAAGTGGCCCGGCAGCGATGCGCAGCTCAGCCCCGAAGAAGAATTCACGCACATGGCATACTGGTGCATCACTTCGTCTCCGCTGATTATGGGATGCGATATGCGCAAGGTGCCTGAGAGCAGCCGTGAGGTGATGCTCAACAAGGACCTTATCGCCATGGACCAGGACTGCCTCGGACTGGGTGCCCCGGTTGTCCAGCGCCAGGGCGAGACTTATGTCGTGGCCAAGGATATGGAACGCATTTTCGGTCCCAAACGCGCTGTGGTTGTTATGAATCTCTCTGAAGAGCCCTCCAGCATCGACGTCTCCGTGGAGGCACTGGGATTCAAAGGCCCTGTCAAATTATATGACTGCCGGGTACACAGCGATGTGCCTGTAGAAGACCCCGAGACATCCTTCAACATCAACCTGGATCCGCACTCCAGCGTGGCGCTGTTCGTTACAGGTAAACGCATAGAGAAGAGCGTATATCAGGCAGAAGAGTCCTACATGAAGATGTTCAGCACCGTAGAAGGATATCAGTCGCCCGTCTATCTTCCAAACGAATCGGCCGATATGGGTATGTATGCCGCCGGACTCGGATGCAATCCCGATAACTGGCTGCAGTGGAACAATGTATTCAGCCGCAAGGGCGGCGAATACGTAGCCACCGTCCGCTATGCCTCGGCCGGTGAGACCGCTTTCAAGGTCAGTGTAAACGGCAAGGAAGCAGCCTCTTTCGACAAACTGTACACCGGCAACGACTCTTCTCCATGGGATGTCGTAAGCTTCAGGATCAAGCTTAAAAAGGGGCTTAACGAGATTCGTCTGAGCAACGATACCGGCTTCATGCCCAGCATCGACTGTCTGACTCTCCGTAAAGAACAAAGATAACTCGTGAAGCGGTTTGCCGCCATAGTTATCGCTTGTGTGATTCTGTTCGGCTGTTCGGCACCGCGCCGTTCGGTTGCGCCGGTTATCGGCATATCCGCAGCCGGCGTAGGCCAGAGCCGGGTAGGGCAGGACTATATCGATGCCGTCTTCGCAGCTGGCGGATTCCCTGTCATTATTCCTATACTGACCGATTCCCTGGCTCTGGCGGCGATTCTTGACAAGGTTGACGGCGTACTGATGATTGGCGGAGAAGATGTCGATCCGGCTTTCTATGGCGAGGCTGCGCTTCCGGAAATAGGCGAGATTAATGCGCCGCGGGATACTTTCGATTTGATGCTGGCGCGGATGTCAGTGCGCGGTCACAAGCCGCTACTTGGCATCTGTCGGGGAATGCAGTTGATCAATGTCGCTTTCGGAGGAACTCTATGGCAGGATATTCCTTCCCAGATACCACTTTCGCAGGTAAAGCATAAGGTTGGCGACGGCGAGAATCCTTTCCACGATATCTTCATACAGGCTGATAGCCGGCTTGCACGTCTCACAGCCGCCGGCAAAAGCCGCGTGAATTCATACCATCATCAGGCAGTAAAGGATGTCGCTCAGGGTTTCGTTGTAACAGCCACTTCGCCCGATGGCCTGCCGGAGGCAATGGAACGCATCGCCGGCGCCGACCGCATCATTGCGGTACAGTTCCATCCTGAAAAGATGTTTGCTTCAGGAGATGTCCGTTTTCTGCCTCTGTTCGAGTGGCTGGTGAAAGAATCTCGCAAATAAATTTTGGCGGATTCAAAAATTGATATATATTTGCATCCGCTTTTGAAAGGGAGCTTAGCTCAGTTGGTTCAGAGCGTCTGCCTTACAAGCAGAGGGTCGGGGGTTCGACTCCCTCAGCTCCCACAAAAAAAGAGAAGCCGCTTGGCTTCTCTTTTTTTGTGGGAGCTAAGCTCCCGCCTATTTTACTAGGTGGCTCTGCCCCCTAAAACCCCCGCGGCGCAAGGCGCCGGCCGCTTAAGCGGCACGTGTTGGAGCTGAGGGAGTATATCGACCCTATAATACGGGGGCTATGCCCCCGAACCCCCATCGCTTCGCTATCGCCTGATGGCGATTGTTCCCGAAGGTTTCTGCCCGCCAATTGCATCTTATTTGACAAATTGTCAGTCTGCAGGTGGTGGTATTCTTTTTGCCTTATTGAGCGAAAGCAAAAACGATAATAATTAATACTCAATAATATGGCACAAGAGAAAACACAGGGAAAGATTGGCGTAACCACCGAGAACATCTTTCCGGTAATCAAACAATTCCTTTACTCCGACAACGATATCTTTATCCGCGAGATTGTGGCTAATGCCGTGGATGCGACTCAGAAGATGAAGGCCATGGCCTCCAAGGGCGCGTACAAGCGCGAGCTGGGTGACCTGACAATCGACATCGCAGTGGGCGAAGCCAAACTGCCGGGCGAGAAAGAAGGGGATGAGATAACCTGCAAGACCATCTCCGTAACCGACCGCGGCATCGGCATGACAGAAGAGGAGGTCGACAAGTATATCAACCAGATCGCCTTCAGTTCCGCCGGAGAATTCCTGGAGAAATATAAGGATCAGAACATCATCGGCCATTTCGGCCTCGGCTTCTATTCTTCGTTCATGGTATCCCGCAAGGTCGAGATTGACACCCTGTCGTGGCGCGCAAACGCCAAGGCGGTCCGCTGGAGTTGCGACGGCAATCCCGAATACACAATGGAGCAAAGCGACCGCAAGGAGCGCGGCACCACCGTCACACTGTATCTGGACGCCGAGAACGAAGGCTTCGCCGACCGCTGGAAGCTGGAGAGCCTGCTCAAGAAATACTGCAAGTTCATGCCTGTCACCATCCGTTTCGGCAAGGAGCAGGAATGGAAGGACGGCAAATATGTCGACGGCAAGAAGGACAACATAATAAACAACTGCGAACCCATCTGGACCAAGAAGCCAGCTGACCTGAAGGATGAGGACTACGACAAGTTCTACAAGGAACTCTATCCTATGCAGGATGACCCGCTGTTCCACATCCACCTGAATGTAGACTATCCGTTCAATCTGACCGGTATTCTCTACTTCCCCAAGATCAAGGACCGTATGGACCTCTCCCGCAACAAGGTTCAGCTTTACTGCAACCAGATGTTCGTGACCGACTCCGTGGAGAACATCCTGCCCGAATTCATGACCGTGCTGCACGGCGTGATTGACTCGCCCGACATCCCTTTGAACGTATCCCGTAGCTATCTTCAGAACGACAACAATGTGAAGAAGATAAGCCACTACATCACCCGCAAGGTGGCCGACAAGCTGGAAGAAATCTCAAAGAACAACGCCAAGGAATTCGAGGAGAAGTGGGACGATTTGAAGATATTCATCGAATATGGTATGCTAACCGACGCCAAGTTCTGTGAAAAGGCAATGGAGTTCGCGCTGTTCAAGAACACCGACGGCAAGTTCTTCAAGATGGAAGACTACCGTAAAGCAATTGAAGCCAACCAGACCAACAAGGACAAGAAGGTCGTTTACCTGTATGCGACAGACAAACTGGCCCAATATCAGTACATCGAGAATGCCAAGAACAAAGGCTACGACGTACTGCTGATGGACTGCCAACTGGATGCCCATTACGTGGGTCTGCTGGAGCAGCACATCCACGACAGCGTCTTCACACGCGTGGATGCCGACATCCTTGAGAAACTCATAGAGAAGGAGGAGATCAAGGCGGTGGAAATGAAAGAAGACGAGAAGAAGCACATCCAGGAAGAATTCGAGAAGATCCTTCCCGAGGGCAATAAATACGAAGTAGTGCTGCAGAACCTCGGTGAGACAGCCGATGCCGTCTCCATCAACCAGAACGAATTCATGCGCCGTTATCGCGACATGGCAGTGGTCAGTGGCGGCGGTATGAACATGATGGGCGAAATGCCGGCATACTATAACGTTACGGTGAATGCCGACAATGCCCTGATAAAGAAGATCCGCGAGAGCAAAGGCGGTATCAGCGCCGACAATGAACTGCTGCGTCAGGTTACCGACCTGGCACTGCTGGCCGCCGGCCTGTTGAAGGGGAAAAGCCTATCGGACTTTATCCGCCGCAGCGCATCACTGTTGAAGTAGCAACAGGGAGCAAGTCATTCATGCTGAGGTAACTGCCCGCCTATCGTATTTTTTACTATATTTGCATAATATAGAAGAAATACATTATGAGTATCAATATAGTACCGGTAGAGACCAAGCGACAGATGAAGCAATTCATCAACTTTACGCTTGACCTCTATCGTGATTGTCCATACTACGTTCCGGAGCTCGCTTTTGATGTCAAGGCGACTCTTGATCCCAAGAAAAACCCCGCATACGAATTCTCCCAGGCACAGCCGATGCTGGCCATTAAGGACGGCAAAGTTGTCGGAAGAGTTGTCGCATTGACTAACAGCCGTGTAAACGAAAAGTGGGAACAGAAGATTGTCCGTTTCGGATGGATCGATTTCATAGAGGATTACGAAGTGTGCAAGGCGCTGCTGGACGCGGTTTGCGAGTGGGGCAGGGCGCGCGGTCTTAATCGACTTCAGGGGCCGATGGGCTTTACCGATTTTGACCGGGAGGGTGCCTTGACTTGGGGTTACGACCGCATCGCCACAATGGCTACCACCTATAACTACCCCTATTACATTGAGTTCTACGAGCGATACGGGCTGCAAAAAGGTGCAGACTGGCATGAGATGCTGGTGACACTCAAAGCGGATTTGCCGGAGAAGTACGGCAAATTGGCCGATATCGTAAAACAGCGCTACAACCTCCGAGTCTATTTTGCCAGGAACGCCAGCGATCTCAAAAAACATTATGCAAAGGATATTTTCAAATTGCTGAATACATGTTATGCCGACCTTTACGGCTTTGCACAACTCAGCGACGGGCAGATAGACAAATATGTGGCGGACTACATTTCGTTCGCCGACATGAGCCTTATACCGCTCATCTTCAATGAAAAAAATGAAATGGTAGGTTGCGCCATAATGATTCCGTCGCTCGCGAAGGCCCTCATTAAGAGCCGTGGCAAGCTCTTCCCGTTCGGGTGGTGGCATCTGGTCAAGTCGCTATACATCAAACACGATGACACGCTGGAATTCCTGCTGATTGCCATCCGGCCTGATTATCAGGCCAAGGGTGTCAACGCGCTCATCGTGACATCACTCTATGAAGTCTTCCAGAAGAAGGGTTATAAATACGCCGAGACCAACTGCGAGTTGGAAGACAACTACAAGATGCTCAATTTCTGGAATACCATTCCGCACGAAGTTCACAAGAAGCGTCGTGCGTTTATAAAGGACATATAGTATGGCAAACAACCTGAACCCATTTGATATTCTCCGGAAACGCAACACCTCATCCCAGCAGATGGGGTGCAGACGTCCCGGCTGCGGCTGTCTGATTTTCATAGTTCTGCTCCTTTTGGCCGGAAGTTTCCTTTTCAAGTATATGGGAGGCAGCATCCCTACCATCACCCTGCCCGGCGGCGGAACTATCTTTAACGAGCAGCAGGAAGAGGAGAAGGACACCGACGATTTCGATTTCAACCGCGACAAGGACTACGGCAAGAAACTCAAAAAGCTTAACGAAGACGATATAGATGGGATCTAAGAAGTGGCTGTACGGTATTCTGGGATGGGCCATTCTCGGCCCGATGGGGGCTCTTATCGGCTTCCTTGCCGGCACCGTGTTCGACATTTTCGGCGGCACCCAGATTACAGGCGGTGACAATAACGGAACCACCTGGCGCAGGACTACCGGCGGAGGTTATACTACGGACGGCAGTTCCCCCAGCGACCAGTATCGCACAGGGCAGCGCAACAGCTTTATGATGAGCCTGCTGGTGCTGGCTACGGCGGTGATAAAGGCCGACGGCAAGCTTAGCAGCGCCGAACTGCAGAACGTCAGGAACTTTATCCGCACCAATTTTGGTGACGATGCCGCCTCCCAGGCAGAGGGTATCGTCCGCCAGCTGATGACCAAGGACATCAACATCTTTGAGGTCGGTGCACAGATCAAGATGTATATGAACTACTCGCAGAGGCTGCAGTTGTTCCAGTATCTGGTCCAGTTGGCCCAATGCGACGGCATGGTCCAGGCGGAACTGGACGTGCTGGATTCCATAGCATCTGCAATTGGCCTTAGCAATACCGACCGCGACTCGTTGCTGAATATGTACCGTCAGCAGGCCGATTCTGCATATAAGGTGCTTGGAATTGAGCCCACTGCTACCGACGAGGAGGTCCGCAAAGCCTACAAGCGCATGGCCCTGAAATATCATCCCGACAAAGTCGCAACGCTGGGAGAAGATGTCCAGAAGGCGGCCGAGGAAAAGTTCAAGAAAGTTCAGGAGGCCTACGAAACCATCAAGAAAGAACGTGGAATGTAATATCAAAGCGATATGAAACAGCTTATTACCCATTTTACCGACAATGACCTCTACACATTTACCTGCCAGTACTATGTACTCAGGCAGTATCCCAGGGCAGAGGTGGAGTACTCGTTCATTGACCGCAACAATACGGTTTACCCCAAAGGGTTCGCCGATCTGCTTCAGGAACAGGTCAACTACATGGCCAACGTGGTCATTACCGACGATGAAATAGAGTACATGAAGGTGAAATGTTACTGGCTGCCACTTTGGTTCTTTACATATCTGCGCGGCTACCGCTTCAAACCCCGCGAGGTCCATATTTCCCTGGACGATGAGGGACACCTTCATATCACCGTATGCGGCAAGTGGTTCTCTACCATTATGTGGGAGATGCCTCTGCTAAGTTGTATTTCCGAACTGATGCACACTTTGAACGGCGACATCGACCGCTATGACCCTGTTCTGGAAGAGAAGCGCGCCCGCGCAAAATCGGAGCAGATATTCGGCGCCGGACTTGTTCTGGGCGACATGGGTACCCGCCGCCGTTTGAGTTTCGACCATCAGGAAATGGTGGTCCGCACAATGGCGGAGGTTTACAATTCAAAGCAGTGGCCCGGCAAATTTACCGGCACTTCTAACGTTTGGCTGGCTATGAAATATAACCTGCCGTGCCTGGGCACCATGTCGCATCAGCTTATCTCTTTCGAAGAGAACGTCAGCGGCGTTTTCGAATGCAACTTCAACGTGATGAAGAAGTTCTCCGACGTGTTCGACGGTGACAATGGTATTTATCTGTATGACTGCTTCGGAGACAAGGTGTTCTTCAGCAACCTCTCCAAACGGATGGCCATGATGTACAAGGGCCTTCGCGTGGACAGCGGCAACGAAGAGGAGCAGACTGAACTCATTATTGCGAAATACAAACAGCTGGGAATCGATCCTGCCAGCAAGCAGGTGGTCTACAGCAACGGTCTCAACATAAACCGCGCCATTGAGATTCACAAGTATGTGAACGGGCGGGTGATGGATTCTTACGGCGTCGGGACATTCCTGACCTGCGATGTAACCGGCTGCAAGCCCTCAAATATCGTTATCAAACTTACCCGCGGCCGCATCACCGAGCTGCGCGAGTGGCACGACTGCATCAAACTCTCCTGCGACAAGGGCAAGACCCTTGGAAACGAAGAGAAATGCAAGTTTATCCTCAGTCAGATAGGCTGACGACATCCAGACGGTCCACAATCTCCTTCAGTGCGGCAGGTGTGACCTGCTGCGCGGCGTCGCTCCACGCCTTGTCAGGATCACAGTGACTCTCTACTATCAGACCGTCCATACCCAAGTCCATAGCGTGCTGGCATAGCGGTGATACAAGTTCCCGCTTGCCTCCGATATGGCTAGGATCGCAGAATATAGGCAGGCCGGGTTCCCGTTTCTTGAGTTCGACAGGAATATGCCACATAGGCAGGTTCCGGTATATATTCTTTTCGTAATATGAAAAACCGCGGTGAATGGCGCCCAGGCGCTTTATTCCGGCCAGATTGACCCGCTCCAGCGTTCCTTGCCACAGATCGATTTCAGGATTTACCGGATTCTTTACCAGAACCGGAATGTCTTCTCCCGCAAGTGCGTTGGCAACCGACTGCACTGCGAAAGGATCCACCGCCGTGCGGGCTCCGATCCATAGGATATCGACGCCATAGTCCAGCGCCGCACGTACGTGCTCCGCCGTAGCCACTTCGGTGGCGGTGAGCATGTCCAATTCTTCGTGCACGCGTCTTAACCAGGGGAGGGCGGTTAAGCCGTTGCCTTCGAATCCACCCGGTTTTGTGCGCGGCTTCCATATTCCCGCCCGGAAAATGCGGTATCCGGCTTCTCTGAGCGCCTGCGCGGTGGTCATTACCTGCTCTTCGGTTTCTGCGGAGCAGGGGCCTGCTATTACTGTCGGCCGGCCTTTTTCTGTGCCGGGTAAGTTCAATGGTTCAAGATCAAGTGCCATGGCTCAAATCAGTTTGTCACTTTTGCTTCTATGTATTCTCCAAGCACACGCAGTTCGCTGGTCAGCGGTGAAATTGCCGCCACGCCCTGGCGGAAACGGGTCAGTGAATCATAAACGACGTCGATATAGAACATATATTCCCATTCCTTTCCGATGATGGGCAGCGACTGAATCTTTGTAAGATTGATGTCGTAGAAACTCAGCACACTCAGCGCCTGGCTCAGTGAGCCCTCCTTGTGCGGCAGAGTGAACACCAGCGACGCCTTGTTGCAATCTTCAATATGCCGCAGATGAGATGCCCGTTTGGAGTTGCTGCAAAGCAGGAAGCGGGTGAAATTGTGTTTGTTGTCCTCAATCTCCTCTTCCAGGACCTTGAGACCGAGCGCGGCGGCGTTGTCTTTATGACAGATGGCGCAATGACCCTTGAGGTGACCGTCGGCAATAGCCTTGGCGCTGGAGGCGGTATCGGTACTTTGGAAGACCTTCAGAGAAGGATGATTTTGAAGGAAGTTGCGGCACTGCATCAGCGCAACCGGATGGCTGGCAACCTCTGTGAGGGTGTTCCAATCATCTTCTGGCAGACATACCAGACTGTGGCTGATGTGAAGCTTGTGCTCGCCCACAACGCTGAGTCCGCTGTCGCGAAGCAATTCATAGTTGTGCAGCAGGCTGCCCGCAATGGTATTTTCTATCGCGATAAAGGCAATCGTAGAGGGGTCTTTGCCGACACTTTCGAACACCTTTTCAAAGTTGTCGCAACACACCATTTCCAGTTCTTCCGATTCAAAATACTGATGGGCTGCTATGTCATGGAACGAGCCCCGGATGCCTTGAATTGCTACTTTTTTCATATTACACATAAAAAAACCGCCTCACCAAAGGTGAAGCGGATTTGTAAAACTTTGCTATGAACGGAATCACAGAACAAACCGCTTCACCCTTTGCGAGGCAAAGAAGAATCCAAAAAAGAAAAATGTTCTGTAGTCCTTCATAAGTATTCTTTTCAATTGCAAGTTTAGATGATAGTTTTTAAAAATGCAAATTATTTGATGGCGGCGAAAGCCTGCTCCATATCGGCTATAAGGTCGTCGGTATTCTCCAGGCCAACTGAGAAGCGGATAAGGTCGGGCTGTACGCCTGCGGCCAGAAGCTGTTCGTCGGTGAGCTGACGGTGAGTATGGCTGGCGGGGTGCAGCACGCAGCTGGCGGCATCGGCCACGTGGGTCACGATGTTTATCAGTTTAAGGGAGTCCATAAACTTGATGCTGCGCTCACGACCGCCCTTGATCCCGAAGCACATCACACCGCTGCTGCGGCCTCCCTTGAACTGTTTCAGGGCCAGGTCGTGGTACTTGTCGCCGGGAAGGCCGGGGAACTTAATCCACGCCACTTCGTCTTTTGAAGCCAGATATTCCGCCATTACCTGTGCGTTGGCGCAATGGCGCTCCACACGCGCCTGAAGCGACTCCAGGCCGACATTCAGCAGATAGGAATTGAAGGGCGAGGGTATGCTGCCCAAATCGCGCATCAGCTGCACAGTGGCCTTGGTTATGAAGGCGTTCTTGCCAAATGCCTGGGCGTAGGCCAGCCCGTGGTAAGACTCGTCGGGTTCGTTCATGCAGGGGAATTTGTCAGCGTGTGCTGCCCAGTCAAAGTTGCCGCTGTCCACAATGGCGCCGCCGACAGATGTGGAGTGGCCGTCCATATATTTGGTGGTGGCGTGAGTCACGATGTCGGCGCCGAACTCAAACGGACGGCAGTTGATAGGAGTGGGGAAGGTGTTATCCACAATCAGAGGTACACCGTGGCTGTGGGCGATGCGGGCAAACTTCTCTATGTCCAGCACGTTGACGCCAGGGTTGGTGAGCGTCTCGCCGAACAGCAGTTTGGTGTTGGGGCGGAAGGCCTTTGAGATTTCATCTTCGGATGCGTCGGCATCAACAAAGGTACATTCAATGCCCATTTTCTTGAGCGTTACGGCAAACAGGTTGAAAGTGCCACCGTAGATGGTGCTGGCGCTTATAAAGTGGTCTCCGCACTCGCAAAGGTTGATGACTGCGAAGAACGATGCTGCCTGACCGCTGGAGGTCAGCATGGCAGACGATCCACCCTCCAGAGCCGCTATCTTGGCCGCCACCAGGTCGTTGGTGGGATTCTGCAGTCGGGTATAGAAATAACCGGGAGCCTTGAGGTCGAAAAGGTCGGCCATCTGCTCGCTGGTCTCATATTTAAAGGTTGTGGTCTGATAG
>JAEEGH010001232.1_pt1 | contig 75427 bp, 60 predicted proteins | sample 9134181 | NCBI WGS metagenome assembly JAEEGH01 (sample SAMN16246544, study PRJNA631951) | gut metagenome | biome: gut microbiome; feature: rumen; material: DP-attached | host: Bos | place: Iran: Karaj | collected 2018-10 | reverse complement strand
CCAACCCGTCGGCAGGCAGCACACACGGCGGCCTGAGTGACTGCACCACCCTAAAGCTGTCCGGGTCCTGGTCGGCAGGCCCATAGGCCACCTGGAACGGCCGCTGCCCTGCCTGCGCCTCCCACTCGAACACGGGTCGCCCGTCCACATAGTCCCTCTGTCTAAAATTCTCCACCCTCGGACACTCAAAGCTGTCCGTGTCCGGCGGCATAATGATGGGGAAATAATGTCCCACCATAAAAGATTTATCGTAAGGGACATATTTATCGTAAAGGGCATTCTCGTCACAATTGTGTTCAAGCAACATTTCATTTCCACTCAAATTACCTATTAGGTAACCCGTAACCCAGCTAAGATGACGCCAACCAGAAGAATCCGTTATCGCGCAATCTATATCCGTAATCCACATCCCTATATAAAAGGTGTCAACCACCACCCTCGGGGTCGAGAAATAGAATTCGTATGCTCCCACTAGCGTGTCGTGTATCGGATTCCCTACAGGAGATTCTGGATATACAAAATATCGGTACTGCTTTTGATTGCGCCACTCCACTGAATCGACATGGTAATAATGACCGCCCTCCTTCTGCACTAGCATGGCATACATTTCAAACCAAAATTGACCTGTATCGACTGAATCAAGCGAAGGATAATTCGTTCTATACACTAATGGTGCTGCACCCATGGATGCTGTCGAGGCTATTCCATATATCAGGGTAGGCTCGTCTACAACATAACCCATATAGAGACATTGCGTACTATGATACCATGTGCTATCCATATAGTGCATATCACAAGCAGTTTGCGCAAGCCCCCAACCAGCTCCGTTAGTCTCACGTTGCTGATAAACATAACTAGGTATGTTTCCCGTATCTCTAATAACAATCGGAATGAAAAGGTATCTCGAATTAGTGTCCCCATACCGTATCGTGTCCTGCGCCTGCAACACGGTGGTAGCACACATCACCGTAGCCAAAAACATCAACAATCTCTTCATAACAAAACTAGTTGAACACGCATCCCTCTTTAGCAATCTAAAAGAATTCTTTCCTAATCTCCTCCACCATGTCCAGCTTCTCCCAGGCGAAGAAGTCCACCGTCTTGGTGTGCTCGTTGCCTTGCGCGTCAATCAATGTGACGGGTGCGCTGTAGGGGTCGCGCCCAATATGGCCGTAGGCTGCCGTGGGGGCGAAGATGGGGTTCTTCAGTCCGAAACGCTCGATGATGGCGTATGGGCGCATGTCGAAAATATGGCCTATCCGCCGTGCGATGTCGCCGTCGCTCATCGCCACGTGTGCCGTGCCGTAGGTGTTCACATACAGTCCCACGGGCTCTGCCACACCGATGGCGTATGCCACCTGCACCAGCACCTCGTCGCACAGCCCTGCCGCCACCATGTTCTTGGCGATATGGCGTGTGGCGTATGCTGCCGAGCGGTCCACCTTCGACGCGTCCTTGCCCGAGAAGGCCCCGCCGCCGTGCGCTCCGCGCCCGCCGTAGGTGTCCACAATAATCTTGCGCCCTGTCAGACCCGTATCGCCGTGCGGCCCGCCGATGACGAACTTGCCCGTGGGATTGACATACAGCTTGTAGTCGCCTCGGGCAAACAGGGCGCGGTTGTCCGCACTCAGCCTGTTCAGCACACACGGAATCAGTATCTCCCTCACATCCCTCTCGATGCGTGCCAGCATCACCGCCTCCTCGTCGAAGTCGTCGTGTTGTGTCGAGACGACGATGGCATCCACCCGCAGGGGCTTGCCCTCGTCGCTATACTCGATGGTAATCTGGCTCTTGGCATCGGGACGCAGATACTTCATCTCGTGTCCCGCCTTGCGAATCTTCGACAGCTCTTGCAGGAAGATATGCGCCAGCGTGATGGGCAGGGGCATCAACTCGGGAGTCTCGTTGCAGGCATAGCCGAACATCATACCCTGGTCGCCCGCCCCCTGCTCCTCGGCGGTGGCACGGCTCACGCCCTGGTTGATGTCGCCACTCTGCCCGTGGATGGTCGAGAGGATGGCACACGAGTCCGCCTCAAACTTATATTCGCCCTTGGTGTAGCCGATGTTGCGAATCACGTCGCGCACCGTGTCCTGTATCTCCACATAGCCACCGCACGTCACCTCGCCACTCACCAGCACCAAGCCCGTGGTCACCAGCGTCTCGCACGCCACATGGCTCTCGGGGTCATGACGCAGAAACTCGTCCAACAGCGCGTCAGAAATTTGGTCCGCCACCTTGTCAGGATGGCCCTCAGAGACCGATTCAGAAGTGAAAAAATAACTCATAAAACCTTACTTTTTTTAATGTTAAACACAAAAAAGCAAAGCGATGGAATACGTAACAAATGTAGTGAAAAACATGAGTTTAGCATTATTTTTCAGTGGTTGCAATCATTACAAATCTATCCACTTTGCGAGTGCAAAGATACGACTATTTTTTCAGATACAACAAAAAATTTGCACATTCCGCGTCTCTCTGACGGACAATCCACCACCTTCTCCCCGCCTTCCTTTTGGGAACGGCCGAATTTCATACGATTCTTCGATGGCCCTTTGTCGCTATGTGAGCCTTAAACTGGTTGGGAAGATGTAAAAATCGGTACAAATCAGTAGGGAACGGTACGAAGCGGTAGGAATCGGTACGGGAGCAGAAAAATGTTTTATAGCGGGGGCTGGAGGGCGGCGCGGAGGAGTTTTTTTGTGAAAGGGATGCAATTTTCGGGCGAAAATGGGACATAATATAATGAGAGTTGGACTGGCGTGCCGCCAGTGAGACTCGACTGAACCAATAAAAAAGCAAGCAGAATGACGAAAAAAGGTATCTTGTTGCTGGTGGCCGTGGCAGCAGTGGCAGTGTACACGGCCTTGGACTGGAGCTGCACGGGGAAGCGCGGAGAACGGAGCGGGTTCCTCATCGGACGGCAGGCGCGCAACTGCGAGTCGGAGTATCGAGAGATTGCCGACAGGGAGTATTTCTACTCTGCTGCAGGGGCGGTGGACGCATGCGACACGTTTTTGAGCCATTTTCAGTACCAGCGATGCGCCCACAACGACGAGGTGCGCGAGATGCGTGCCTCCTTCAGGGAGATGGGCGAAGTGCTGGGGATGAGTTTCTATTCGTATGAGCAGTTTAAGACCGAGACGCACTACCTGTCGCAACGGCTGGCGGACTCGCCCCACCGCGTGGTGCGCGAGACGTGGGCGCGACTGCTGAGGGAGGAGGACAGCTGCCGAATGCGGGCGGCACTGATGAGCCTGACGGAGCACGATTTCAAGGTGTATCTGCACGACTACGCACAGCAGGTGTGCCAGGAGCGGTACAGCAAGGGGCTGTTTCCCATGCGGGTGAAGAAGCTGGAGGTGTTGCGGATGTCGCAGCCGACGCTAGTGGAGGGGACGGCGGCGGTAGCGTGCACGGCGGAGTATGCCGTACACCTGGAGGGGACTCTGGGGCTGCGCACCCGCACCGACAGGCTGACGGTGGGCGGCGAGCTGGGCTACACGCCCGAGGGAAGGCTGACTTTTCACAGAAAAGAGGTCGGCGCACAATAATTAATACGTTTACTCGTTAATGTGTTAATTCGTTAATCCGTAAATCAGACTAACGAATTCACACACTCACACGTTAACACGTTCTAACACACACACCCACAATGATAATAACCATTCTTTGCATAACGATTCTCGCCCACCTGATTACAGGCAAGGACGTGAAGCCTTTGGTAGAAAAACTGAAGTTGAAAAACGTGCGCTGGCCGTGGCGGGCGTCGCACTCGTTCAAATACGTCCGGCACTATGCCCGCAAGGTGGGCCGGGTGACGGCGCGGCCGCTGCTGCTGGCATACTACGTGCTGACCGACGCGGAGACCAGCACGTTGGAGAAGGGTATGATATACGGGTGCCTGCTGTATGTGGTGATGCCGGTGTCGCTGATACCGCGCGCGGTGTTCAAGATGCTGGGACTGGTGGACGAGGGGGCAGCCGTGGTGTTTGTCATTAAAAAGATACACGACAAAATAACGCCCGAAATAGAGGCCAAGGCCGATGCCACGCTGGACGGTTGGTTTGCGAAACGCGGCGTAGCCGTGGAATGAAAGCTGCCAATGGTCGAAACGCAATATTATCAAACTGTCAAGCAATCAAAAAAAAGTAGTATCTTTGCAATGGGTAACAGACGACGTGTGCCCATTGTTTCTTTTTGTTTACCAATAGATTGACGGATGCAAACAAACACTGCAACAAAACGGATTGGCTGGATAGATGCCCTGCGGGGTTTTACGATGATACTAGTGGTGTTCTACCATGTGGAACTATTTAGCTTGGGTATTCAGCCTGACTTTGGTCTAAATGGGTTATTCAAGTTGTTCCGAATGCCATTGTTCTTTTTTATTAGCGGATTTATAGCATATAGGTCAAACGAGTTGTGGGATGCAGCGCATTATAGGACCAGACTGCTGAAAAAAGCTAGGATACAGCTGATACCTGTGGTGTTTTTTGGACTGCTATATACTGTCACTTGCTTTGCGGCCAAATGGGGGATTACGCCCCTAGAGTCTATCAATATTTTCGTTAACGACCCCGGTCGGTTGGGCTATTGGTTCCCTATCGTATTGTTTGAAATGTTCTTTACCTACTATACTGTGTCTTTCTTGTTGAGAAATAGTAGGTTGAAGGTGCGTCAGATTGCATTGGTGTTGATTTCCGTGGTGTTGTATTGTTTTGCAATTCGTAGCATAACACAGTATGAGCACATTGCAGTGGCCCGGTGGTTCTGCTTATACAATTTTTGCCTTTACTTTCAGTTCTTTATTTTGGGTAATATAGTGTCTCATTATAAGGAAAAGGTGTTCAATCTGCTTGGAAACGCATATATTATGGCCATCATCCTGCTGTTGTTTGTGGGGTTCCTTATCATGTATTGGCATCAAGCAGATGTGCAGAATCTATACATCCACACCTATACCTCGAAACTGCTGGCCGAGGCAATCAGCTATCTGGGTATTCTGACCATATTGTCAGTCTTCAAGCACTATGCACAATTCTTCTCTAAGGAAACAAAGGTTGGCAGCTGTTTGCAATATATTGGCCAGAGGACTTTCGACATATACTTGCTTCATGCATTTCTGCTCCCTACACTTCCCATGTTGGGTGCATTCTTCATAGCCTACAACAATATTGCCTTAGAGGCATCTGCCGTTTTGGTACTTTCATTGCTTGTTATACTTTTCTGTCTGATTGTAAGCCATATTGTTCGAGTGAGTCCATTCCTTGCCCATTGGTTGTTCGGGGTGAAGTGGGATAGGAACACCAAGGAGTAGCCATTGGAGAAACGAACATTGTTGGAGCCGAAAAGGAGCAAATGTTTCAACAAATAAAAAACAGAATCATGCAACCGGGTGATAAAAATAGACGGATTGGCTGGATAGATGCCCTGCGGGGTTTTACGATGATACTGGTGGTTTTTTACCATGTGGAAATCTTTAGTTTGGGAATCGGGCCGGACTATGGCGTGAACGCGATAGTCAAGCTGTTCCATCTGCCATTGTTCTTTTTTGTGAGCGGATTTGTGGCATATAGGCCGCAGGGGTCGTGGAGCCTGGCCGACTGCGGTGCCAGCCTGCTCAAAAAGGTGCGGGTGCTGCTCGTCCCCATGCTGTTTTTCGGGCTTCTGTATGCCACCACCTGCTTCGCAGGCAAAAGCGGACACACCCCGGCGGAGTCGCTGGCGATTTTCTTCAACCACTCGGAAAAGATAGGGTATTGGTTCACCGAGGCTCTATTGGGTATGTTCGTCATATACTATGCCTTGTCGTTCCTGTTGAGAAGGTTCAAGCCGACAGTCCTTCTCGGTGCATTGGCAGCCGTGTCGCTAATGCTCTACTGCCTGACTTTGCGGAGCGTAACACAGTATGAGCACATTGCGGTGGCTCGCTGGCTGTGTATGTACAACATTTTCCTTTACTTCCAGTTCTTTGTCTTCGGCAATATTGTCTCTCACTATCGGGAGAAGGTGTTCAAGGCACTGGACAATCCATACGTTATAGGGGCTATCTTGTTGCTGCTGCTTTTGGCGATTACCGTCTATATCAACCGAAAGGATGTGCAGGGCCTTTATATTCACACCTATGCCTCGAAACTGCTGGCCGAGGCCATTCGCTATCTCGGCATAGTCAGTGTAACGGCTGTTTTCAGGCACTACGAGCGTTTCTTCTCGTCGGAGACAACCATCGGTAGAGGCTTGCAGTATATAGGTCGGAGAACGCTCGACGTATACCTCATTCATTGGTTTTTCTTCCCGGCCATTCCGATGGTGGGCGCATTTTTTGTCGCTGGCGGCAATTTCACGTTGGAGGTCACGACCGTTGTGCTGCTTTCGTTGCTTGTTATTCTCTTTAGCTTGATAATGAGCAATGTTATACGCATCAGCCCATTCTTGGCATACTGGCTGTTGGGGGAGAAGAAAGAGAAAACTCAGAAGCCGTTATGCTGAAGGATGTGCTTGCATGCCCAATGAGTGGCGACGAGGTGAAACGGTTGGCACACGACGTGCCGGCAAGTTGGCTGTATGACTGTGTCTTCGATAGCGACAGCCGCGTGGCACGCAATGCGGCATGGGCGTTGACCCACAAGCCAGCCCACGAGCTCGTCACCCTGTCGCAGGAGCGGCTTGTCGACTTGGCGTTGGCCACTCCCGACACTTCGCTGCGGCGGCTGTCGCTTGCTTTGGTTGAGAGGCAGGGTGTAGGGGAGGAGGATATGCGCACCGACCTGCTGGACTTTTGCCTACAGCACATGAGGGCACCAGACGAGCCCGCCGGCGTGCAGGCACTCTGCATGAAACTGGCCTACCAGATGTGCGGCTACTATCCCGAGCTGATGCGAGAGTTCGAAGAGACGCTGGGCCTGATGCAGCCAGACATGTATAAGCCAGGGATGAGGCATCTGATAAAGAAACTAAGGATTTCGATTTTGAACACCAAAAACTAACTTGTCCAAAATGATTAAAATCCTTCGCGAAATAGCAGGCTATGTGTTGGGACTAGTAGTCTTTGTGGGGCTTATGCCCACGCTGATGTGGTTGGCAAGCGGCAGACCCAGCATCGTTGCTGTCGCTCCAGTGTGGCTGATTGTTGTCGGGCTTGCCATGATGGTGTTGGGCTTGGCATTGAGCCTTTGGTCTATTATCCACATGCGTCATGTGGGCAAGGGCAACCCTTTTGACGCCTTCGGGCACGAGGTGGCACCCCGCACGCAGCACCTGATGACCGACGGTCCCTATCGCTTCAGCCGCAATCCCATGCTGCTAGGTGTCTTTGTGTTGCTGATAGGCATGATTGTAATACTGCATACGTGGCAGGCCGTGTTGATCTTTGCACTATTTGTCGCCATCATGCTGCGACAGGTGGCAAGCGAGGAGAAGCGTCTTGCGAAGGACTTTGGCGACGAGTATGCCGAATATTGCAAGCACACCCGTAGAATCATATAGACACAAAAACACAACTCACTATGAATAAAATAAAGAGCATCATCATTCTAACAGTCTTCACATTCTTTGCCGGACAGGTGCTGGCATGGGGACCCACTGGGCATCGCGTCATCGCCCAAATAGCCTACGACAATCTCAACTGCCGTGCCCGCCATAGGGTGGACCGCGTGTTGGGAGAGAAAGGCATCGTCTATTGGTCCACCTGGGCCGACAACATCAAGAGCGACACCATCTATCCCCATAGCCACGACTGGCACTATCAAGACTTCGACCCCGGCATGAGCGACTCGGCCGTCGTGGCCACGCTGACCGACTACCCCAAGGTGGGTGGCAACCTGTTTCGTGCTATGGACAGTCTGGTTGACGTGCTGCATCGTGACCGAAACAATGCCGACGCGCTCAAATTCATCGTCCACCTCATGGGCGACCGCTTCTGCCCCATGCATACCGCCCATCTCGACGACCTTGGGGGCAACAAGGTGATGGTGGAATGGTTTCGCCAACCGCGCAACCTGCACTGGGTGTGGGACGAAGGCATCATCCAAACCGTAGGCTACAGCTACACCGAATATGCCGAATACATAGAGCACCGCTATGGCGACCAAAAGCGGGCGATACGCCGCATGTCGTGGGAAGAAATATTGTTGCACAACTATCACTTCACCGAGGAGATATATAGTTATCACGAGACATGGAACGGCAACGCATACGTCTACACCTACCACTTCTCTCAGCCTATGGAGTGGCAACTCTATGCCGCCGGCATCCGTCTGGCTAAACTGCTCAACGAAATCTATGGATAGCGAAAATTGAAAGGTAAAAATTGAAAATTGAAATTATGAGGCGAGGAAAGATACCTCCTCTTGGTTTCAATTATCAATTCTTAATTCTCACTTTTCAAGGCAGTCGTCTAACTGACGGACGATGGAGTCTTTGTCCATGTGCTGGCCGATGAAGACAATCTTTTGCATACGGTCGCCGTATTCGTCATCCCAATCGTGGGCCAGACCGGCGTCGCGCTGAATCATTTCTAGCAGTTCCTCTTCAGGCATGGTGGCATACCACTGCCCTGCCTCATTCACCTTCACCTGCACGCCAGCCTGCTCAAAGAGGTAGGACATGTCGGGGTTGAACGAGAAATAACAGATGCCTTTGGCACGAATCACATTCTTGGGCCAGTTGAGGTTCACAAAGCGGTCGAACTTGTCGAGGTCGAATGCCTGTCGGCGATAATAGACAAAGGTGCCAATGCCATACTCTTCCACTTCACCGCCGTCGTGGTGGTGATGATGATGGTGGTGGTGGTCATGATCGGAGTGGTCGGAATTATCAGAGTGATCAGAATGATGGTGATGGTGTTCCTCATGGTCGTGCTCCTCATGGTCGTGCTCCTCATGGTCATGTTCCTCGTGGTCGTGTTCCTCGTGGTCGTGCTCCTCGTGGTCGTGACCATGTTCGGGGAATTTGGCCTCCTCGTTCTCCTCGTCGGTGGTGAGGCGTTCCAATTCGCGCACCCATGCCGCCGAACCCGACGTGCGTTCGTAGTTGAAGAAATGGGTGTCCACAATCTCGTCGAGATCCACCTTGGCGTAATCGCAGTCGATAATCTTCACGCCTGGATTCAGCTGCAAGACGATACGGCGCAGCCGCTCTAGTTCGTCGGGCTTCACTTCCGAAGCCTTGTTCATCAGCACGATGTTGCAGAATTCCACCTGCTGGATGATAAGGTTTTCGATATCCTCCTCGCCAATAGCTGAGCCCAGCAATTTGTCGCCACAGGCGAACTCGCTCTGCATACGCAGCGCGTCCACCACCGTCACGACACAATCGAGCCGCGGCACTCCATACATCGTATACTCCTCGCCCATGCGGGGGATGGAGCAAATAGTGCGGGCAATAGGTTCGGGCTCACAGATGCCACTCGCCTCAATGACGATATAGTCGAAACGCCTCGCCTGCATCAGGTCGGTCAGCTGCTCGACCAGATTCATCTTCAAGGTGCAGCAAATGCAACCATTCTGCAGTGCCACCAGACTGTCGTCCTTCTTGTCCACTATGCCGCCCTTCTGTATGAGCGAAGCATCGATGTTCACCTCCCCAATGTCGTTCACAATGACGGCAAAGCGGATGCCCTTTTTGTTAGTCAGGATATGATTGACCAAAGTGGTCTTGCCGCTGCCCAGATAGCCTGTCAGTAGCAGAACTGGTGTAGTATGATATTGAAATGAGTTCATCTTTTTAAGTTGAAAATTGAAAAATGGCTAACGCTTTTAAACATTAAACAAATATTTATAACGCGTCACCGTGCACTATATTTTATGAAAATGCGAAATTATTTACAATTTTCGGAACAAGCCTTTGCCATATCGCAAAAAAGCCGTTACTTTGCAAATGTTTTTAGGCAACAACTATCGTCGTCATCACAAAGACAATCAACAGATTATACAAATACAACCCAACGATTGAATGCAGACTACGGCACCCATACTGACCATCACAGGCTCCGACAGCACCGGAGGTGCAGGCATACAGGCCGACATACGCACTATCACCAGCCTGGGTGCCGAGGCGATGTCGGTCGTTACCAGCATCACGCTGCAGAACTCGTTGGGTATTCAGGAATTCTACGACATTCCTGCGCCCGTCATTGAGCGGCAGATTGATGCCGTCTGCGACGACGCACACCCCCAGGTGGTCAAAATAGGCATGGTGCGCAACGCCGCCTCGCTCTTTGCCATCGTGCAATGCCTACGCCGCTATCAGCCACGTTGGACGCTCTTCTCGCCCGTGGTATGCTCCACCCACGAAGAGCAGCTGATGGACGACGGCCTCATCCAACTGGTGCAGACCGAGTTGCTACCACTCTGCTCGCTGCTGGTGGTGCGCAAACGCGACGCACGGCATTTCCAAGCCGACAGAGTTATTGAGACCGAAGGCACCCACGGCCGCTGCAACGAGCTGTGCTCCTCCATTGCAGTATACCTCAACCAGGGCGACACACTCGACAATGCCATCCGTCGGGCGGCACTGCTGGTGCCACCTACCCCAGCGAACGACGACCTGCAGGGACGCGCTGCCAGCCTCTACCGCGACTTTGTGGCAATGCAGGAACGGCTTTGCAGCCACAGTCATGACGTCAATTTCTACGCCCGCCAGCTAGGCGTGAGCCCACGTTATTTGGCGCAGGTGACGCACCGTGTGGCAAACCAAACGCCCAAGACCCTCATCGAGGCGACTCTGCTTTTCCGCATCCGACAACTTCTCGACAGCACTCCCGCCCTCTCCTTCCAATCCATAGCCGAACAACTCGACTTCTCCTCGCAGGCGCACCTGACCAATTTCTTCAAGCGCCTCACGGGCACCACGCCCACACAATACCGCCGCAACAAGTAACTATATAGACAGATAAAAAAACATTATATCAAATGAACATAGAAGAATACATCGTAGCCCGCGTCAACGCGCTGATGCACACCAATGACGCAGCCATCGTCAAACGCCTTGAAGGCGGCATGAGCAACTATACCTATGTGGTAGAAACGCGCGGCAAACGCTACACCTACCGTGTGCCCGGCAAGTATGCCGAGAAGTTTGTAGACCGTGTAGAAGAGTGGGATAACATACAGGAGGTCAACCGTCTGGATTTGAACAACGCCACCTCGTATGTAGAAATCATCTCAGGCGAAAAGCTGGCAGAATATGTCGAAGGGACCATACTCTCTGATACTGATGTGGTCAGCCACAATGCCCTTTCTGTCGCCGCACTAAAAAAGATACACAACAGCGACCTCAAGTTTAAGGACTATAACGCGTTCAAGCGTCTCGACGACTATGAGCGTTATTGCCGCGAGATGGGCTTCACCCATCCTAAGGAATATATCGAACTGCGCAAGAAACTGGATACCATGCGCCAAGTCCATTCTGACGTGAAGATGGTGCCCTGCCACTGCGACTACCAGCCCACCAATCTAGTTATCAGCGGCGAACGCCTGTATGTCCTCGACTGGGAATTTGCCGGCATGAACGACCCCATCTACGACATTGCCTGCTATGGCAACGCGGGATTCGACAAGGCGTTGTCACTCCTCGAGGCATACGTGGGACACAAGCCGACCCGCGAAGAGCTGCAACGGCTTTATTTCCACCGCTCGTTCCAATGCCTGCAGTGGTACAACGTGGCCATCTTTAAAGACCGCGTTGGCCTCAGTCGCGACCTTAACATGGACTTCAACGAGGTTGCCGCATTCTTCTTCAACATGGCGAAAGACCTCGCCGACAAGTACGACACCCTGTAATCTCCACCCCACAGCCCCAACTTGCCACACTCCATCGCAATTCTCCTTCCTTTCGACTATATTGTATTGATTATGAATAAATTTCCGCTCGTTTCCCGTCATAAGCAACGGAAAACGAGCGGAGAGAGGGCGGAGAACGAGCGGACAATATCGGGAGCCTGTTCGAGCCGGGCCGCAGGGTTCCGCACGGTTATTGTGTGCTCAATGATTCGTTGCTATTGCATGAATTGCGACGATAGGGGGCATGGGGGTCAAGTCAATTCCTTCTGTCGCGGCCCAAAAGCTGGCCAATCCATTGCCGATTCATGCGGGAGATGTTCTGTCGCTTAATCTGCTTGGGGCATTCTGCTTCGCAGGCGTAGGTGTTGGTGCAGCTGCCAAAGCCCAGCTCGTCCATCTTGATGACCATGTTGCGTACGCGGTCCAGTGCCTCTACTTTGCCTTGCGGCAGCAGGTTGAGGTGGCTCACCTTGGCACCGACAAAGAGCATGGCGCTGGCGTTTTTGCACGCGGCCACGCAGGCGCCGCACCCGATGCAGGCGGCGGCATCCATCGACTGGTCGGCGATGTGCTTGGGGATGGGGATGGTGTTGGCATCGGGCACGCCGCCGGTGGTGGTGCTGATATAGCCTCCTGCCTGGATGATTTTGTCGAAGGCCGTGCGGTCGACCACCAGGTCGCGAATGACGGGGAAGGGTTTGGCTCTCCAGGGCTCAATCCATATCTCGTCGCCGTCGTTGAAACGGCGCATGTGCAATTGACAGGTGGTGACCCCATCGTCGTTGCCGTGTGGGCGGCCGTTGATGTACAGTCCGCACATGCCGCAGATGCCTTCGCGGCAGTCGTTGTCGAAACAGACGGGGTGGGCGATGCGGTCGTTGACGAGTTGCTCATTGAGTATGTCGAGCATTTCAAGGAATGAGCACTCGGCAGAGATATTGTCGACATGGTAGGTCTCGAAGTGTCCCTTGGCACGGGCGTTCTCTTGACGCCAGATATGCAGTGTGAATTTCATGTTGCTTGATGTGTTTGTGTGAATGTGTCAATGTTTGGGTGCTGACGTGGTGGTGTACACCTGCTTATCAGTCATTAACACATAGACGCGTTATTTATAGTTACGCTTTGCAATCTTGATGTGTTCGTAGTTGAGTTCTTCCTTGGTCATGGTTTCGGGGTTGTCGTGACCGTGATATTCCCACGCTGCCACATACATGAAGTTGTCGTCGTCGCGCTGTGTCTCGCCATCTTCGGTCTGGTGCTCGGTGCGGAAGTGTCCGCCGCATGACTCCTCGCGATGGAGGGCATCGGTGATGATGAGGCGTGCCAGTTCGAAATAGTCGGCCAGACGGTAGCCTTTTTCCAGTTCGGGGTTGAACTCTTCGGATGAGCCGGGGATGTACACTTGGTTCCAGAATTGTTGCTCCAGTTCCTTGACCAGACGCATGGCTGTGTTGAGGCTCTCGGTGTTGCGGGCCATGCCCACATACTCCCACATGATTCGGCCCAGGGCTTTGTGGAAGTGGTCGACGGAGTGGGGCTCAGTGGTGTGTCGACCCACGTTGAAGAGGGTGTCGATACGTTGCTGGACGAGTTGCTCGGCTTGTTCGAATTCGGGGGTGTCGGGCGAAATCTTGCCCACATAGATTTGGTCGGCGAGGTAGTTCTGCATGGTGTAGGGGAGCACAAAGTAGCCATCGGCCAGCCCCTGCATCAGTGCCGAGGCCCCCAGTCGGTTGGCTCCGTGGTCGGAGAAGTTGGCCTCGCCTGCGGCAAAGAGTCCGGGAATGGTGGTCTGCAACTCGTAGTCGACCCATAGTCCGCCCATGGTGTAGTGTACGGCGGGGTATATCATCATGGGTTCCTCGTAGGGGTCTGTGTCCACTATCTTTTGGTACATCTGGAAGAGGTTGCCATATTTCTGTTCCACCACGTCGCGGCCGAGACGCGCAATGGCATCGGCAAAGTCAAGGTAGACAGCCAGGCCCGTCGGACCCACGCCGTAGCCGGCATCGCAACGCTCTTTGGCGGCACGCGATGCCACATCACGCGGCACCAGATTGCCAAAGGCGGGATAGCGGCGTTCGAGGTAGTAGTCGCGGTCTTCTTCCGCAATGTCGGTCGGCTTCAGTTTGTGGGCACGAATGGCTTCGGCATCCTCTTTTTTCTTGGGAACCCAAATGCGCCCGTCGTTGCGGAGGCTCTCGCTCATGAGCGTCAGCTTGGACTGGTAGTCGCCGTGTACGGGGATGCAGGTGGGGTGTATCTGCACATAGCAGGGGTTGGCAAAGGCGGCCCCCTTCTTATGGCAGATCCAGGCTGCGCTGCCGTTGCTGTTCATGGCGTTGGTGGAGAGGTAGTAGACGTTGCCATAGCCACCCGTGGCGACCACCACGGCATGGGCGGCATAGCGTTCGAGGGCACCGGTGACCAGATTGCGGGCGATGATGCCGCGGGCTCTACCGTCAATTATTACCAGCTCCATCATTTCGTGCCGCTCGTGAAGGTGTACGGTGCCACGGGCTATCTCGCGGCTCAATGCCCCGTAGGCACCGAGCAACAGCTGTTGACCTGTCTGCCCCTTGGCGTAGAAGGTGCGGCTCACCTGTGCCCCGCCGAACGACCGGTTGTCGAGCAGTCCGCCGTAGTCGCGGGCAAAGGGGACACCTTGCGCCACGCATTGGTCGATAATGTTGCCGCTCACCTCGGCCAGGCGGTACACGTTGGCCTCGCGGGCACGGTAGTCGCCACCCTTGATGGTGTCGCGGAACAGGCGTTCAATGCTGTCGCCGTCGTTCTGATAGTTTTTGGAGGCGTTAATTCCGCCCTGTGCAGCGATGGAGTGCGCCCTACGGGGAGAGTCCTGTATGCAGAATATGTCCACATTGAAGCCGAGCGCGCCAAGAGATGCTGCAGCGGATGCTCCAGCAAGTCCTGTGCCGACAACGATAATGTTTAGCTTGCGTTTGTTGGCTGGGTTCACCAGCTTCTGGCTGGCCTTATAGTTGGTCCATTTTTCACTAAGCGGACCTTCGGGTATCTTGGAATCTAATATCATGTTATGTGAATTGTGATTAGTGAATAGTGATAGGGAATGGTGAATGGTGAATTTGGGCTGTTGCGGAGTGTCGTCTGTTCACAATTCACAATTCGCTATTCGCTAATTGTTTATAGTCCTAAAAAAACCAATATCACCACGGCGGCAAACATCAGGCATACCACCCAGGCATATATTTGGCCGAGGATTTCAATGATGTTACTGTATTTGTAGTTGTTGAGTCCCAGAGTCTGGAATGCGGAGGGGAATGCATGGCGCATGTGCATCCACACGATGACGAAGAAAACGAGGTAGCAGAACACAATCCACGGGCTCTTGAACTTCTCACGGGCCATGTAGTAGAAGTCGGGTTCTACGTCCAGCCCCTCGATGGCGGTTTCAAGCACGTCCTTGTCGTCCTTGTTGAGGTGCCGTATCCACTTTCGGTCAGCCGAATACATCTCCTCTTCTGCGGCTCGGGCGAGGAGGCTGGCTGCCGGCACTGCGGCGCGCAGCTTGTCTAATTCGGCCTTTATTTCGTCCATCTGCTCGGCAGAGAGTTGCCCTTGGTACATTTCCAACTGCTCTTCGTTGGTCTTGATAAATTCTTCGGGACTGAGGCCGTATTGCATGGCAGCTTGCTGCAAGGCATCAACCTCTTCGTTGTGCACGTCCTCCACTTTCACCATATACTGCCCTTCAACCCAGCCCAACTTCACGAAGTAGAAGTCGGTGAAGTGGAGTATCAGGCAGGCGAAAATCAGTATGCCCGTCCACATCATAAGTTTCGACGTGGTGTGGGTGGTGCTTTTGCTACGCTTGTGGTAGCGCACCGGGCGTGCCATACGGTTGGTGACCCAGAGCCACACGGTGAAGGCGATGTGCAGCAGGATGGTGGCCAGCAGCACAATTTCGAACACTTTGACCACATAGTTGGTGCCCATAAAATGGCAGAAGGCACTGTACCAGGCACCGTCGTCGTGACGCAGGATGCATAGGTTGGCGCAGGCATGAAACAGCAGGAAGATGAGCAGAAATCCGCCCAAGAGGGCGACGCATATCTTCTTTGTGATGGAATGGATTTTGGGTAAGTTCATATTTGTTAGTATTATATACGCATGGCCGTGGGTGGCTATGATTTTGCAAAGATACTCTTTTTTGTGTAATTGTATTGTTTTTTTCGATTGAAGGTTGGAGGGGTTGAAGGATTGGGTGGCAGCTAACACTTAGTTGTTAGCGCCCTAGGCGGTCAGCCTCCGAAATCGTCGTATAGGATGTTTTCGGGTGGAACACCTAGGTTGTCGAGCATGTTGACTACCGCCGCGCTCATGGGGCCGGGGCCGCACATGTAGTAGTCGATGTCTTCAGGGGCGGGGTGGTTGCGGAGGTAGGTGTCGAGCATCACTTGATGGACGAATCCGGCTGTGTAGGGTATGCCTGCTTGGTCGGCAGCAGGGTCCGGGCGGTCGAGGGCCAGATGGAAGTGGAAGTTGGGGAAGTCTTTCTCCAATTGGCGGAAGTCGTCGAGATAGAACACTTCGTTTAAGGCGCGGGCGCCATAGAAGAAGTGCATGGCACGGTCGGTGGTGTGGAGTGTACGGGTCATGTGCATAATCTGAGCACGGAGCGGGGCCATGCCGGCACCACCGCCCACCCAAATCATTTCCACTTTCGATTGTCCGTTTTCAAGTTCTTCGGGGTGTTGCTTGATATGGAATTCGCCGTAGGGGCCCGACATGGTGACTTTGTCGCCCGGCTTGAGCGAGAAGATGTAGCTGGATGCTATGCCGGGGTTGACATTCATAAAGCCAGAGCGGTCGGGCTTGAGGGGCGGTGTGGCGATGCGCACGGTGAGCATAAACACGTCGCCCTCGGCAGGATAATTGGCCATAGAGTAGGCACGGGTGGTGGGTTCGCTGTTGCTGCAACGGAGGTCAAACAGGTGGTTTTTCTCCCATGCGGGCAGATAGGTGTCGGTGATAAGGCTGCGGTCGAAGTCGGCGTAGCGGAGGTCAAACTTGGGTATCTCTATCTGGGCGTATGAGCCTGGTTCGAAGTCCATGTGCTCGCCTGGAGGCAGCTGCACCTTGAACTCTTTGATGAAGGTGGCGACGTTGCGGTTGGATACCACGGTACACTCGTATTTCTTAATGCTGAGTATAGACGGTGGCAAGGCTATCTTCATGTCCTCTTTGACCTTGACCTGACAGCCCAGACGCCAACCCTCCTGCTGCTGTTTGCGGGTGAAGAAGCCCACCTCAGTGGGGAGGATGGAGCCTCCGCCCGAAAGCACACGGCACTTGCACTGGCCGCACGACCCTTTGCCCCCACAGGCAGAGGGTAGGTATATCTGTTGCTGGGCAAGGGTGGAAATGAGCGAGTTGCCCGTGGGTACGGTGAGTTGTTTGTCGTCGTTGATGGTAATGGTGACATTGCCCGTGGGCAGCAGTTTGTTGCGTAGCACAAGTAGCAGCGTCACCAACAGGATGACGACTGCCAGCATGACGACGATGGCGGTGATAAGAGTAGTTGTTGTCATAGTTTCACTCCCATAAATGACATAAATGCCAAGCCCATAAGGCCGGTGATAATAAAGGTGATGCCCACACCCCGCAGTGCAGGGGGAATGGCACTGTAGCGCAATTTTTCGCGTATGGCGGCAATGGCCACGATGGCAAGAAACCAGCCTACGCCGCTGCCCAAGGCAAAGCAGGTGGCCTCGCCGATGTTGGCGTAGCCCCGCTCCTGCATGAAGAGCGAGCCGCTCAACACGGCGCAGTTCACCGCTATCAGCGGCAAGAAGATGCCCAGCGAGTTGTATAGCGCAGGGCTGAAACGTTCAATCACCATCTCAACAATCTGCACGATGGCGGCAATGACCGCGATAAACATGATGAGGCTGAGGAACGAGAGGTCTACTTCAGCCAGCCGCGGACTGAGCCACGCCAAGGCACCCGGCGAGAGCAGGTATTTGTTGATAAGATAGTTTACTGGCACGGTGATGAGCAACACGAATGTTACCGCTATGCCCAGCCCCGCAGAGGTCTTCACTGTTTTCGATACCGCCAAATAGGAACACATGCCTAGAAAGAAGGCGAATATCATATTGTCAACAAAGACCGATTTGATGAATATGTTGATGTAATCCATAGCCTATTGTTCTTGTAAGTCTTTGTTTCTGGTTCGATGTATCCAGATGATGATGCCCACCAATATTAACGCCATCGGAGGCATAATCATCAGGCCGTTGTTCTCGTAGCCTATACTATACAGCCCTAGTCTTTCCATCACGGGATAGCCCCATAGTGTGCCACTGCCCAACAGCTCGCGCACAAAGCCGAGCGTCACCAACACCACACTGTAGCCTAGTCCATTGCCAATGCCGTCCAAGAGCGATGGCAACGGAGGGTTGCTCATGGCAAAGGCTTCAAGCCTTCCCATCACGATGCAGTTGGTGATAATCAAGCCCACGAATACCGAAAGCTGTTTGCTGACATCGTACATATAGGCCTTCAGCACCTGGTCTACCAGCACCACCAACATCGACACCACCACCAGCTGCACGATGATGCGGATGCGGGGCGGTATGGTTTTTCGCAACAGCGAGATAATCAAGTTTGCCAACGCCACCACCACCGTCACCGACAGGGCCATCACCACGGCGGGTTTCAGTTGCGCCGTCACCGCCAGACATGAACAGACACCCAGCACCTGCACCGTGATAGGGTTCTGCTTGTTGAACGGCAGTGTTATCAATTTCCAATTCTTATTTTTCATCATGGCAGCCAAATAATAGGGTGAAATACTGTTTGTGCGTCGCTTCCAACATGTCGGTAACGCCGTTGCTGGTCATCGTGCCCCCACTGATGGCATCCACTTCGTAGGGCGACGACTTGTCGGCATTTTTCTTCAAACGAATGGGTTCCTTGCTCATGCTTTTGCCTACAAAACGGGAGGCAAACTGCTCGGTGGCAATCTCGCCACCCAGTCCGGGGGTCTCGCCCTTGTGGTCGAACACGGCACCCACTACGGTCATGTTGCTGTCGAGTGCCATGTAGCCCCAGATAGGACCCCATAGCCCATTGCCGTGCATTGGCACTACCACACCGCCATCGTAGCGGTAGTAGGGTAGTCCCTCTTCCTCACACTCCTCAATATGCTTGGCATACAGCTCTTCGGCATCGTTGGGTGTACTTGCAATGCCAATGGTTTTAAGAATCATCTGTTTCTGCTCCACCCGTTGGTTGCGTTGCTGCAAAGGCTTTAGGCTTACGCTGACTGCCGTCAGCACCAATGCCACCAATGCCACCAATACGGCGGAGTAGGTAAAGATATACCTGTTGCTAAAATTCTTCATACCCTAGCCTCCTTTCTCGCGGCTCGCTTCGCTCGCCGCCTTATATTCCGTGCCACCACACAATGGTCAATCAGCGGGGCAAAGCTGTTCATTAGCAGTATGCTCAACATCATCCCTTCTGGGTAGGCGGGGTTAACCACTCGCAGCAACACGGCAAACAGGCCTATCAACAGGCCGTATATCCACTTGCCCGTGTTGGTCTGGGCCGATGTAACGGGGTCGGTGGCCATAAACACGGCACCGAACATGAAGCCTCCCATCAAATAGTGGTAGTAGAACGGCAACTGCATATAGGCGTTAGCACCGATGCAGTTAAACAGCAGTCCCATTGCACCACCGCCAAGCATCACCGCCAGCATGGTGCGCCAACTGCCTATGCCGCTTACCAACAGCACCAGTGCGCCCAACAGGATGGCTATCACCGATGTCTCGCAGGTGCTGCCCGGAATGGTTCCTATCAGCATGTCCATTACTGAGGCTTTTGGCATCGTGCCTGCCGCCAGCTCTCCCAGCGGGGTGGCACCCGCTATGGCGTCGCTGCCCCACAAGTCGGCAGCAATCCACACCGTGTCGCCCGACATGTGGGTGGGATAGCTGAAAAACAGGAATGCCCTCGCCACCAAGGCGGGGTTCAGGAAGTTCATGCCCGAACCGCCAAACACCTCCTTGCCCAGCACCACGGCGAATGCCACCGCCAGTGCCAACTGCCACAACGGAGTGGTGACAGGCACTATCATCGGGATAATCAGTCCCGTCACCAGATAGCCCTCGTTCACCTCGTGATGACGTATCTGGGCGAACATAAACTCTATGCCCAAGCCCACCACATACGACACCACTATCAATGGCAGCATTCTCAAAAAGCCAAACCACAGGCAGTACCACCAGCTGGCAGCACTCCCTTGTTCGTAAGGCCACCATTCCGCCGTCAGCGAAGTCTGGTAGCCCGTGTTCCACATGCCGAAAAGCAAGGCGGGCAGCAACGCTATCACCACCGTTATCATGGCACGTTTCATGTCCACTGCGTCACGCACATGGCTGCCCCTGGCCGTCACCGTGTTGGGGGTGAAGGCAAAGGTCTCAAACGCCTCAAAGGTGCTCTGCAGCCAGGCAAATTTGCCCCCTTCAACAAAGTTGGGCTTAATCTTGTCTATGAACGATCTTAACTTCTCAAACATCACAGGGCCTCCTTTCTTAATTTCTCCAAAGCCTCTCTAATCACCGCCTGCATCTCGGTCTTTGACGGGTCGATAAACTCACACAGGGCAAAGTCTTCCGGCTCCACCTCGTAGATGCCCAGCTTCTCCATCAGCTCCACATCACCCACCATGCAGGCCTTCAGCAGCTGCAGCGGGTAGATGTCGAACGGGAACACCCGCTCCATATCCCCCGTGAACACTAGCGGACGCACTCCGCCGTGCATACTGGTGTCGAAGCGATAGTCAATCACCTCGTCATGTATCAACTTCGCCTTGCGTAGCAACTGCAGGAACCCCGACACAAAGGTGCGGCTGAAACTGTACTTATTCAAACCCGGCAACAGCCATCCCATAAAGTCGTAATAGTTGCCTTCGGGCAGCAGAGTCAGCAGGCTGTCGTATGCACCGATAAAACCGTCCGGGGAAATCTGTTCCCCGCTCAACACATTGCCCGACACCACACGGACCTGTTTCAGGCTCTCGTCGGTCATCGTCAATGCGGGGTAGTCGGGATTCAGCATCTGCGAACGCACAATACGCTCCATGCTCGCCCCCGCCATAATGCGGTAGTAGTGCGGATTTTTCGCCTGTGGGCCTGCCACGGCTATCACACGCTCCGGGCGATACTCGCCAGTCTCTACCCAGTGCCCCAGCACGGCCACATCCTGCGGTGTCATGGTCCACACCGTTTCGCCCTTGTTGATGGGGCAAAGCTGTGCAATCTGCGTGCCCACATTCCCTGCCGGGTGAGGCCCCTCGACAAACACGGTCCTCACATCGTCGCGATGCAGCGGGGCATATTGTCCTACCGCCGTTGCCAGTCGTTGTCCCGGTCGGAAACACACATACAGGCAGCCTGCGCCGAGCGAAGCCAAAGCCTCCAACCCCTTGCACAAGTCCTGCTCACGACCCCGTAAGGCAAAGTCGTAGTCGGGTGCCAGCGGTGCGCTGTCGAAACAGCTCACCACAATGGCCTTGGGGGTGTCGTCAGGGTTGGCCACCGTACCGAAAGGCCTTTGCCTCAGCATAGGCCACAGCCCTTGCCACAGCATCGACTCCCTGAGCGTACCTTTCTGGCAGGCAGCTGTCGCCATGTCACCGTCACGCTCCACCACGACGGCCAGCAGCTTGCGCTTCTCTCCGCGCACCACCCTCTTCACCACACCGCTCACAGGCGAAACAAATCGCACACGCTCGTCGTTTTTGTCGCACAACAGTGCTTCACCTGCCGAGACCCTGTCGCCCTCTGCCACCAACAGCCGGGGGATCAACCCCACATAGTCTGTCGGCCGCACGGCGTATGAGCCGATGTCGTGGGCGTAAGTAATCTCACGCTCCGCGACACCGGCTATCGGCAAGTCAAGACCTTTCTTGATTTTTATCATAACAAACTATTTTACATTTCTATTTCAACAGGTTTAATCATGTTCTCAGGCTTCAGGATGCGGTCCAGCTGCTCTTTTGTCAGCAGGCCGTGTTCCAACACCAGCTCGTACACACCTCTACCAGTCTCAGCAGCCTCCTTGGCTATCTTCGTGCTCTGCTTGTAACCGATAATGGGGTTGAGAATGGTGACGATGCCGATGCTGTGCTCCACCAGTTGGCGGCAGCGCTCCTCGTTGGCCACAATGCCGTCGATGCAGAGGGTTCTCAAGGTGTCGAGGCCGTTCTCAAGCAGATGTATGCTTTCGAAGATGGTGTAGGCGATGACGGGTTCCATGACATTGAGCTCCAGCTGGCCGTTGTCGCTGGCGAGGCTTATGGTCATGTCGTTACCGATAACACGGTAGCACACCTGGTTCATCACTTCGGGGATGACAGGATTTACCTTGCCGGGCATGATGCTCGACCCTGGTTGGCGTTCGGGCAGATGGATTTCGTTCAAGCCGCAGCGGGGGCCGCTGGAAAGGAGGCGCAAGTCGTTGCACATCTTGTTGATTTTAATAGCCAGTCGTTTCAAGGCTGCGCTATAGGCAATCATGCAAGTGGTGGCGCTGGTAGCCTCTATAAGATTGTCTGCCAGTGAGATATTCCACCCAGTGATTTTGCGGAGAGCCTTGACGCAGGCTTCGCTGTAGCCCGGTCTGGAGCAAATGCCCGTACCGATAGCGGTGGCACCCATGTTGACCACGAGAAACTCGTCAGCCGTGAGGCGCAAATTCTTATATTCCACACGCAGCGAGTCTGCAAAAGCACCAAACGACTGGCCGAGAGTCATCGGTACGGCATCCTGTAGCTGGGTGCGTCCCATCTTAACGACATGGGCAAACTCCTTGCTCTTGCTGTCGAGTGAGGCAATCATCTGTTCCAGATGGGGCATCAAAATCAAATGTTCGAGGGCAAGGGCCATGTGTATGGCGCAGGGGTAGGCATCGTTAGTGCTCTGGCTGGCGTTCACCACGTCGTTGGGCGAGCAGTACTGGTATTCGCCGCGCTGGTGTCCCATGCGTTCCAGGGCGAGATTGGCAATCACCTCGTTGGCACACATGTTGGTGGAAGTTCCGGCACCTCCTTGAATCATGTCAATGGGGAATTGGTCGTGATGTTTGCCGTCTATCAGTTGGTCGCAAGCCCACATGATGGCTTCGCCCTGCTCAGGGGTAATCATACCCACCTCGACGTTGGCCATAGCTGCAGCCTTTTTGGTGAATGCCATGCCGCGTATAAAGTTGGGGTAGTTGCTCAACAACTGGCCGCTGATATGAAAGTTTTCCATGGCGCGTGCCGTTTGGACACCGTATAAAGCCTCTTCAGGGACGTTTTTTGTGCCGAGAAGGTCGCTCTCGGCGCGAAAATTCTGAGTTTTTGTCATTTTTCTAAGTTATTCTTATGTTTATTCTATTGATATTTTGCATTTTTGCACAAATAGACGTTTCTATTTGGCGCTGCAAATATACGACATTTTCTTCAATTATACCTTTTTTATCGATAAAAAAAGTGAAAATACCATTTCTCTTTCATCAAAAATCTTTGGTCGCGGCTACCGTCGTCGGTGCAGTTCAGAGGAGAGGGCGGCGAGGGAGGCGGCGAGATTTTCGTTTTTGACAAGGATATTGTCAGGCAGATTGAGCGTGGTGGGGGCGAAGTTCCAGATAGCCTGTATGCCTGCCGATACCAGCATGTCGGCCACGCCTTGGGCTTCGGAAGTGGGGACGGCGATGATGCCGATGTTGATGTGCGTGCGTTTGAGGAACGGGACCATTTTATCTATGTGAAGCACATGCTTTTCGCCCACCTTTTTTTCCTTGGGGTCGATGTCGAAACCAGCCACTATGTCAAGGCCATATTTGTCGAAGCCTCCGTAGTGTAGCAGCACATGTCCTAGCGCGCCAACACCTACCAGCACGGCTTCGTCGTAGCGGTCATATCCTAAGAATCTGTTTAAATCTTCGAGCAATTTGTCAATGTGAAACCCTTTTTTAGGGCGGCCGGGCTCGGAACTGATACTCGCCAAATCTTTGCGTACCTGCACGGGGTTGATGCCGAGGCTCTCGGCTATGGAGGTGGAGGAGACAAATTCCTCTCCACGGGCTATGCGATTTTCGATTTCGCAATAATACGACGGGAGCCTTCCGAGTGTTGACTTCAAAATTATCAATGAGTTATGCCTTTCTTTCATGGTCCGTTCCGCGTTAGTGTTCATCGTGCAAAAATACAAAAAAAATAGAATATATTGATAAAACTAAAAAAGTTGATTAAGATGTGTGGGCGCACGCAGGGGGTATGGCATGGTGTAAGTGTGCCGAATTCAATGTCCCCTCCCTCCGTTTTCTGCTCCATCTCTGCTCTTTCTCCAAATCATTTCCGCTCCAAGGAGCGGATAACGGCCCCACTACTGGTGGAAACCGATAGGATGTGTGGGGCAGGAGTAGGGGAGGGCGGAAGGGCAAATGGGTATGGGAAGGGCTGTGTGTGCGTGCGTTGCGTGGGCGGAAACTGCCAAGTGCTGGCGTTGGTGGGTTGGGAAGGGGTGGCGCACCTGCAACGGCATGCCAGACTATAATTCGCGCTAAGAAATATGGGGGGAGACATACTAAAGGATGGAATTATGCGTTATGTCATTATGCGATTAACTTTTGAGTGTGTTTTAACTGAAAAAAAACCAATCCGATGAAGTACCGACAACTGACATGGGTGGCATGTCTTATAGCACTTGCCATGGGCGGCAACGTCGATGCCCAACAAATTGTAACAGGTAAATTGCAGAGCGCAAAGGACAAGCAGCCCATTCCCTTCGCCAACATCGCCATGATGCGGGCGACGGACACGACGTTTTTGCGGGGCGTGATTACCGACGAGCAAGGGGTGTTTAGCATCAAAAACGACACGCTAGCCACAGTGCTGCGCCTGTCGGCGGTGGGCTACGAAACTCGGTTTGTGGCGGTACCCAACACACGCGATGGTGGACCCACGGGGCTGGGCAAGATTGACATGGGCACCCTTGTGATGCAGGAGGGGGCTATGCTCCTCGACGTGGTGGAGGTGACGGAGAAACGCCCACTCTATACGGTGGACGGTGAAAAGGACCTCTACAACGTGGCGGAGGATGCGTCGATACAGACGGGCAACGCCAGTGACGCCCTGCAGAACGCCCCCGGCGTGGAGGTTGACGTGGAAGGCAACGTAACGCTGAACGGACAGAGCGTGGAAGTGTGGATCAACGACCGCCCCTCGCACCTAGAGGGCGAAGCGTTGAAGCAATATATCAAGATGCTGCCCGCCAACAGCATCGACCGCATCGAGGTGATGAAGAACCCCTCCGCACGCTACGGCGGCGGCACTCCCGTGGTGAACATTATCACCAACCAGCGGATGCTGAAGAACTCATTTATCAGTCTGGGAGCCAACGGCTCGTCGCGCCCGTCTATCTCACCGTGGATTTCGTACGTCTACAGCAACGACAAGTTCAACATTAGTGCCTACGTAAGCTACAGCGGCAGTAAGAACCAGTTCACCACCAAGGGCGACGGCAGCATGTTTGACGAGGACAGCGTGCTTTCACGCCAATGGAACTACACCAACACTGGCAGCAGCAGCAACAGCTTTTTGTGGGCAAACCTGAACGCCAGCTATGAGTTCGACTCCATGAACCGCATCTCAGGCTGGTTCGGTACCTATCCAAACTGGTCACAAAACCAATCGGCAACCAACACAACCCGCACGGAATATCTGTTCAACCCCGGCGATTACAGCAACCTCAACGAGGGCAACAGTCACAACTTCAGCTATGGGGGCTACGGGGGCATCGACTTCACCCACAAGTTCGACAACAACGGACACGAACTGTCTATCGACTTCAATGGCAACTTCTGGGGCACCCGCCGCAGCAGCGACAACAAATGCGACTACTTCTTCCAGCCCCAAATGAGCTACAACGAGCGGAACCAAAGCCGGATGTTCAACGGAAGCGGCTCGCTGGGCGTGGACTACTCGCTACCCTATAGCAAAAACGGGGAGATTGAAATGGGTGTATATGTAGGGATGGATGGCGACAACGAGTATACCCTACGCGACACCTTCAACTACAGCTCGGGCACTTTCCTATGCGACCAGCTCAGGTCCGACACCAACCACACTCCGGGCAACAGCTTCGGAGGCTACCTCACTTGGCGGAGAAAATGGGGCGGCTTCACCTTGAAGGTGGGCGGACGAGGAATCTGTGCATACGAGTACGACTGGCACGAGGGTCAGCCCCAATACGACGTAACCACGCGCAAGTTCACCCTCTCGCCCTCGGTGAACATGAGCTACAGCACCAAGGACATGCACAACTTCAGCCTCAGCTACCGCATGAACACGATAAAGCCTACAGCCGGAATGCTGAGCAGTTATATTAAATATAACGTGGAAAGTGTCTCTACTGGCAACCCTCTGCTGGAACCCAGCTACACACACAATGCCGACCTGTCGTGGAACAAATATTTCTCAAAGTTCGGGTCGGTGGGAGTCAGCGCCTCCTATCGTGCTGAGCTGGATGAGGTGAATACCATTACTGATGCCCGTTACGTGGATTTCTTTGGTCGCGTGGTCGACTACAGCATGCCTTACAATTGCAGCGACGGACGACGTTTCTCGCTCGACGCCAACTGCATGTATCGCCCCACAGCCTTCTTCAACGTGCGCCTTAATGCAGGTCTGACCGACGACTGGTACAGCGTCGTAGTCCGCACAGACGAACCTCCATTGGAAAACCGTATGGTATCGTGGAACATTCGGGGTAAGATTTGGGCGAAACTGTGGAACAAACTGGAAGTGTTCGTCAGCGGACATTATTCCAGTCCCGGCCACGGATGGAGCAAACTGGTGATTAGTCACGAGCGCAAGGCCATTGACCTAGGCATGAGCGCCGACTTCTTCGACCGCAAGCTGTCGCTCTACTTCAACGCCAGCGACATCTTCAACTGGAGCAGTTGGGGTAACACCAATATCAACCCCTACAACACCACCTCCTACGACTCGAAATACACCACTCGCTATGTCACCTTCGGTGCCACGTTGCGCTTCGGTAAGATGGAGTTGGAAAGCCGTGCACAGACAGGTGCCCGCGAAGGCTCTGTGGGAGGAAACTAATCACATAAAAATAATCGGAGTGGTCAGAATACTCCGACCACTCCGATTCCTCCGACAATTCCGGCCAATCAAGGTATCACAACCCGCGTCTCCACCTCTGCCTCAACCTCATCATCGAGAGAGGGGAAGAGGTCGCGATTTATCCGCTCCTCCAGCTGGTCAATACTACAGGCATAATGGCGCAAGGAATGGTGCTTACCCTCGTTAGGCATGACGAACGCCGCTCCTACGAGACCGCCATCGCGTGGAATAAGCACAGCTTTATAGAAGGCATCAGGAACCTGCACATCAGCAAGCCCGATAGTACCATAGCGGCACGAATCAAACATGGGCCCACACACTATCCACACCCGCCCATATTGCTTTGCCCAACTGCGCACCTGCTTCTCAAGGGTGTTCCAGTCGTAGCGGTTCAAGTCGTGGTTCTGGGGGCAAATGTTGGGGAAGTAGTGGCTCTGCCAATAGGCCTTTTCCGACCAACGAAGGTCTGCCTTGGGACACATGTGCCCCTTGTCCCAACCAGAACGGGAATAGTCCTCGCGCGAGGCCTGATTTCCTTTGAGGTTGGGGTCGCGGCTGAAGTTGGAACTCTTGGTATCATAGTAACCGTTCAACTCCTCAGCCGTGAGTTCATACGCCACCCAGTTGGGCACCAGCGTAGTGTGGTTGTACGAGACGGTGAAACCCTCGTAATAGATAATGTCCTCACCCTCGCCATAGTCGGGTATTTCTACATTGGACGGAACCGAAAGCGTATCGCCATTATCATTAGAAATGGCAGGCAAAGAACAGCTGCCCACCAATGTTACCATCAGTGAGCAGCCTATCAAACAATGTGAAACAAAAGCCATATAGCAAATTACTTATTGACTATCTTGCGAACCGAGGTGCCTGTGGCTGTGGTGGCCTGCAACAGGTACACACCCTGCGAGGGCAGTCGCAGCTCGATGGGAGCACCCTTGTAGACAACAGTCTGAAGCAGTCGACCATCGGTGCCATATAGTTTCAGCTCGGCAGGCGTATTATCAGCAAGGCTTACCACACAGCGACCATTGGCGGGATTAGGACTGACCGACAACGTGGATGCGTCTGCCTCGGCGATACCTTCAAGCATTGGAGTAACAAACTTTGCACATAGCTCCTCACCATAATTATCCTGTCCACAAAGAGATGACACAAAGACCGAATAGCTTATACCTGGGGTAAGTGGAGGCATGTTGAACACAGTCGTATCCACATACTCTACATGCTCATTTTCAGCATCGTTACAACAATAATACCGCACCATCCACTGCTCCGTGTCTGTGGTATCCTGCCATTTGACAACAACGCCCGACACGTCATTCACCGTCACAACAGCGTTCGACAAATCTACCTCCAGGTCTTCCACCGTGGCGCAGAATGTGCGATAGTGCACTGAATCCCAATCGCCATACACATCACCCTCACACACCGAACGCACATAGAAGTCATACCATGTGTTGGGCTGCAGCATACCCTGCTGTTCCAATTCATAAATGGCGAAACTATTGCCACCAGTTTCCACCACCGTGCCGCTGCCTAGCACAAAACCTTGTGGACCATACTCTACTTCCCAGTGGTCGGGCAACGAAGTACCATGCCATTGCAACTCAAACAGAGGGAAGGAGCCGTCGTAACCATCTATATGGACAGCCCCCAGCGAACTTATGCTAGCGCAGGTGTCGGGCTGGGTGGTGAAGGAGACCGAAGCCCAGTCGCTGTAGGTGGTGGCGTTGCAGACGGTGCGGACATACACGTCGTAAGCCGTATTGGCTGCCAAGCCGCTCAGCGATGCCGTGTTGCCCGTCGGATACATCATCGTGCCGCTGCCTTGGGCGAAGCCCGCCGCGCCGTACTCCAGCTCGTAGCCGTCCACCGCATCCGTAGTGCCCCAGTTCAGCTCCGCCTCGTGGATGTCGGGGGTGGCAGTAAGACCCACGATGCTGGCGCAGGTGTCGGGCAATTCTGTCCCTGTCGAGTCTTGCCAGAGCCGCAGGTTGTCAACACAGAGATAAGACCCTTGTTCCCTGTTCTCGCTGGCGGAAGAGACCAGCAGGATAATCAGCGAGTCGGGAGCCTGCTCGGCATAGCTGGCATCCAGTTCATGCAGCGACATGTAGTCGACCGTGAAAGGAGTATAGTTTGCCGCATCGGTCAGCGCAATATTCAGGCCGCCGCCCACCACCTCGCGACGGTGGGTAGTGGTATTGTAGTGCGTACCCAGCATCAGCACGCCACCGTTGTCGACGCTATCACCCGAGTGGTACTTGTAGCTGCCCGTCAGGCGCGAAGGCACGAAACTGCCCAGCGCGATGCCGCCCGTAATCAGGTTGTTCACGTCCGTCTCTGCCAAACCTACCAGCATGTCCTCAACACTATCAATATTCGCCAACAGCGAAGTGACAATGGGTACCAGGCTGTCCATATTGACCGTACCCGTCAACATGATGCTGGGAAAGACCGTCTGGGTGAGCATCGTGTCCAAATTAGGAGCCGCCAATGTGTACACCAAGCCGGTAACGATTTCGTTCAACATGAAGGTCTGCAACTTCAACGCCTTGTTGCTATCGGGCACCGATCCCGTCTCCTGGCTCACCTTTATCAATGGCAAGGAGGTATTGACCGTCACCGTGGTGCTTCCAAACACACTGAATGTCTCGTTAACCGGATACGCCAGATACCCCCATCCCGTGGGGGTAGAATAGCTGTCGTACACTGGTAGCGACATGCCCATCACCGACACGCTATAGCCCGTGTGCGAGGTCCATTGTTCGAAACTGCCATGCGGCACGGTCATCTGCGTTTGCGCATGAATTGCACCCTGCATCATCAGCAAGGCAAAACATAGAGTAATAGCTTTCTTAATCATAGAAACACAATTTTAGAGTAATTTGAATGTGCAAAGATACACACTTTTTTGAAATAATTGAAAATTGAAAATTGAAAATTGAAATTATTGAGGCATAAAATAATATACCCCAATATGTTTCAACTTCCAATTTTCAATTTTCAACTTTCCTTAAACTTCACCCCAATCGCCTCGCTGACGTTGATGATGTAGTCGCCCGTCTTCTCATACAGGGCATACAGCGAGCTGTAGGCAGTGCCGATGGCGTAGCCGTACTTACCCACTTTCAGTGCTTCTAAGTGTTCGTTGCGCAGGCGGTTGCGATACTCGTTGATGGCCGCCTCAGCCGCGTTCGCGCTGTCCATGTCCACATGGTCGTAGTCGCCCCGCAGGTTCGAGTCCATCACGTCAAGCGCGTGCTGCACCAGTTGTTTCATGTGTTCCAGATTGTCGTTCAAGTGCTGGTCGAAATGCACCTCCGCCTCACGCTTGTTCCTACGCGTGACGGCTATCTGGTAGATGCTGTCGCCGATACTCTCGAGGTTGTCCACCACGCGCAGCATCGCGCTAATGCGCAGCGAGCCCTCATGCGACAGGTCGCCTTCCGAAATCTTGGTCAGATAGTTGGCAATCTCCATCTCCATGCGGTCGGTCAGCTCCTCATACTTCTCCACACGCTCCACCAGTTGGTCGAACTCCAAATCGTCCTTGGCCGTGCGCAATCCAGGCAAGAAGGTATACATCCTCAGCACCCGTTTCGAGAATTCCTCTATCTCCTTCTTTGCCGCCTCCATGTTCAGCTCGGCGGTGCTCATCCAGTGGCCACCTATATACTTGAGTCTGAACCTGTACTCCTCATCCTCTGGCTTATCCTTCACCATCCAGTTCACAATCCGAACAATGAGGGGGATAAACCACGCCAGCACCAGCGTGCACGCCACGTTGAAGAAGGTGTGGAACAACGACAACGCCATCGGAATAGCATTAGGGCTGTAGCCTTCCGTCCCCACAGCCGTATAGGGGCTGCTGCCCACAATACCCACCGTCATATTGGCAATCAGATTCAGCAGCGGACGGAACACCGCCAGCGTCATCAACACGCCTATCACGTTGAACACCAGGTGCGCCCTTGCCGCCCGCTTACCGTCGGTGTTCGCCACCATGGCCGCAAGGTTGGCGGTAATCGTGGTGCCGATGTTCTGGCCCATCACCAACGCCACCGCAGCATCGAAGCCTATCCAGCCGTTGTAGCACATCACCAGCGTGATAGCCATCATCGCAGCCGAAGCCTGCACCAGGCAGGTCAGCAGCGCACCTATCACAGCAAAGAACAAAATCGACCAAAAGCCGAATCCCGACAGACGCGCCAGCGTCTCCAAGAAGGCGGGATACTGCTCCAAATTGGGCATCGCCCGCTGTAGGAACTCCATGCCTATCAGCAGCAACGCCAAGCCTATCACAAACTCACCCACCGACTTCAGCCTGCTACGCTTGGCAAACATAAACACCAAGCTCACCGCTGCCAGCAACATAGGCAGGCTGAAACCGCTTGTGCTCTCGCCCAATCCGAACAGCGTGATAATCCACGCCGTCACCGTGGTTCCGATGTTGGCACCCATAATCACAGCCACAGCACCCGCCAGCGTCAGCAGTCCCGCATTCACAAACGACACCACCATCACCGTCGTCGCACTCGACGACTGTATCATCGTCGTCACCGCCGTACCCGTCAAGATGCCCCTCACCGGGTTGCCTGTCACCTTGCCGATAATACTGCGCATCTGTGCGCCCGCAAACTTCTGCAAGCCCTCACTCATCAACTTCATGCCAAACAGAAACACCGCCAGCGCACCGGCAAAGTTCAGCAGAATCACTAGTATTTCTCCAAACGTCATAGGTATCAGTATTTTTCAATCAAAAATCAATCTTTTTTTCCAATTGCAAAAATACCTACTTTCCCCCGCTCCACGGTTACAAAACCATTAAAAAAATGTTACGTTTTTGTTACGGCAACACAAAACGCCTGATTGCCCGAATGCTCATGCGTCCCAACAGCGCACGCCATTCAGGCAATCAAGCACTCAAACAATCTCATCCCTACTTGTACTCGTAGTAGTACGTCTGCTCATAGCGGGCATCTTCCCACAACTCGCTCAGTGTCTTACTAGTAGGATAGTCCTTGACGTTGTAGGTATAGGCATACTCCTCCGTCTGGGTCAGCGTCTCGCCTTCCGTCGTCTGGGTCAGCGTAATCTTGGTCGCATTGTTCTTACTCAGTGCCATATAGGGCATCAAGCTGCCATCCATCATGTTGACAAGCTCAAACAGATTGCTATACGGGTTGTTCTTGCCGTCGTAAGCAAAAGCATACTGCATCGTGGCACCCATGTAGCTCGTCGCCATACGGCTCACATTGTCGCCATCCCACGTCAGGTCGAAATGCAGCACCGCGTTCGCCTTGCTGCCCGCCTTGGCGGCACGCTTGGCACACACCTTCGTGGCAGTCATCACCTTAGCCGACGGCTCGACATCCAACACAAAGCGCAGCGGACTCACGCGCTCTATCTGTTCCATCGTCTTCTCATCCCCGTCAAAGAAATCATCGCCCAGCGTCAGGTCGAACGAGGTAATCTTCTTGCCATCGTGGTTAAACTGATACGCCACCACCAACTCGCCACTCTCATTCACCGTCATCGTCTTCAGATACTTGCCATCGTACTCACACGTTGCCACCATGTTCACCTGCCCCAATATCTCGCTCTTGGTCAACCGACCGTCACCGTCATACGTAAACAGCTGGGTGTACATCACTTCATGTCCGGTCTCCGTCTCGCCGTCCTCTCCACTCTCGTAGGTATACTCTTCGTAATAGGTGATGCGATTCAGTCGGTCCTTCTCCCACGTCCACTCTTCCGACTTATACTTAGGCACCTCATACGACACCTCGTCATTGTAATACAAAGCCCGTTCCTGATACACCGCCTGGATTTTCTCTTTGGGGGCATACTTGCCTTCCATATCCTTCTTGCATGAGCTGACACCTGCCAGCAGGGCGATTGCCGCCACAATTAACAGAATCTTTTTCATAGTTGACAATAGTTGATTAATGAATTAGTGAATAAAAATTGTTCTCGCGAAATTTATTTTTACTATGTAGACGCACAACCTCCCAAAATCTTACAAAACCAAACACATTTTTAACATCTATTACGACAAATCCCCACCGTTCCCCCACCTGCCTCCCTCCAATCTTCGCTCCTTTAAGGGTTCTTCTTCGGTCCTTCATCGCTCTAGGGAGCGACAAAGTGCCCTCACTCCAGCTATGACCGACAGTTATTAGCTGAGAGCAACGTGATGCAAAAGAGATTAAAAAACCAATGTAAATAGTGAATACGAAAGCATAATCCCGAAATCCATACCTATTTTCTGGATGATGTTCCGGGATTAGGGTATGGATTTCGGGATTAGGGCGTGTGCCGAGGGCTATCAGCTGTTCATGGTTGCCTCGATTTCGGCGACGGTCTTGGGTATGGGCTTGCCGAGGACACGGCAGCCGTCGGCGGTGACGAGGATGTCGTCCTCGATGCGGATGCCGCCAAAGTCTTTCCACTTCTCCAGCTCGTCGAAGTTGATGTAGACCTTGTTGGTGCCCTGCTGGTGCCACTGGTCGATGAGTGCCGGTATGAAGTAGCAGCCGGGTTCGTCGGTGATGACAAAGCCAGGCTGCAGACGGCGGCCGCAACGGAGGCTGCCAAGGCCGAACTGGGTGCTGGGGCGTGTCTCGTCGTCGTAGCCGACATTGATTTGACCGTAGTTCTCCATGTCGTGCACGTCGAGGCCCATCATGTGGCCGAGGCCGTGGGGCATGAGGAGGCTGTGGGCGCCGTTGGCAACGATGTCGTCGAGGTTGCCGCGCAGGATGCCGAGGTCTTTGTAACCCTGTGCCAGAACGCGGCTGGCGGCGGTGTGCACCTCCTGATAGGTGATGCCGGGACGGGTGACGCGGATGGCCTCGAGGTTGGCGTTGAGCACTATCTCGTAGATGGCGCGCTGGCGGTCGTCGAACTTGCCGCCGACGGGGACAGTGCGGGTGATGTCGGAGCAGTAGCACATTTCGGTCTCACACCCCGCGTCCATCACGAGCATACGCCCGAGTTCGAGACGGTGGTTGTGATTGTGGTTGTGGAGGGTCTCGCCGTGGATGGTCATGATGACTGGGAAGGAAACGGGGCCGTTGCCCTTCCATGCCTCACCCTGCATGAAGCCTGCCAACTCATATTCGTAGCGGCCGGGCATAGCCATCTTCATGGCACCGACGTGCATGTTATAGGCGGTGTCGATTGCCTTTTCGATTTCGACAATCTCCTCGTCGCTCTTGATGCTGCGCTGCTTGACGCAGGCGAGGATGAGCGGCATGGAGGCGTAGCGGGAGACGGCATCGAACTTGATGCCAAGCAAGACGCTCATCTGACGGGTATTGTCGGCGCGATAGGGCGGCAGGTAGTGAATGCGGCGGGCTTCGCCGATGGTTTTGGTGCAGAGGGTCTGCAGGGCGGCGAGGTCGCCGCTGTTGTCGACACCGACGGAGGCGGCCAACTCCTTGACGCTGGGCAGGGGACCGGTCCAGATGACATCGTCTATGTCGTAGTCGTTGGCAAAGATGTAGTCCTTGCCCGAGTCGCAGTCGAGAACACCGACGAGGTCTTCGCGATGAAGGCCGAAAAAGTAGAGAAAAGTGCTGTCCTGACGGAACCAATAGGTGTTATCGGGGTAGTTGCAGGGGGCTTCGTGGTTGCCTTGAATGATGATGAGACCGTGGCCGACATCCTTGCGCAGTTGCTCGCGACGAGCGATATAAGTGTCTTTTTTAAACATGGTTAGGAATTTTTATTTTTCTAGATTATTTTGATTTCTTGAACGTTACAACTAATAATAATTTGAAAGTGCAAAGATACAAAAAAAAATCGTATCTTTGCAAATTCATTTATAAAAAATATTTCAATTATGAAAAAAGAAGAATTGAAGCTCAACCCCAACCGCTTGGTACGGTTCTTGGAAAAGCCCATGGCCGAGTTTACCAAAGCTGATATCCTCAAGGTCATCGAGGAATTCGAAATCGAGATGATCAAGTTCCGCTACATGGCGAACGACGGGCGTCTGAAGACGCTGAATTTCGTCATCAACAGCCTGGAGCACGCCGACGAGATACTGACGAGCGGCGAGCGCGTGGACGGCAGCAGCCTGTTCCCCTTCCTGGAGGCTGGCAGCAGCGACCTGTATGTGATTCCGCGCTTCCGCACGGCATTCATCGACCCCTTTGCCGAGATTCCGACGCTGGACTTGCTGTGCAACTTCTACACCAAGGACGGCGAGCCCTTCGACATGGCACCGGAATACACCCTCGCCAAGGCTGGCAAGGCATTCCGCGAGGCGACGGGCGGCATGGAGTTTGAGGTGATGGGCGAACTGGAATACTACGTCATTGCCCCCAAGGAGGATGGCTATATGACCGAGGACCAGCGCGGCTACCACGCCTCGAGCCCTTTCTGCAAGTTTGAGAACTACCGCGTGGAGGCAATGAAGCTGATAGCCGAATGCGGCGGCCTGATTAAGTACGGCCACAGCGAGGTGGGCAACTTCTGCGTGGACGACACGATGTATGAGCAGAACGAGATTGAGTTTCTGCCCACACGACTGGAGGATGCCGCCGACCAGCTGGTGATTGCCAAGTGGATTATGCGCACGCTGGGCTACCAGTACGGCATCACCGTCACCTTCGCCCCCAAGATTACGGTGGGCAAGGCGGGCAGCGGCATGCACATCCACACCCGCATCACCAAGGACGGCAAGAACATGTATATCGGTGAGAACGGCCTGACCGAGGTGGCACACAAGGCCATCGCCGGCATCCTGAGCCTAGCTGGTTCGCTGACCGCCTTTGGCGACACGAACCCGACGAGCTACTTCCGTCTGGTGCCCCACCAGGAGGCTCCGACCAACATCTGCTGGGGCGACCGCAACCGAAGCGCTATGGTGCGCGTGCCTCTGGGTTGGACCAAGGGCAGCGGCAACATGATGGCACACTGCAACCCGCTGGAGAAGAACGAAGAGGTAGATTTCAGCTACAAGCAGACTATCGAGCTGCGTACCCCCGACGGCAGCGCGAACGTGTACCTGCTGCTGGCAGGCATGACGGTGGCGGCACGCCACGGTTTCGAGATGGAGAACGCCGTGCAGTATGCCAAGGACCGCTATGTGAGCGTGAACATCTTCGAACATGAGGATGTGCTAAACCGTCTGGACGTGCTGCCCGACAGCTGCGCCGCCAGTGCCGACCTGCTGGAGCGCGACCGCGCCATCTACGAGGAGAAGGGCATCTTCGCCCCCGCCCTCATCGACGGCATCCTGAAGGAGCTGCGCAAGTACAACGACCGCACCCTGCGCTCCGAGATAGGCACCAACCCACACAAGATTCTGGAGCTGGTGGAGAGCTTTATCCATTGCGGATGAATTGTCGTAATGTCGTAATAACGATATAACTTAATAACGAATTCTAATTAATTCACTCATTTTAATTCACTCATTTATTAATCAAAAAATCAAACAAAAATGAAAAAAACATTGTTTGTGGCCTTATTGGCCTGTTTCACCCTGATGTTTGCATCGTGCAACAAGGAGAAATCACTGCCCGGCACTAGCTGGAAGACCCACACCGTCATTAACCAAGACATGACCATGGAAGGCATTTCGACCACCCTCAACATGATCATCGACGGCACGATGAAGTTCACCGATGCTACCAACGGCAGCATGGCTCTTGCCACCAGCGGCACGATTTCGGCGATGGGCATGACCATACCCTTAGACTCTGATGCTGAAACCACAGCCTTTACCTACACATTTGATGGAGAGGCAGGTACGATGACAGCAACGGATGAAGATGGCGAAACATCAACCATTCCCTTCACCTACAACAAGAAGGATAACACGATTCTCATCTCTATGAACGAGGTCGACGAAGAGACCGGCATGGAAATGAAGTTCGAGATGGTGTTCACCGAGGTGAAATAATGCCTAAACTCTATCTACTGATTGGCGGCAACCAAGGCGACCGCCAACAGATGATAACCCAAGCGACAGACCTGATACGGCAGCGTATCGGGTCTGTCGTTGATTGCTCACACATATACGAGACTGCCCCGTGGGGAGTTTTTGCCGACGGCGAGAAGCCTCAGAATTTCTACAACCAAGCGTTAAAAGTGGAGACCGAGCTATTCCCACACGACGTGCTAAAGGAAGCCCTGTGCATAGAAAGAATATTGGGCCGACGACGGCAGCAAACCTCCGCCAGTGACAACAATTCTCAATTTTCGATTCTCAATTCTCAATTATACAACAGTCGTCCCATCGACATCGACTTGATATTCTACGATTCTCTAGTCATCGACACTCCCGACCTCACCCTACCCCACCCTCGTATGCATCTGCGCCGTTTCGTATTGGAACCGCTGTGCGAGATTGCACCCAACTTTGTCCATCCAGTATTAAATGAAACACTTACACAATTATTGAACGAATGTCCCGACACCTCGTCTTGTTTGCCTTGTTGCTGACCGCCTCGCTAGGCATCCATGCCCAGCACACTGTTAGCGGCACCATCACCGACCACGCCACGGGCGAGACCCTGATTGGTGCCACTGTGCTCGACACCCGCAGCGGCAAGGGCACCACCACCAACGCCAACGGCCGTTATACCCTCACATTGAAGGGAACTGATGCCACACTGCGCATCACCTTTGTTGGCTACGAACCCATGTACGACACCATCAAGCTGACAAGCAACGTGACCCGCAACTACAGCCTGAAGCCCAGCATCCAGCTGAAGGAGGTGGTGGTGAGGGCACAAAGAGTCAACTCGCGCGAGTCGTCGCAGATGTCGGCACTGGAAATGCCTGTCGAACAGCTGAAGGCGGTCCCAGTGCTGTTTGGCGAAGCCGACATCATCAAGGCCATCCAGCTGTTGCCCGGCGTGCAGAGCGGCAACGAAGGTACGGGCGGCATGTATGTGCGTGGCGGCGGCCCCGACGAGAACCTCTTCCTGCTCGACGGCATACCGCTATACAACGTCAACCACATGGGCGGCTTCTTCTCCGCCTTCAATGCCGACGCGGTGAAGAACGTGACGCTCTACAAGGGCAGCTTCCCCGCCCGCTTCGGCGGCAGGTTGTCGAGCGTGCTGGACGTGACCACCAACAACGGCAACGACAAAGAGATACACGGCAACGCCTCCATCGGCTTTATCTCCGCCAAGCTGAATATCGAAGGACCTATCGTTAAGGAGAAGACCACCTTCTGCCTGTCGGCACGGCGCACCTACGCCGACATATTGTTGCGCCCGCTGGTGCAGAAACTTGCCACCGATGTGGATGGTAAGGCAAAACTGGTGGCAGGCTACTATTTCTACGACCTCAACGCCAAGGTGACGCACACCTTCTCCGACAAGAGCCGCCTCTACGCCACCTTCTATCACGGCGACGACGATGTCTATACCAAAGTGCGCACCGAGAGCAGCCTGGCAGAGGACCAGTACCTCGACTTTGCCAACAACTGGGGCAACCTAGTTGGCGGACTACGATGGAACTACATGCTTGGTCCCAAGCTGTTTATGAACCTCTCCACCTCCTACACCCAATACAAGAACCGCATGAAGGTGGGTATTGAGAAGACCGCCATTCTCGACGACGGCAGCGAGCAGATCTCCACCATCTCGGGCGACTACGTCTCCTCCATCTACGACCTCACCGGACGGCTCGACTTCTCCTACACCCCCGTGCCCGACCACAGCATCCAGTTCGGCACCTACTACACCCGCCATTGGATACGTCCCAGCGTGGCAAGCGGCAGCATCGACTATTTCGACCAGATTCAGATGAACAGCGCATGGCAAATGGACACCGTGCTGCAAGAGGACACCGTGAGGGCTAACGAAGTGGTGCTCTTTGTCGAGGACGACTGGAGCATCAACGACGTGTTTAAGATAAACTACGGCCTCAACATCAGCGGCTTCGGCGTAGAAGAGGTATTCTACCCCTCTGTGCAGCCCCGCATCTCGGGCCGCGCCCTGCTGGGTGAAAACCTTTCACTCAAAGTGGGCTACGCCTACATGTCGCAGTACATGCACCTGCTCTCCACCACCAGCGTCAGCCTGCCCACCGACCTATGGGTGCCCTCCACCCGCCGCATCCCCCCGATGAAGGCACACCAAGTGGCCGCCGGTGCCTGCTACAGCACCGACCTCGGCATAGAATTCTCGCTCGAAGGTTATTACAAGCACATGACCGACCTGATTGAATACAAGGACGGAGCCACCTCGTTCGGAAGCACCGTAGGATGGGAGGAACTGGTCTGCCTAGGCGACGGCTGGACCTACGGTGTGGAATTCCTTGCCCAGCGCAACTATGGCGACCTCACCGGCTGGGTGGCATACACCTGGAGCCGCACCACCCACCTCTTCGACCGCCCCGGTCAAGAGCTCAACAACGGCAACCCCTTCCCCGCCAAGTACGACCGTCGCCACGACCTCTCCATTGTGCTGACCTACAAGATTAACAAGCGCATCGACATCAGCGGCACATGGGTCTTCAGCACCGGCAACACCGCCACCTTGGCCATGGAGAAATACCCCGTTGCCTCCGACGACCCCGAAACCTACAACGCCAACCCCAACATGACCACCACCCTGTCGCACGTCAGCAGCCGCAACAACTTCCGTATGCCCAACTATCACCGTGCCGACATCAGCGTCAATTTCCATCGCACCTTCAAGCAGGGTAAAAGCAACCTGCCCGAAAACGAGGCAAACCGTCCCGTGTGGCGACCCAACATGCGCCGCACATTCAACATCAGCGTCTACAACCTCTACAACCGCGCCAATCCCTACCTCACCTACACCAGCAGCCAATACAACTACCAAGGCTACAGCAAGGCCCTCGTGCAACTCTCCATATTCCCCATCCTCCCATCCATTGCCTACACCTTATATTTCTAGCCATGAAACAATTCGTCATCATATTCCTCGTCATCCTCACCCTGACATCATGTGAGAAAATCATCGATTTCGACACCTCCGTCTCACAATCCAAGCCCGTGCTCAACGCCGTCCCCTCTGCCGAGAAGCAGCTCTTCGTCTACTTTGCCCACACCCGTTTCTTCCTCGACTCCACCAACAACCAGCCTATCAGCGGTGTGGACATGGTCGTCACCGTCAACGGCACCGACTATCGCCCCACCTCCGTCGACCGCTGCAACTACTTTTTTGACTACACCACTCAGGAAAACGACGACCTCGCCATCCGCATCCACGCCGACGGCAAAGACATCACTGCCCATACCGTGGTGCCATGCATGCCGCGCATCAGCCAGCCGTTAGCAATCCTCGACGACACCAACGTATTCAACCTATTGATAGTCAACTTCAACATCTCCGACTATCCCGGGCAAAAGGACTACTACTGCATCAGCCTGCGCCAACGCGACAGCGGCTGCCGCTACAGTCCCTATTTCGACCGCTACGACACCATCGACACCGTCTACAACACCTACTTCCTCTGCAACGACAAGGATCTCATCGACCCCTTCATTGCCACCAACATGTCGGTGGGAGGGTTCTCTCCCTTCAACCAACTGCTCACTTCCGATGAGAACTTCGACGGCGAAACTCATAACACCACGCTGACCCTCATCCGCCTGACCGACACCAACGAGGTGGTCCCCTACATCCACCAATACACCCTCGACATCGAGTCCGTCAGCCCCGAACGTTACCGCTATCTGCAGGACATCGCCAACGCCACCAGCATGTTGCAGCTCCTCACCGAGCCACCCGAGGTCTACAGCAACGTCAATGGCGCCCTCGGCATCTTTGCCGCCAATGTCCGTCGCACTTTTCCCCTAGTCACCCTCACCGGCGGCACCCGTCCACCATTGGAGGAAGACACCAAGAAACGCTAAGCCCATGCGAATCTATCTCACAGGCTACATGTACAGTGGAAAGACCACCGTCGGACACAAGCTTGCCGTCCAGATGGGCTATCGTTGGCTCGACCTCGACCAATTCTTCGAACTCCAATTCCACACCTCCATCCCCATCTTCTTCAAACGCTATGGCGAAGAGGCCTTCCGCAAACTGGAACAAAAGCTCCTGCACACCACTGCCGACGAGGACAACATCATCATCTCCACTGGTGGCGGCACCCCCTGCCACTTCGACAACATGCAGTGGATGAACCTTCACGGCACCACGGTCTATTTCGACGTATCAGTCGAAACCCTCCTGCGCCGCGCGGCGCAATCCAGAAAGCCACGGCCCGTTCTGACAGGCATGTCTGAGGAGGAACGCAGCCAATTCATCAGGCAACAACTCGACCAACGGCTGCCTTATTACAAAAAAGCCAAAATCATTTTCCCTGCCGACAAGTCCGACCTCGACGAACTGGCAAGGCTGATTACTTCTGCCCAATAATCCGGTGCAGGCTGCACGACAGCAGGTTGCCGTCGTCGTCATACAGGTGCAGTCCGTTCCCTTCGCAGTAACGCCACACCTTGCAGTCCTTGCATTGTCCTTTGCGTGCCCAACTGCGGTCGCGATAGGCTTGGAATCCGTTCTGCCACACCTCCCACAGGTTATCCTTGTAGATATTGCCCTGATGCAGGTTGCTGCGGATGCTTGTGCAGCCCGAGATGCTGCCGTCGCACAGCACCGATGCCACCTCTATGCCTGCGCGGCAAAAGTAGTAGACATCCCTCACCTGCCGCTCATAGCTGCCCAGGTAACCCTCGCAGGCATAGTTGCAAACCATGCCGTCGTCTGCCTTTCTCACCCGCTTCACAAAGTCCAACACCCCAGTGAACTGCTCGTTCGACAACTGCAGCTCGGGGTCATGTGCGGCACGTCCCATAGGGAAGATGGCAAAGATGCGCCAACGGTGACACCCCAGCGACAACAGATAGTCCTTGATGGCATCCAACTGGTGGTAGTTGCGGGGATTGACACAAGTCACCACGTCCCACAAAATATCCTTCGTCTGTCCCAACAGGCGGATGGCATTGCTCGCCCGCTCAAACCCTCCTCGGATCTGGCGCATCCAGTCGTGCTCCTCCTCCAGCCCGTCGAGGCTCACGGTTATCGAGTGCATCCCGCTGGACAACAGGCTGTCCAACCGTTTCTCGTCCAGCAGGTAGCCGTTGGTCACCATTCCCCACGGAAAGCCCCTTCGATACAATTCCAACCCGCAGGCATCGATGTCGGGGCGCAGCAGAGCCTCGCCACCCGTGAAGATGACAAACACCTTGTGCGGATCCACATGCGGCGTAATGTCGTCTATCGCCTTGAAGAAATCCTTCGCCGGCATGTCGGGCGTGGTCGCGCTCACCTTGCAGTCGCTGCCGCAATGCCTGCAGCGCATATTGCACCGCAGCGTACACTCCCAAAAGAGCGTCCGCAACGGGTGCAGCTGTGCCTGATTATGACGGTATTGCCGCCAAACCTCCTGCTTCAGATTCATTGTTTCCGAACTGGACCTACTTCTTCTTGCTGACGGTGATGTCCACATCCTTAGTGCGACGACCCACATACCAGCCCTTGCGCTCGCCCGACTGGTCGGCCTCAGTGAACTCGATGTCGACCATCTGATCCACATAGTTACCGTTCTTCGAGCCGTCGATGTCGCGCACTATCACGCGCTGCACGTCGGTCGGCACATCCTTCACATGGCATTCAAACGCACCCTGCGCGTCTGTAGTATCCGAAGCCTTATCTATATAGCTCTGCACGAAAGGATTGTCCAAATCCATGTGGTCGGGCGCGATGTCCACGGTCTGATTGACCAATATCACCTGCATCCCCTTCACCGGCTTGCCCTGCTCGTTGATGACACGGCCCTTCACCACAAAGTCCATCGTCGGCACACCATACATCAGTGCCATCTCGCCGCCTCTCGGAACGGGCTGCTCCACAGAGTCTTTGTTGTCGTTCTTCACCGGCTCCTCAGCCACCTTCTTGGCCGTATGGCACGCCGTGAGGCCAAACAACCCCATGACACCCATCAGCAGCCAGTCTTTGAATTTAAGAAAACGAATCTTCATCTATTTTGTGTTTTAAAGGTTTTACTATATGTTGTTACGTTGATACGTTAATCTCATGCGTGTCAGTCGTCCTCTCTTTAGAGAGATGTCCGCAAGACCGGGGTATGTATAAAAACTCTCAACCCCTCAACTCCAGCTGCACCCTCACACTCTCCGCATGTATCTTTTCAAAAATCTCCTCCACAAAATCGGGCGCAAGCCCCAACTCCTTTGCCGTCAGCCTCCTCTGCTGCAGCAACTGCTCCCACCTCTTCGGCTGGTACACAGCCAGGTTGCCGCGTTCCTTCACCTTCGCAATCTCGCCAGCCACACCCAACCGCGCCGCCAATACCTGCAGCAACTGGCCGTCCAGCACATCTATCTCCTCCCGCAGCCGCTGCAGCTGGCCGTCGGCCACCGTGCTGTCGGTCTGCTTCACCACCAACGACTCTAACAAGCGGCTCAGTTCGTCTGGCGTAATCTGCTGTCCTGCATCCGTATAGGCCTCGTCGGGGTGGGGATGCACCTCCACCATCAGCCCGTCGAAACCCAAGTTCATCGCCGTCTGTACCAACGCGGCAATCGGCTCACGCCGACCCGCTATATGGCTGGGGTCGCACAAGATAGGCAACTCCGGCTCCAGTCGGCGCAACTCTATCGGCACCTCCCACAACGGATTGTTGCGATAGCCGCCGTTCCTAAACACATCGAAACCGCGATGCACCGCCACAACATCCTCCAACCCCACCTGCCGGCAACGCTCCACCGCCCCAATCCACAGCTGCACATCGGGACTCGGCGCATTCTTCACCATCACCGTCACCCTGCTCCCACGCAACGCCTCCGTCACCTCCTTCACCATAAAAGGGTTTGCCGTCGTCCGCGCACCAATCCACACACCCTCCATGCCGTAGCGCAACGCCAACTCCACATGCTCCGCCCGCGCCACCTCGCAACAAAACCTCAACTGTGGGAAATTCTCCTTCAGCTCCGCAATCCAGCGCAACGCCTCCTCGCCCCTGCCCTCAAACACACCCGGATGCGTCCTCGGCTTCCACACCCCGCAACGCACCATATCCACCTGTGGCACACGCGACAACGCATGTACCACCTCGCCCAGCTGCTCGCGGCTCTCCACGCTGCACGGACCTGCTACCATATAGGGCTTCTTGCCTTTCATACCACTATAACGCACAAAGTCGCGTTTTATTTCACCTCATGCCAAAAAAGACACACGCCCAACGGGCATGTGCCTTATTTTAAAGTCGTTTGTTGCAAAACCTTATTCGGCAGTCTCGGGAATGACCGAAACATACGAGCGGTCTTCGCGACCTCTCTTGAAGTTAACGACACCGTCGCAAAGAGCAAACAGCGTATGGTCCTTGCCCATTCCAACATTCTTGCCGGGGTTGTGGACGGTGCCACGCTGACGGACGATGATGTTACCTGCGATACAATGCTGACCGCCAAAAATTTTAACGCCTAAACGTTTGCTTTCGGATTCACGACCGTTACTGGAACTACCGACACCTTTTTTGTGAGCCATAATTTTCTATTTTTAAACGGTTTTACATTGATTTAGTTAATGCTATCGATCTTAATCTGAGTCAGATAGTCGCGATGGCCATTCATCTTCTGATAACCCTTGCGGCGGATTTTCTTGAACACCAACACCTTGTCACCCTTCAGGTGGCGTAGCACGGTGGCCTTCACGTTTGCACCGGCAATGTAAGGTTGTCCAACCTCGACGTTGCCGTCATTGTCTTTAAGCATCACGGTGTCAAAAGTAACCTCGCTGCCCTCGTCGTTGTGAAGACGGTTCACGAAGACCTTCTGATCTTTAGCGACCTTGAATTGCTTTCCTGCGATTTCTACGATTGCGTACATTGTGTTTAAAATATTTTAATTGTATAATTTACTGCATTTTCGGTGGCTTTCCTTGCCCACGAAACGGACTGCAAAATTACAACTATTTTTTGAACTGACAAAGTTTTTTTGCAACTTTTTTATCAACCCTCTGATTATCACCGCAATATTTTCCACCACCCACTTCCCGCCCACCCTTTGCCCATACCCACCCCCTAAAAACCAAACCTCACCCCCCTCCTTCTCTTTACATATATCCTATATTTATACTATATTTATCCTTTAGTTATACTTTTGTTTTTCGGAAAATAATAGAATAACTGAAGTATAACTAAAGTATTAATAGCGGAGAAACCCAAAAGGCACTCTGTTTTGAGCAACGCGCCAACACGCGCGCACCACAAGGAATAGGGAGGATGCTGAGAAACTTTTTTTTAATTCATGTGATGATTTTTGTGTAATTTTGCAGCCGAATAAAGAAATGTGGCAGACAGGCTATATCTGCCTAATTCACTAACTTAAAAGAAATAATAGTATGAATCGAAACAACAAGGTTATTTGGGGAACGGCGCTGGTGCTTATCGGCATCGCGTGGATTGTGTGCATTTGCCTTCACATCAATGTTCTGTTTGATGGGTGGTGGACGATGTTCATCATCATCCCTTCGCTCTGCGGACTATTAGGGCACTCAGATAAGACCGGCCCGGCCATCGGGTTGGGCGTGGGTGTGCTGCTACTGCTTGCCGAGCAGAACGTCATCAACTGGGACATGTTCTGGAAGATAGGACTGGCGGTACTTGTTATCGCGCTGGGACTGGGGATGATATTTGGCAATCCCGTGTCGAAAATAGCTTCGAAAAAGAAAAAGGAGACCTGCACTCCCCCTGTCCATACACTGAACCGCGACGGGAAGAACATCCGTGTGGTAAATGCGGCCTTTGGCGAGCAGAATTTGAGTTTTGGCGGCGAGGTGTTCGAGGGCGCAGACGTGAGTGCGTCGTTTGCCTCGGTGCATCTCGACCTGCGCAATGCCATCATCAACGAGGACGTGATGCTGAATGTGGACTGCAAGTTTGCGGGACTGAATATACTTGCGCCCGGCAACCTGCTTGTTAGGGTCACTGCCAACGCTACTTTTGGCGGAGTGGACGACAAGCGTCAGGTCATCATTTCCGACAACACCCATACGCTCTATATCTCCGGACAGTGCGTGTTCTCGGGGATAGAGATTAGGTGATTGATTGTTTGTTTTATCGTCTTAACGAATACGCCACTTCGCGAGCGTTGCCACAACAGTCGGAGAGGAAGATGCGGAGGTCGAGACTTTTGGCCGAGGATGGCACTTGGTTGAGGGCGATGCTGAGGGTGGCAGTTTTGCCGTCGAACTCTGCCAACACCCACTCGCCATTGATGAAGCAGCGGTATTCGCGCACACCCGACAGGTTGTCGCCCATCTTCATGTGCAGCGATGAGGCGGTAACTTTGCCTCCTTGCTTGAAGTTAAGTGGTTTGACGTAGGGTGCTGCGGTGTCGGAAGCGACAACGAAATTGCCAAAGACGCGCACGTCGGCTTCGAGCCAACGGCCGGGTTTGCCCTCAATCTTGCGTTCGACAATGCGGGTGGGCAGGGCTGAGAGATTGTCGTCGCGCAGCGTGCAGAGGACGAGTTGAGTGGGTTCGAACCCAATGACCAGCGGCACGCGCAGCTGCCACGTGCGATGGGGTGGATAGGGACTCTGCCAGGGCTTGACGGTGTAGATGGGCGAGATATAGCGACGGTCTTTCTGTATGCCGTGGAGCAGCAGGTCGTCGTAATAGGTCATGCCGGCAGGCATTTCTATTTGGTAGTCGCCACGATAGACGCTGAGCGGCCAGCGGACGGTGAGGCTGTCGGAGAAGAGATGATAGGATGGATGCTCGGGCACATCGTGCATGGGGACGAGTGTCTCGAAACGGTTGCGCACGTAGAAGCAGCGCACGACCTGGTTGCCGTTGAAGTCGGTGACGGCGACGGTGATGCGGTGGAGGGTAGTGTCGCTGTCGATGAAGCCGATGCTGCCGTCGCCAAAGGTGCGTGCAGGACGCATGGGGTCGCCGGGCAGACGGCGGGTGATGATATAAGGCTCTCGCGTAGCGAGATACTGGCTATAGTCGAGCTGGGCATTGATGGCACGGGTGTCAGCAAAGGTAATCTTGTCGACGCTGTATTGGAAGAAATGCTTGCCGTCGACCCAGATGTCGATGCGCTCATAGCCATTGCGTTGGGTGGAGCCTTCGGACATGTCGGTGGCGTAGACCGAAATATAGAAACGACCTAGGACGGGGATGGGATTGTAGACGGTGCCCATGCGACGGAACTTGGTGGACATGTCCACCTGCATGGGCGAATTGGTGCCATTGATGCGGGTGTTCTTGTCGACCGGGATGAGGCGGATACCCCTAATGGTAGGACGTAGGGTGTCGGGCAGGGTGATGCCATAGCGGAGAGGGTTGAGGCTCTGCTGGGTACGGGTGTCGCGCACTTCGTAGTGGAGGTGGGGTCCGCCGCTCATGCCCGTATTGCCGGCATAGGCAATTAGGTCGCCCTTGCGGACAGGTAGCACGCCTTCGGCAACGGTGGTGTCGAAGGTATAGCACTGGTTGCGTGCCTGAAAGTTGCGAACGTATTTAGCAATGGCTCCATGATAGCCGTCGAGATGGAGATAGACAGTGGTGATGTTGCCTGCATGATTGATATAAAGCATCTTGCCACCATCGTAGGCAGAGATGCGCAAGCGCGACACATAGCCGTCGGCAGGGGCGTAGACGGGGGTGCCCACGCCCTCATCACCACCCACACGGAGGTCGAGACCGCCGTGATAGTGGTTGGTGCGCACCTCGGCGAAAGTGCCGGACGGGGCGGGCGTAAGATGCAAGGGACAATCTAGTTGAGGTGTCTTCTTTGTCTGAGAGTTGGCAGCGAGTACAAATACTAAAAAGTAAAAACAAAAGACTAAAAGGCGTTTCATGAGCATTGTGTTGATATGTTGATTTAGTTTGACATCAATTCGCGGGCGGTTTGGAGTGCTGCAGGGGTGGGTGGATTGGAAGAAAGCATGACGGCTATTTCGGTGACACGCTCGTCGGGCTGCAACTCGCGGATGCGCGAAATGGTACGGTCGTCCTCAAGGGCCTTGGCCACCTTGAGGTGTTGCGACGCTTTGGCTGCAATCTGCGGGAGATGCGAGATGGCAACAACCTGCATGTGCTGCGCCATCTGCCGCATGATGGCACCCACTGCCACCGATATGTTGCCTGACACACCGCTGTCGATTTCGTCGAAGATGATGGTGGGAAGGAAACTGCGCTGAGTCACCACCGACTTGACGGCAAGCATTAGGCGCGAGAGCTCGCCACCCGAAGCCACCTCGGCCAACGGACGCAGAGAGCCGCCCTGATTGGCATTGAAGAGCAGTCGTACGTTGTCGTGGCCCATCGGACCATAGTCGGCGGCAGGCGTAATGTCGACAACAATGCGTGCCGCTGCCATGCCGAGCTGGCCTAAAATGGGCAGCAGCAGTTTTTCCAACTGCCCGCCAGCCTGTCGACGGCCAGCAGTGAGCTTGTCGGCAGCCTGCTGCATTTGCGCAAAAGCCTTGTCTACCTTCTCCATCACCTCGCGGATGCGGTCGTCGAGGTTGTCGGCCTCCTGCAGTTGTTGGTCGAGACGGTGCTGAATTTCAAGCAACGCCGCGACGCTGTCGACACCATGTTTTTTTTGCAACCGGTAGATGAGGTCGAGCCGTTCATTCACAAAAGCCTGTCGTTCGGGAGAGAACTGCAGCCGGTCGTTAAGAGAGGCGGCATCAGACATCATGTCCTGAAGCTCGATGATGCAGGAATCTACTCGCTGGTACAGCGTCTCCATATCTCCATGATATGCAGCCACGTTGGCCATAGCACCACGTGCGGCGAGAAGTCGCGACACGGCCCCGTCGTCACCGTCACAAAGGGATTCCATCGTTCCCAGAGCCTCCTTGATAGTGCCCGTGTGCTCCAGCAAGTGCGCCTCCTCCTCCAGTTGATGCTGCTCGTCCTCTTGCAGACTGGCCGAGAGCAATTCGTCGTAGAGGAACCTATTGTAGTCCATCACCTTATTATTCTCAGCATCCTGCGCCGTGAGACGCTCCAACTCATGTTTTAAATCCACATATTGGTGATAGAGCGACTGGTATTGGGGCAGCAATGCAGGGGTTGAAAAGCTGTCGACCAGTTGGGTTTGGAAAAGGCTTTCGGTGAGGGTGAGCGTCTGATACTGAGAGTGGATGTCGAGGATATGCGGAGCCAACTCCTTGAGCAGCTGCAAACTGGCAGGCGAGTCGTTGACAAAGGCACGGCTCTTGGCCGACGGTAGTATTTCGCGGCGAAGAATAAGCTGGTCGTCGTAGTCGGCATCGTACTGCTCGAAGAGGGGCTTCAGATTCAACCCTGCGATATCGAACACGGCTTCGACCAGGCATTTGCGCTCCTTGTCATACAGCACCTGCGTATCGGCACGCTGCCCCAGCAACAATCCCAATGCGCCCAACAGGATAGATTTACCGGCGCCCGTCTCACCCGTGATGACGGTAAACGAGTCGTCGAACACGATATCCGTTTCGCGAATCAGCGCATAGTTTTCAATATGAATGGTCTTGAGCATCTTTGGAAATTGAAAGTTGAAAAATGAGATAAACTACAGACCTTAGCCTCTATACATTAATCCAGTAATGGCATTATCCGTTTCAACCCATCCACCAAGGCATCTATATCCTCCCTGGTGGTATAGCAGGCAAAGGAGGCACGCACTGTGCCACTTATGCCGTAGCGGTCCATGATAGGCTGGGTGCAGTGGTGTCCCGTGCGGACGGCCACGCCCACTTTGTCGAGCAGCGTACCCACGTCATACGAACTGCTGTCGCCCACCAAAAAGGAGATAACACCCGCCTTATGGGGCGCAGTGCCATAGATGCGCAAACGGGGTATCTCAGAGAGCCTGCGGGTGGCATAGTCCAGCAAATCAGCCTCGTGGCGAGCGATGTTGCCGACACCCTCTTTCTTCATAAAGTCGATAGCGGCCCCCAGTCCCAACACATCGCCCACAGAGGGAGTGCCAGCTTCGAACTTGAATGGAAGCTCGTTGTATGTGGTGCGCTCGAAGGTGACATCCTGTATCATCTCGCCCCCACCCTGATAGGGCGGCAACTCGTTCAACAGCTCCTCGCGACCATACATCACCCCCACACCCATAGGCGCATACATCTTATGACCCGAGAAACAGTAGAAGTCGCAGCCTATCCGCTGCACATCCACCGCCATGTGGGCCACAGCCTGTGCACCGTCAATCAGCACCGGGACCTCATGTCGGTGGGCAATGGCGACAATCTCCTCGACGGGATTGACCGTACCCAGCGTGTTCGACACATGGTTGCACGCCACCATACGGGTGCGCTTGGTAAATAGGCCCTCGTAGGCCTTCAAATCCAGCACACCCTCGTCGCTGAACGGTATCACCTTCAGCCTTGCTCCCGCCCGCTCGCAGGCTAGCTGCCACGGTACTATGTTGCTGTGGTGCTCCATGCCCGACACAATCACCTCGTCCCACTCGCGTAGTCGGCTTCCAAATGACGAAGCCACCAAGTTGATGCTCTCGGTAGTGCCACGGGTGAAGACCACCTCGCGGTGGCTACGGGCACCAATAAACGCCTGCACCTGCCTACGCACCGCCTCATAGCGTTCCGTTGCCTGAGTGGCAAGATAGTGCGTCCCGCGGTGGATGTTACTATTCAGAGTCAGGTAGTAATTCGTCAACGCATCAATCACCTGCTTGGGTTTCTGCGTGGTGGCGGCATTGTCGAGATACACCAGCCGCTTATCGTACACTCTAGAATTAAGAATAGGAAAATCCATTTTTAAAAATTGAAAATTGAAAATTGAAAGTTGGCTGACGCGTTAAATATTCAAACAATTAAAAATTGCCTCTAAACTCTAACCTCTAAACCTATACCACACATACATCACCACCACTCCAAGCGTGAGCAACCCCAAAAAGACAAAAAACGCCCAGCTGCACCCCCGTTTGGGCAGAGGCCTGTCCTTGCGCATGAAAGCTCGCGCAAAGTCAATCTTGCGGTCAACATCCTCGTTGTTGTAAGTCTCAGACATGGGCTGCATGCTTTTTCTTGACGATGAAACGGACGACGAAGAAAAGTACAGCCGCACCGAGAAGGCCTATGATGATAATCGACAACTGGTGACTGTATTTCTCAATCACCTGCGGGTCGGCAGCACGGTAGGCAAGCCAGCCCAGCAGGGCCAGCACCACATTCCACAGACCTGCCCCTACGAAGGTGAAGAACGTGAAAGGCAAAAGGTTCATCTTCGACAATCCCGCAGGAATAGAAATCAGCTGGCGTATGACGGGGATAAAACGTCCCACCAACGTTGACACATTGCCGTGGTCGTTAAAGTAGACCTCGGCCCGCTGCACCTTCTCCTTTGACAGCTGCAAGAGATGCCCCACCTTGCTGTCGGCAAAAGCATAGATGATAGGCCGACCCAGCCAACGGCTGAGGAAATAGTTGACATACGCTCCCAGCAGCGCGCCCAGCGTGCCTATCAGCACTATCAGCCATACTTTCATGCCCCCCTTGGTGTCGGGATTGCACGCCACATACACCGCGGGAGGTATCACCACCTCCGACGGGAAGGGGACAAAAGAACTCTCCAACGTCATCAGCAGACCCACGGCCTGATAGTTCATGTGTTCGTCGTACCAAGCCAATACGTCTGACACAAAACCTGTCGACCCGCTGTCGGCACCACGCACCTGCTCGGCGACGTGCTGAGCCGACGACTCCGCATCCAAGGACTGTGCCGTCGCCATGCGGCAGCCAAGCAAAAACAAGAAAATCAAAAACAATCTTTTATTCATAATCAAAAAGGAAGATTATTTGAGTTAATAGAATCATTATTTCGTTCATACCCATTGATGACGCCCACAACCTCCGCATCTTGCGACAGATCGGGATATTGCACCAACAAGTCCGAGAGTCGTTCGGCATAACATGCCACATCCTCGGCAAGCAGCGCGAAAAGCCTGTTGCGCCGTCCCAGCCTATAGTAGCAATACACTAGCCGGACATCAAACAGGAAACGGTCGTCGGCCTCCGTTCTGGCACTCTCCATAAGGGCGGCAGCCTCGTCAAAACGGCACTCCGCGACATACAAGTCGGCCAAATCCAGCCAAAGTTCGTCATAATCAGGGTATAGGTTGATAGCACGACTATAGTGAGCCACAGCCTCCTCCACATAGCCCAGTTTCTCGCAACAATGGCCCAACTCATTCCACACAAAGCCATTGCGGTCATACTCCTTCAGCGAGTTGCGGATATATGAGTAGGCAGTATGGTAGTTGCCGGTGCGCATAAACAAGCCGCCTATGTTCAGCAACACAAAGTGACGGTTGTCGGTCCACTCAAGCATATCACGCAACGTCCGTACGGCATTACCTAGGTCTCCCATATTCATATACGCCTCCGACAGGCCATACGAGGCATCCTCATACCTACTGTCGATGGCGAGAGCATATTCAAAAGCGTCCACCGCCTTGGCGGCATTGGCATGTCCATCACGCATATAACAGCAGCCCAAACAATACCACGCCGTTTTACAATAAGGGTGGTTGTGGACATGGTTTGAGAAAAACCGCACGGCCTGTTCCAACCTTCCCTGCCAGTCCCAAATGAAGACAAGACTGCGGAGCGAACGCTGCTCGTCGGGGTTGTCTTCCACCGCCTTGCGATAATAGCGCACTGCCTGCACTGTATTTCCCAGTTTCAAATACTCATCTGCCACATTGCCATATATCATGCCCAACTCATACCCATCCGTTGCGGCCCGCAGATAATACTCGATACTCTTCTCCGCATTGCCCGTCATGCTGTAAAGCGTACCGAGGGTGTAAGCCACGTCGGTATTATCTTGATCCTCAAGTTCCAGCTGTTCCAGCAACCCTAATGCCTGCCTGTAGCGTCCTTTGACTCCCAGCAGTTGGGCCTTCCGCAGACGCATCTCGCCATTGTCGGGATACAGGCGCTCGCCCAATCCAACTGCCGCCTCCAACCCCTCCACATCCTGCATCTCCAAATAATAGTCAGCAATCACTTCCAACTCATCCACGTCGAAGAAACGTCGGCCGCCATCCTCTTCAAAGGCGAGGACAAGCTGCCGCACATCGGGCTCGAAATCTTTGAAACGGTCGGTATTCATCAGAAACTAATTCTTAACGTTAGGCCACCTTTGGTGGTCGAGTTGGGATAGGAATTGGGAATATAGGGAGTGTTGATATTCGTTTGGAAGAAAGCGCGCAACGTCAGCGACGTGCTGAGGGCGTACTCTGCCGACAGCTCGGCCATCCACACCTGGCTGCCCGATGAGATTTGGCTGATATTCTGGTTTATCTTGCGGATGTTGGTCTTGTTGCTGTTATAGGTAATATTCAATTGCAACACCACGTCGCTCTTCAAGTGGTGCACGCTCTCGCCAAACTTCACGTCCAACGCCACATCCTTAAAGCGATAGCCGCCGCCGAAGGTGATGCCGTCGCGTGTGGTTTCCGTAAGCTGATTGTTGGAGAAACTGAGCTGCAGCGTGCGGTTTTTCTGCACTGAGAAATTAACCTGCACACTATTGGTCATGCTCACCGACAGCCGCACCAAGGGATTGAACTGCTCGCTAATCTGCACCCCCTCCATGCTCAGCGGGGCAATAAAGTCGCCAGTGTTGTTGAGCACCGTCTCCACACCATAGTCATAACCTTCTTTGCCCGAGATAGCTGCATCGGTATAGTAGTTTCCTATCGTGTAGGTGGAAGAATAGCGGTGCGAGATGGAGATATTGTTGAACCATTTCTTCAGAGCCTGAATCTTGTTAAGACCCGTATACGACACCGACCAGTTGGGAAGAGGCAGCCCCAAGAACGGCGAGAAGGCATAACTGCCTGCATCACCGCCCAGATAGGTAGCAAGGAAACTGGTGAGCAACACAGTCTGTTGGTTAGCACTGTAGCCTGCGGGGTAATAGCCACCGTTCATCGTGTCGCGCACCATCTCATCGCACATAGGATTGGGATTGATAGCAGCCAGTCGACCGGCCACAATACTCCTGTTTGCCAAGAAGTTCTCGAACAGCAGGCTGTCGTCCATAAAGGTCGTGGCCATACTCCAGCAGGTAGTCGAGTAGCTGCCCGTCATCACATACGACAGTGGACCCACCACTTCATCCCATTCGCTCAAAAACTTGTAATAATACTCTTCGCGAGACTGATAGTTTTGCGAAGCGTTGACGTCAATCTTAAAATCGCGTATCGGCTCCACCTGTGCCTGCAGCGAGAGCATGCGATTCATGGTATTCTGATGAGGGGTGTTCATCAGCGAGTCGCGAGAGAGGAGATCATCACGCCTCAGACGTTCCACCAGACCATCGTTGTAGCCAAGCACAAACGAGGGGCCTGGCACCCAGCCATTGCGAGGATCCATGCCCAAGATACTGGCTGTGCCCATATAGCCTGGCAATACCGATCCCGTCGAATTGCTGTACTGCATGCCGAACGACTTGAGCATAGTGACAAAACGGATGCCAAACTTGCCCAACTCAGCCCAACGTTCTGCCGCTTCGACCCGGCGTACCGAGTCGGGATTTTTGGCTCGGGTTATGGAGTCTTGCGCCGCCTTCTCACGTTCCTTCTTGGTCATACGTTTGGGGTCTTTGGGCTGGACTACAGGCTTCTGCTTATATGCGTTCTTGATGAAATCGAACTTATTATATAGAGTCTGCAGCTGACCTGTAAGCGATGCTTGGATCTGGGTGGCATTGTTAAGTGTACTGCCTTGCGATGCCAATGCCTGCGTGGTACCGAGGAAGTTATACACCGTATGATAAGTAATGGGCATACGCAGAAAGTCGAGATATGGCAACTTAGTGATAGGCACATCCCATGTCAGGTTGACAGTCTGCTGGAAGTTCTGCATCGTTCCTCCATGGGCAGCCGATTGCCAAATGCTGTCGCGACTGCCACGAGTGTCTACCCTACCCACAGGTTCGTCTATGCGGGCATTGGCTGTGGCACTGTATTGCAAGTGGATGCTCTTACTCAGGTCGTATTGCAGACCATAGTCGCGTCGCCAAGTAAATTGCTTGAAATAGGTTGGCTTCATAATTACCAACGCAGCTCCACGGTTGCGCAACATCGTTTCCTCGTAGTCACGATAAATCTCTGTGCTGAACGAGAGACTCTTTGGTGTATAGTATAGGTTGAAGTCTTTGATAAACTTACCGTTCTTGCCATTGATGAATTTCGAACTCGACTTGGCAAACGGAGCGAACAGGCCTGGCTCCTGTGGCGAAAAGGCGTAGGTAAAACCGCCACGGTGCTGATCCTTGTTGTAATACTCCAACTCGTCGTCCGATGAGCGTTCACGGTTGTAAGCATAAGAGAAAGCAAAATTCTCTATGTCGTAGACATGGGGCTTTAACGCACTTTTGCCAGTTCGGTCCTTGCGCACATTGGTAAGGGTGATATTTGTGGTGGTCTTGCGTTCCTGTGCCATCATCTTCACACTGTCACGTTCCTCTTGGGTTTGGTAGGTCTTAAGGTCGTTGCGAAGCCGCACATCAGGATCCATCGGATTGTATTCGGGACTTCCTATCTGACGGTTCCAATCCATATAGAATGGGATATGCATACCCCATTTCTCGGGAAGGAACTTGCCTAACTCGAGGTCCAATATGCTCTGCATCTGCAAGGTATTCACCAACTCGAGCGAAGTGGGTTTTTCTTCCAAGTTGCCGAACCCTGCCGTGCGATAGGAGCCATAGAGCGACAGATTGCCTAAGTCTGCCAAATTGGTGCGAGCCAACGCCATGGCAGCGAGACCACCCCGATTGTTGAAGTCGGTAAGGCGCAGTTCGTTGAGCCACACAACGCACGATTTAGGCAGCATGTCGTTGCCATCGGTCAAGGACTCTTTCTTAGGATTGCGAACTCCCACCATGACAACTTTTACCTTACCCAGATTGGGTGAACCCAGAACAGTGTATTTTCTGTCGCCCACATACTCGCTGTAGAGCAACTGGCTGCTATAGGCCAAGTCGCCACTGCGGATAAGACGGTTGCGATTGGTCTTGATGTCAACAAAACGGGTAAGGTCAATCTCCACGTTGTTTGCCACCGGCCAAATAGCATAGGCATCGTCCCTGCCAACACCCCACTCAGTGAACTTGAGAGGCACCTCATATTCGTAATAGTTGTTGGTATAGTCGCTACCCAGTCTGACGAAGAGCACAAGGTCGTCATCGTCCATCGGGTCGTTTTGATTTTTTTTCTCTGCATGCACAAACATCTTCATCTTGCCATAATTGCGCAGGTCGTACTGGGTGCTACGATAGACAGCACGGGCATCGCCCGACGCGAGGTCAGTGATGTCGAGCATGAGGGCCTGCTCGTTCAGTTGGATGGCAGTGGAAGAACTAGTGTACCACTGTTCGCGCTCAATGTCGGGAGGCAGTACGTATGGCACCGGGTAGCGGCTGCCGTTTTCTTCGATGCTGACAGTGCTGATACTAAAGGAGGTGTTGGCACCGGTGCCAGTAGTGTAATCACCTGGCTGCAGAAGGTTTTCCGTATACTTGCGCCATGTGGCATAGACCAGCTCCAGCGTAGCGAAACGCAGAATGATAGGTTCTTCAAAGTCGCCCAAGAACATACGCATAAAACGAATGGACTGGAAACCGTTGAGCTTGCCTACAAGCTGGTCGTACTCTCGAATGGGTATACGGAACTGATACCACTTGCAGGTAGTGGTGGTACCGTTGGGCAGCAACACGTTGTTTGCCTCCTGTATGTCAACAATATGGTTTTCGCCTATCACCATACGCGAAGGGTCGAGTTCTATAAGGTACTGGTAGTAGTTCTCACCCTCGCTGAGAGTGTTGTCCTTGTTGATATCCTCTACGTTGGGATACATGTATGCCGCCGTAGGGTAGCTTTCAGTATTGTCGGCATCTACCACCGAATTGCCTTCGGGATTGGAGTAGTACTTGTAGCGTTCCACTATTTTCACGTCCTGCTCGTCGTAATCGCTACCCCGGTAGTAGTGGAAGTCGTCGGCAGAGGGGTCGGCGGATGCCTGCTGATAGGCCAACGACGACGTGCCATGCAACAAGGCTATTTGATTAAGATAGTCGGCGAAAAAGCTTTGCTCGTCGAGGCTCCCGTGTGTGCTGCTGAGGCCGTCGTATCCGATGTCCTGATAACGGCGGGATGATTCGTTGTTGTCGAACGCATTGACGATGGGTTGGGTGTTGGGCACGCGCCCCCAAATGGTGGTGTCGACTCCCGTCACCTCGGCAGAGGTAGGCAGACCATTCTCAAAGCTCTTGCGACCGTCACGTAGGATATCCTCGCTGATGTCGCCCAGATTGATATAGAGTTTGCCTCCAGTATGGTCAGGCTTGTCAATAAAGGGGTCCATGAGCCAAAACTCGAGAGTCTCAATGTTCTGCGTTTCGAAGTCGGTGTAGTCCAATTCACGCATTATGCCACCCCAACGACTCCGGGGCTGCGACAGTCGACCGTCGGCATCGATGCCAGCACTATACTGGGAGGGGGCAACATCATAATTGTATGGGCCACGTTCGTCTGGGTAGTAGGCTAGGTTGAGTTCGTAGATGACCGCAAGGTCGCCCGTGGCAATATCCTTGTTGGGAAAAACCTCCTGTTCAGCAATGCGGCGGGCGTAGGGCTGGGAACGGTCGTCATCAGTAATGTTACGAGGGCAGCCCGAGCCATTGTATCCCGTGCCATAGAATATTTGGTCAATACGATACCATGCGAGGCGGGCGCGGTTGAAACCGTAGGCCAGCCCTGTTCCTGGAGCCGTCTCGGGGAAACGGGGCAGAGAGAGCCGATAGTCTTGCGGGGTACTGGCAAGATGCCAGTAGGTGATGCCTTTGAGGTCGATGCTGCTCTCGGCGCCTTCAAAGTCGTCGATATACGACACACTGCCCTCTTTGCTACCCGTGCGAGAAAGACCTGGCACAAACTGGGCAAACTCAGCGGAAATTGTTAGATTGGAGGGGGCTTTGGTGTCAATGCCAGGTAATTTGTCAATCAATTTGGTAACAAAGGGAGCCTCATGCCGATAGTTAAGGTCAAGCCCCCAAATGCTGTTGCTGGTGGGTTCGTCGCCAAAATTGTTTTTCTGGGTCAATGGCTTTTCCGAGAGGTTCATAAATGTTCCACCGATGTTGAAGTCGGGCTGAATCTCATAGTTGAGATGGGCACCCAGCATGGTCTTCGACATCATGCTGAACGAGTTGTTCTCGCTGCTGACACTGATGGGCGTGCCACTGGATAGGATGCTCTCGTTGATGATGCGGACTGTGCCCATTGTGTAGTCGACAGTGTAATCGACATTCTCTATCAACGGCACACCACCCGCAGTTACCGTGACAGATCCTTGCGACACGCTGTAGCCCAATGAGATTTCGCCACTGACGGTACTGGAGTAATAGCCCTCAATATAGAACTTGTTTTTGTCAGCATATTGCTGTGCCAGGGTGCGGGTCATGGTATAGAGCGAATCGAAGCAATACTGCTTGGCGTATTCGTCGTCGCCCAGAATCTCACGGAGGTCGCGCCCAAAGGGTTCCACGAATGGGAAGAATATACGGCCTGTGGTGGACTGGATGATGCCGCCTTTGAATGCCGCGCTGTCGAACCAGTCGAAGACTCCGTCGGCGTAGTAGTAGTTTTGCGATGCGTCCATGCGGTCGAGGCCGAAGAGCTCGATGAGAGGGATTCCTTCCCGGGGACCGTCAGTGAAATAGCCTATGCCCACGCCGCCGTCACGACTCTCGTAGAGGACGTTGAGACGGAATTTGTCGCGCGATATCTGTGTGCTGCGCAGGAAGTAGACGTTTTTCATCATCAGCCGCCATAGGGGACTGCGCGTGTCAAGCGAAGTGCCTTTGATGAGTTTTACCACCAGAGTGTTGGGGTCGTTGATGCCGTCAGTGGTGAGTTCTCCGACCTGGTAGACGGTGGTATCACCCACCACTTGATATTGGAAGGCGACTGCCAACACTTGGTCGGCACTGAGGGGCTGGCTGAGGGTGATGAAGCCAAGTTGGGCGTTGTAGGTGTATTCGCTGCTGTTGAGCAGACGGGCACTCTGCACTTTCTCAAAGTCGGTGCCAGAGGTGAATCCCAGAGCCTGCATGTGGGAGGTGATGTTGTCGGTGTTGCGGATGGAAGAAAGGTTGATGACATCGAAGAGGTTGTTGCTGCCATTGGAGGGGCGCACCGAGCGTCCTCCCACCACACGGTCACTACTAGGATTGTTCTCGCCCAGGTCGGTGAGTGCGAGTATGTTCCGGTTGTTGGTAACGGCCGCGCCCACATTGGTGCGCCACACTTCCATCCGAATTATTCGTATGGGCGTGTTGGGGGTTGGCAGGGTGGACATGGCTTTGTTGTAGTTATCGTAGAAGTATTGGGCCACGAAATAATGGCGGTTTTCTTCGTATTCGTCGGCACGGATTTGGAATTCCTGCGTGGTGGCACCGCCCTGAACCTGCATGTTCTCGGTGCTAGTCTCTTTCTTTGAGACAACGGCATCGACGGTGAGCTTGCCGAATTTGAGCTTGGTGTGGAATCCGAAAAGCTGCTGGCTGCCCTGTATGAGGGTGGTGTTGAGGGGGAAGGAGATGTGTGCCGCCTCAAAGAGCTGCACAATATCATCCTCCTTACCAGCATACTGAAGTTTGATTTTGTTTTCAAAATCGAAGGTAGCCTGAGTGTTCCAGTTGATGTCGAAGTCAAAAAGGTCGCCTATCTTGGCGTTCATGCTAATCTGTATGTTCTCGTCGAAGTCGAAGTTGAATCGCCTGCGCTCGTTGTAGTCTATTTGGGGGTCGTCGCGGAAGGTGCTAACACCTTGGAAGGTAAGGTCGACACTGCCTGTAGGGTTAATGCTGATGTCGGGGATGGCGAGGAGGCCGTCAACTTTTTTGCTGATTTCGCTGAATCCAGGTATGCGGCTGAGCAGGCCGTCATCGGCCATGGTATCGCCTTTGGTGGAACGCTCGTTCCAATATTGCCGCATCAGCTGGTCCATCTGGTAGTCTTGATATTCCTCGAAGGTCATGTACTGGCGATTGATGACCATGTCGCCCACACGAGTGACTCGCACATAGCCGCCCGACTGCGCGTCGTATTCCACCGTGGTGGTGACACCCCCGTCGGGAGTCTGCGCTTGCGCAGGCACGGCCAGCAGCACAAACAATGCCAAGACCGCTATCGCTATACTATGAACTGAGGACTTCAAGAATTATTTGTTTAAAGGTTTGAGGTTAGGGGTTAACCATGTCAGGAAATTTTCAATTATCATAGTTTTTGGAGGGCTTGCTTGATGAGGTCTTCGACGGTGAGAGTGGCATCGAGTGTCTGCAAAACTTTGTCGGCAGCAGCCTTGGGGAAGCCGAGCATGACTAAGGCACTCAGAGCCTCCTCCTTATTGCGACTGGCAGCGGGCAGGGGAGCGATGGAAGCTGCGGTGCCAGACACCTTGTCCTGCAACTCCAGCACAATACGTTGGGCAGTCTTGGCTCCCACGCCTTTGACACGCTTGAGGAGCTTGTCGTCCTGCGCAGCAATGGCAGCCGCCAGTTCGTCGACACTGAGCGACGAGAGCATCATGCGCGCCGTTGCCGCCCCTACTCCGCCCACACCCAAAAGCAGACGGAACATCTCGCGCTCGTGGGGGTTGACGAAGCCATAGAGCTGATAGGTGTCCTCGCGGATGACCTCATGGACCCAGAGGCGCACTTCCTCCTTTGTCTGAATGGCACTATAAGTGTTGAGGGATATTTCGAGCAGATAGCCCACCCCGCCACAGTCTATCACTGCGGTGGCGGCGGTAAGGGAGGCTAGTTTTCCTGAGAGGTATTCGATCATTGGGATTGAAAATTGAGGATTGAGGATTGAAAATTGGACTGCCGAAGGCTTGGAACTGCACTTGCTCTATGCGGACGGGAAACACGGACTGTGGCAGGCAACGGAGAGACCGCGGTAGGCCTTGTCCCTGCAACCCTAGATAATCTAGAGGAGGTGTCGGCATCTTGATACTGGTAACCTATACCCAACGCAGGAGAGTCGTCCTTGAGGTGGTAGTCGCCTTCGGAGGGGTCGACGAAGAGCGGGTCTTCGTCCCATTCGCCACCCCGCACCAGAGAGTGAATGAGGGTAAATGAGACGGGTGAAGTGCTGTCGAGGCTGACGTTCATCTCACTGGCAAGGCTGCCGTAGACAATACAGTCTGTCATCAAGCCCTGCATGGGCCACACGTAGCGGACGCGTGTCGCTTCGTCGTCGTAATAGTTGCTAACCAGCAAGCTGGGGACGGTGCGGTTGTCGTAGCGCCAATAGTTGGCAAAGGTGCAGTGGCTAAAGTCATACCAGCCGCCATATTGTAGCGCGGCGGTGACCATACCGCAGTTGGTGACCAGCAGGTTGTCACCCACGATATAGGCGGTGTTGCAACGGAGGCCTGCAAGGGTGTGGTTGCGTATCTGCGTGTTGCTGATGCGGAGCGTGGGGTTGGCGTTGGCACAGCTGTCTATAGCGATGCCCATATACCCGTTTTCTACCACGGCGTGGTCGATGTAGTTGTCGACACTGCCCATACTCAGCCAAAGGTAGCCCCACTGTCCGGGCAGATAGTCGTACCAGCCATCGTGGCGTAAGGAGGTGAGCAGCACGGGTCGTTGGACGGTGCCTCGGATGTCGAGGGTTGCACTGTCGTAGACCCAGAGCACGGCATCGTTGGCGAAATAGAGCTCGTCGCCCTCTTGGAGATGCAGCGTGTGACGGCTGTCGACAACAGCATAGCCAACGACGACGTGGGGGAGGTCATGTCGCCAGTGTTCGCAATCAATGACGCTGTAGGCGTATGGGTTGCCAAACATGTCGACAATTGGCTTCCCATCGGTGCCGTGAAGGGTGTCGGTGGGGATGTGGTAGACGGCATTGCGTCCGTAGGCAGTGAGCGGGAGTCGTTGTACGCCGTCGTCGAGACGGAAGAGCACCGCGTCGTTGACGAGGAAGGGTTCGGTCTCGAGGTTGGGGTTGATGTTGGCACGGACGAAGACGAAGATGCTGTCGCCAGCAGCAATGTCGACATTGCGTGCCACCAAGTTGGTGTCGCCGTCCACATTGAGTCGGAAGCGCGAGGCTCTGCCTTCCTGTAGGGTCACCTCGCTGATGCGCACGGCATTGCGCGTATGGTTGTAGACCTTGAATTGTCGCGTGGTAGTGCCCATCTGGGTGAATACGGTGTCGAACGCCATTGTGTCGCACGAAAAGTCGAGCACAACACCCTCCGTGCGCCAATCTTCTTCTTTCCAGCAGGAAGATAGGAACAACGAGAAAAGGCTCGCAGCCAGCAGGATGATATAAGTCGGTCGTTTCGGCATAAAATGTGATAACGCAGAAAGGCGATTATTATTTCGTGTAGAGGTCAAAAATATCGTTAAGCCTCTTGGCACAAATGGGACAGAAAGAGGCATAGTCCCTCATCATGCAGTGCATGACAGGCCGATAGATGCCCTTGCTGTGGTAGCCCGCTCCCTCGTAGACTCCTAACGGGCCGTTCTCGCGGCGCGACACTTTTTCGTTGGCAGGAGTAGGAATGGGCGTGCCGGCAGGGAGCATGTCGGCCCACTTGGAGGCGAAGTCGACCAAAGTGGTGATGTTGGGTTCGGTGGGTTCAAGGGTGAGTGCGTGCATGTCGCCATAGCTCAGATTTTCGTCAACATACTCGTCGGCCAGTCCGCCGATGCTGTGGCCTAGTTCGTGTGGCAGCACCACATAGGCCATCTCGTTGAGCGAGCTCATGGCATAGAAGTTGTATATCGCACCACCGCCATATGTGGTGCTGTTGGCCATGATGACGATATGGTCGCAGGGTGTGGTGCCTATGGCATCGTGCAGCTGGAACAGGTGGGCGGTCATCAGGTAGCGGTCGGCATCAAAGGTGTTGTAGCTGGAACCCACAAGGCTGTTGACCCAGATGCCTTTGTTGGGGTCGGTGATGCCCGAATCCTCACCCGTGAGGGGAACACCCCACACGTTGAAGTCGGCGCGCCGTGAGGCAAAGGGTTCTTGACCCAATAGGAAGTCGCAGAACGTCTTCATGTCGCGTAGCATCTTCGCCGTGTCGGCCGGGCCATAGCCCTCAGGAACTATCACCACATCCATCTTCTTGTGACTGTTGCCCTTGTATTGCAATCTCACTGGCGACACTTCTACCTTAATCTGCGACACTCTGCGAAGTGCCCGCAATGCCGAGTCAGGGTCGAAACGATAGCGACATTGGGTTTGGTAGATCTGGTTGCTGTCGCGCCTTTGGAAACAGATGTTGACGGGATGCTTTGGCCACGGCAAACGCAGCACCTCCTCATAAGTTGCCACACTGTCTCGCCCCTGTGGGGTGTCGCGATATTCGCGGAAGAGGCTGTTGTATCCCCGGCTGTAGAGTTGCCGTCCGGTGGCAGGCTCCGACACCACGACACGATAGTCGCCATTGTCGAAAGGGTCGATAAGCTGGGTAAGAGAACCCGCCCAGAGGGGTATCCGCTCCACGGATAGGACCTTCACAGTGTCGTGATGGCGGTTGCCCACACGGTGGTAGTTTATGCGTAGAGTGTAATCCTCAAAATACTTTTTAAATCTCACATTCTGAGCCTGTAGCGGACCACCTAACAGCAGCCCGCCGACCATACAAAATAGCAAAAACAGTTTCTTCATATCTATTATTAAACGTCAAATCTATAAAAAAAGTATAGCAATTCAAAAAAACTTCGTACTTTTGCACGCTCAAATGATTACGAAATTATATACCGACAACCCCAATCCACGCGAGGTCCGACGCGTGGTTGACCTCCTCCAGCAGGGAGGCATCGTCGTCGTCCCCACCGACACGCTCTATGCCTTTGCCTGCAGCATGGAATTCAAACGCTCCGTCGAGGTCATCGCCCAACTCAAGGGCTTTTCACTCAAGAAGGCAAAATACTCAATGCTGTGTGCCTCACTCAGCATGGCTTCGGAATATGTGCGACCCATGGACAAGGACACCTACTCCCTGCTTCGCAGCTGCCTGCCCGGTCCCTACACATTCATCATGGATGCCAACAACAATGTTCCGCGCAACTACCTCAATCCCAACAAGACAATCGGAGTGCGTGTACCTGCCAACCCCATTCTGGAGGCCATTGTCGAGGCATTGGGCTGCCCCTTGATCGGCACCTCGGTGCGGCAGGTGGACAGTGAGCAGGAGGTGGAATACCTCACCGACCCCGAACTCATCCACGAGGCCTTTGGCAATCGCGTAGACATGGTTATCGACGGTGGCATTGGCGAGGACGAGCCCTCCACCGTTGTCAACTGCTCAGGTGGCGAGTTGGAGGTAATCCGCTATGGCAAAGGAGCTATTGATATTTAAAGATAATCCGACCACTCCGACAATTCAGATTATTCCGAAAACTCCGAAACTCCAATACCCTCCCATGAAGATAACCATCAACAACAATCAAGAGCTCTATTCCGGCAAATTCGGCTTCGTGGCGCAAGTGGTGGTGATGACCCTTGCCACCATTCTGGCAGCATACATTCTGCCTGGCGTACATATCAATTCGGTTGGCGCAGCCATCCTCACCGCCATTGTCATCGCTCTGCTCAACAGTTTCATCCGTCCCATCCTCATCGTCATCACACTCCCCTTCACCATTTTCAGCATGGGGCTCTTCCTACTCATCATCAATGCCGTCATCATCCTGCTCGCTTCTGGGCTGGTCAGCTCGTTCCACGTCGACGGATTCTGGAGCGCCCTGCTCTTCAGTCTGCTGCTCACATTGTTTAACTACCTGCTCGAAATACCCAACCGCCTCATGCGCCGACCTGAATACCAGCATTCCGACCAGGCCTCACCCGACATGCATGTCGACACCGACCCAGACGGATTCTCCTCCTACGAAATCATCGAAGACAACAACGACAACAACAATAACAACCAAAACCCATAAATCCCACTTATTCCATGCAGACATTCACAAGCGTTGCTGCCCTCACCGCAGCCATCCAAGAAGCCAAACAGGCACATAAGACCATCGGCCTCGTCCCCACCATGGGAGCCCTTCACGAAGGACACCTCTCCCTCGTTGCCCGCGCCTGCGAGCAGAACGACATCGTCGTGGTCAGCGTCTTTGTCAACCCCATACAGTTCAACAACAAAGAGGACCTTGCCAAATATCCCCGCACCGTCGAGGCCGACTGTGAGAAATTGGCAGCAGCCGGTGCCGACATCGCCTTTGTGCCCACCGTCGAGGAGATGTATCCCGAGCCCGTCACCACGGTCTACCACTTCGGTCCCATCGAAGAGGTGATGGAAGGACCCCGCCGTCCCGGCCATTTCTCTGGTGTGGCAGTTGTAGTGCGCCGTCTGTTCGACCTAGCCCAACCCGACCGCGCCTACTTCGGCGAGAAGGACTTCCAGCAGATTGCCATTATCCGCAACCTCTTGGAGCAAATCAAGTACCCCATCGAACTGGTCCCCTGCCCCATTGTCCGAGCCGACGACGGCCTCGCCCTCAGCAGCCGCAATATGCGCCTCAGTCCCGAAGCCCGCGCCATCGCCCCCACCATCTACGCCACCCTCCAGCAGGCTGTCGAGATGTCGGACTACGAGGATGTAGAAACTGTCCAACTCTGGGTCATGGACACCCTCAGTTCATTCCACGAGGTGACCCCCCTCAAGGAAGGTCTCTGCTTCGAGCCCGAATACTTCGAGATAGTCGACGACACCACCCTCCAGCCCATCACCGACTGGAGCGACACCCCCGGCATCGTCGGCTGCATCGCCGTCTGGCTCGACGGCGTCCGCCTCATCGACATCATCCGTTTCCGCCCAGAATAAAAGACAATCAACCTTTGGCGAAGTACACTCCCGCACCGTAAAGGGGTACATTGGTCATTCGTTCCTGTTCCCGATATGGACTCATCGAGAAACGGACGCCATGCATACTCTCATTTTGTTGAAGGAATGCACTCAACGATTTTGATTTTAGATTTTCTTCTGACTTCACTTCGACAGGAACTATATTAGTCCCATGTTGTATCATGAATTCAATCTCCATTGGGCTATTATCCTTGCTATAATAAAAAATGGACTGCTCGATACTTGCTGCCAGATGAGTACAAACAAAGTTCTCAGTGAACATCCCTTTGCCCTCTTTCATATCATTAGGAAGAATCAGTGTGGCTGGGTCAACTTCTGCCATTGCTCCGAGCAGGCCTACATCCAGTAGATAGAGTTTGAAGGCTGATAAATCCTCATACACCTTCAATGGCATCGTCGGACTGCTCGCCCGACCCACTCTAATAACGAGCCCTGCATCTATGAGCCATTGTATTGCCACCTCATATTCCTTTGCCCGGCCACCTTTCTTGGCAACACCGTAGATGAACTTCTTGTTTTCCTTTGCCAACTGCGATGGCATGGAACGCCACACTATTCCTATACGTTTTGACTCTTCATCTGTGGTATGTTTGGCAATGTCATTACTATATGCGAGTAGAATCTTATTCTGGACTTTTCTTACCGAATTTGGGTCATTTGTTTTCAAATAGGTCTTTACAACTTCCGGCATCCCCCCGACCAAATAGTACTCACGTAGCATTTGAACGAGTGTCTGGTGCAGACCTGTCAACATATACCAGTCTTTTTTCTGCAATTGCTCTGCCATCAAATCCCGCCCTCGCGCAATGAGAAATTCCGTGAATGACATTGGAAACATCCTTATCATATCGACCTTCCCAACAGGAAACGACTCACCATGCCGCAGCGTGATGCCAAGCAACGAGCCAGCAACACATACATGATATTCAGGGGCATTCTCACAAAAATATTTCAACGAAGCCAAACCTCTTTGTAACTCTTGTATTTCGTCCAGAATGATTAGCGTATCACCCGGCACAACTGGCACACCAGCAATGGCAGCAATGGCAAAAAGAACCCTCTCCATGTTGTAGTCCTGCACAAAAAGATTCTTTGCCTGCTCGTTTTCATCACAGTTGATATATGCAACATGCTTGTAGTGCTGTTTCCCGAAGTCAAGCAGACTATATGTTTTACCGACCTGTCGAGCGCCAAGCACAATAAGCGGCTTCCTCTCATCTGAATTTTTCCATTCAATCAACTGTTTTACAATATTCCTATACATATTTCTTGCATTATTTCACAATGCAAAGATACAAAAAAATGAACGAATATTTACGCAATAACTACAAAAAAATGAACGAATATTTGTTCACTCGTTACACTTTTATGAACATGTCATAACGTTTTAAGTTTTTTTTCCGACCTTCCGTGTCTACTTTTTATGATGCAACACTTTTCATGGTGCAACACATGTCTACTTTTCGTGGTGCAACAATACAACCTTTTTACAAATCCTCAAAATTTATTTTGCCTAAATATTACATTTCCTCATAATTTATACCGCCAAGTGATTACATTTCCTCATATTTTATACCGCCAACTGTACCAGCCTAATAAAGTAGATTGTACCAGTTCGATAAAGTAGATGTACCAACACAAAAGTCCTTTGGACTGTCAGATTACAGGCGGGGGTGTTAACCCGCGCAATAACAATACCATCAATCAAAGCCCTGAAAAGGCGACACAACGAATCCCGATAATCCTCTGTCGCCCCTTCAGGGCTCTGGCTATTACCATCCTATACACAGGGGTTCACACCCCTGTCTGTATTCTGCCGTCCCCGTCGGGGACTTTTGAGGCACCTCTTGTTTTAATGGGCAAATAGTTCATCAAATAATCACCGAACCACCACCACCCTGCGGGCAGGCGCGTCGCCAACCTTGACCAGATACACACCCACAGCGGGCACATCAACCCGCAACATCCCTCCAACATTCTGCTTTGTATCCAGCACTATACCATACATAACTAGACTAATTACCAGTCCTACCCCCACATAAAACAACCATTTGATTCGTAGTACTCAATGATGGATAGACGTTTTCTCATTAGTTGGATTTGGTTATCCGAGTAAAGGCCAGAACTTATCAACTTATTTATCAAAGTTGACAGAGGAAGAGATAATCCCATTCATTATGGCATGCGATACATTTTTGCAGTTACTGAAGTTGTGTAACCTCGATTAATGTTCGTAACCAGTACTACGGTACATCCATTTTTTGCCGCTTCCTTTTGCAATGCCTTTAGGCAGTTCTTTACACCCAAATCTGATGCAGCATTTCCCCAACCTGATGTTTCTTTTTCTGTCTTTACATAGACCATCCCTTGAATTGCAGATTCATTGTCAGTTACAATAACATCTTCCCAGTTGACAGTATTTTCTTTCCCACTCTTCTCTGACTTCATTTGGATACCCACAATAGACCACCCCTGCATTCCATCTACTACCGATGACTCATAGAAGTCAATCTCTTTGCATCCATTCTTTAGAGCAGGAAAATATAGGACAAATTCAGCCTTCCCATTTTGTGTTTGAGCCATTTGTGGTGAGATTGGACAATTTTCTGTTTTCAAAAGAAACATTTTTTTACCACTTTCTTTTTCAACGATGTATGCGTCCTTGTCTACACAATAACTATTCCCAGTGGCAACAAGAAGAGCACGCCATGTTAGATACAAAGCGGTATATTCAGATGTCAATTCTATTGCACGAACTGACAAACCACTTGAAGCTTTTGTGAAATCAGGGGAAACTATTATCTTTTCATCTTCTAATATTTTTTCAAAATCCACCATGCCCATATCAATTGTTGCCCGTAGAGTATCTGCCATTAGGCTATCCAGAGTTTCTAACTTCTGCAAATCTCCATAAGCCCCCGAATGGTTGCCTATTTTGACCTTTGCGAGCCCTCGATAATAATAAGAATTTGCATTTTTGTTGTCAATAGTAATGGCATTGCTCATACTGGATATACAATGTCCGTAGTCCCCGACCTTATACGCTAATTCTCCAAATGTATCCCAAATATACCACTCCATATGATTTCTATTTAATGCTTCCTTTATGTACTTTTCAGACTGATTGTAGTTACCCATACATAAGTATGAGTATGCAATATTGTTGTACACTGTTCCATAATCATAGTCAACAAGTCCTTCATACTTTATTGCCTGCATATAATCCACTATTCCACCACTTTTATCTCCACTCTCCGACTTGCATAAGCCGCGATGAAATATCGAAAAGACGTTTCTCTTATTTTCCCCAATAGCTTTCGTGTAATACTCTATAGCCATGCGGTAATTCTTCTGCATTTCATAGAGTGAGCCAATCCCACAATAACAGTATTCTAACTGATATTGATTTTCAACGCAATATTCTAAAGATTTTATTGCATCGTCAATATACTTTTGGGTAGTATGCTCTATGAATGACAATCTACGTGCGATAGCGGCTTTTAAATAATGCGCTTCTACGGATGGAACAATTTTTATGGCCTCCTCAATGTCGGCATATGCTCCATAAAAATCATTGTTTTGGTATTTCTCTGTTGCTCTTTGTCGCAGTTGTTCGGCTTTTTGTCGGATATTGTTATTAACTGGTTTTGAACAATTAAAACTCGTAGAGTTGTCATCCTGTGTTTCGTTTGCTTTAAACATCACGACAAATGGCGTGATTACTTTTATTTTATCAGGTAGATTAAAGTTTGAAATATTATTAGTACCCTGTAAATGGATGGGCTCAGTACTGCTCTCAATTAGGTTTTGCAAGTAACTCAGTTTTACTGCATAGTTTACATTTTGGGCAATCTCATTTTTTATATGAGCAACAGAGATACCTATCAGGTTGCCATTATAATCAAAAACAGGTCCACCGCTATTCCCTGGCTGTATTGGAGCTGTCATCTGATAAGTTGAAACATCCCCTTGGAATCCTGTCTTTGCACTGATAATTCCATTAGTCACTTTTATTTCTTCCCCCATTATGTCAGTCATAGGATAACCTAATACAAATATTTCAGTTCCAACGTCTGCCGTGGTTAATTTGAACCCGTATGGGACTGTTCCGAATCCCTTGAATTTTTCGTCCACTATCTTTACAATCGCAAGGTCATTGTTCTTATCAATGGCAACAACTTGCACCCTGTATGATGTATTCATATCGCCATTAATCCCATTTACAACAAGTGTGTTTGCTCCTTCCACAACATGGTTGTTTGTCGCAATGTATTTTTCTCCAATAACAATTCCGGATCCGGACCATTGTGGCGTACTAGAAGATATCCCTTGTTCTGTTGATTCGACTTTGGGGTAAATCCTGTACATTACAATCTTTCCACCTCCATCAATTCTTGAAAAAGTCATTACAATTGGACTTTCCACCATCAAAAACACATTCTGAGATTCTGTGTTTCCTCCATTATAACTTCGTGTGTAATATTTAAATGAATACACACTTTCTACACTACCAGAAGTAATGAAGCCTTTAATCTGGCTCAGTTTCCACCCATCATGGCTAGATTCAAGAACAATTACACGGTAATTACCCGAAATACGATGACCGTTTTCAATCTCTCTCTCAATAGCATACTTGAATCCATCAGAACTTTGCCAAATGCCTTCAATGGGTTCCAGGAGTGTGCTGTTGTTAAAGTAATTCTTGGCAATTTGTTCAGTGTAGCCATTTACATACCAACTTGTTGTTTCTGTTTTTTGCGCAAATGCACTCATCTGCGTCAGGAAAAAACATATACTTACCAAAATCGTACATCTTTTATGCATAGTCATTCCGTTATCATGCTCTTTTTTATGGTTGATTCCCAAGCACCATAAGTTTTTCAAAATTCCAAGAACTATAAAAAAGAAGCGCGGGAATCTGCTACTTTGCTTATCCCGCGAATAGAGGCCTTCGCATTGCCTTTGGTTACAGAATAAGCAATGCCGAAGCCCACGCGTTGTGGATATAGTAGTAAGTCTACTATACTCCAACCATGGACGAAGTACATTGCGTTGTTGCGGTAACCAGTGAAGTTGCGAAGTTCCTATTCGCCGCAGATAAAACGCCGTTACAACGTCTTTCTTATATGTCCTGTCGCCCACCCCTCTACCCAGCGGGCTTCGGGGTGTTTGACGGTGCAAAATTACGAAGATTATTTGAATTGACAAAATAATAATGCTAAACGTATGAATTTTAGAAGGAGACACCTATTTGCTTCATGCTTAGTGAAGGTGTAATAATAAGGTGAAACTATGATAACTATTGAGAGCGCGTTTCTTCGAAACGCCAATAGATTGACATCCAACATCCCCACACTTCATGCGGGGTTATTGAGAGTAAGGCTCTCCGAGCCTTTATCGTTACAACTTATTTTTTAACCATTACTTAATTCATCGCACTAATTGTAGTAATATGGAAAACGGTTGGTCTATCGCTGAGATGACTTGATTAGTTGTTCGATGGTATCAATCATCTGTTTTGCAGGTGCTATCCTCTGTTTTAGGTCTTCAGGGTCCACATCGTAGGTACAATTATACTCACTTTCCTCACGCATCGACTCCAATTGAGAATATAACGTTCCGAAAGTATTAGGCAGTGTTCCTGTCTTGATATAGTAATTGGAGAAGAGGATGTGCGAGCCTTTATGGCTATTGACCTGATGTTTGTCGGAAATCAGCAGTCCACTCACGGCATGAAAGATTGCATAATAAAGTCGGCCCGCAGCGCCACTCCAGAATTCATTCTCCAACAGTACCTAAGCCTCTTAGTAAGCTCGGCGAGCTTTCTCTATCTCTATGCGTACAACAATGTCGCGTTCTTCGTCGGATAAACTCATTTCAAAACTATTTTGTCTCGTTCTACATTCTTGTAAAAAGGGGAGAATGTCCACGACTCCCATCGGTGGCGGGGATAGGCATGAGTGTTTATTTCAGCCCCCCAGTCTAACCCTTCTAAGAATAGGTCGTAAACATAATGCTCATAATCCTCGTCGGTAATGCGCTCTGTGTTAAGCAGAAGAAGAAGGTCGTAGTCGCTATCGGGATGCGCGTCGCCCCGCGCCCGTGAGCCATACAGCCATAGCGAACTGCCTTCCGGCAGCACTCGCTGGGCAAACGCCTTAATACGCTTGACTACTTCTTCCTGTTGCATATCCATAGATTTAATGTCTCGACATCCCCCACCCTTACGGGCTTCGGGATGTTTGACGGTGCAAAATTACAAAGATTATTTGAATTGGCAAAATAATAATGCTAAACGTATGAATTATAGAAGGAGACGTTTGCTTGTTTTCATGTCGCGTCCCTGTCGGGACGCAGTTCTCTGATGACTGAGTGTCACGGCACTGCGCAATATACGTGTTGCTCCCATTCGGTCGCGACACCGTACATTGCTTGTACCGTGTTATTAATTGTCTCACCCTGTCGGGGTGATTAATAGAAGTCCTCTTGAGAATATGACGTTCCGAACGAATTACGCAGCGTTCCAATCTTGATATAGCAATTGGTGTCGCGTTCTTCAATTGCCACTCGTAAAGGCTGCGCTGGAACCCCTTTTTAGATTCTTTTTCTATTGGATCTTTATTGACCTTGTATTGCAGTTCTATTATCAATGATAAATGAACTATAATAGAACTATAAATGAACTATAAACGAACTGAAAATAAACAGATGGAGTATCAGTGACTTATGCTCAAAAATACTCTTTACTAAGCATACGGATGATACTACACTAATATACAGTATCTTAAATGGAGAAATGCGATACTATGAGTGTTTCCGAGGAATTTACTCGAGGAGGATGATTTCGGAGATGCAGAGGTCGTCGTATTTTGCGCCACGCGTGGTGGTTGCGATGGAGAATCGGATTTCGGTGAGAGGGGGATTGCTGTAGTAGTCGGAGATATGCATGATTTCGGCGGCATCGGTGAGGCCCTGCCAGGTGAAGCTGTCGGGCATAGCGGTGCGGAGCAGCTTGGGACCAGGCTTATATTGGGGAACCATCTTCTCGGGCGTGGAGTTGTAGGATTGGTAGTAGAAGGGGTAGCGTTTGTCGGCGGGGTCGTAGACCATCATGGATGCTACGCGGCTGTTGGCGCGCCAGGTGGTGGCATTCTTGCAGTAGCCGTTGTAGAAGACGATGGTCTTGACCTTGGTGGGCTGCTTGAAGCGGATGGTGACAAAGAGCGAGTCGCCCTTGCCTGAGCGGAGGACGGCGGTGGTGGAGGGGTCGAGGTCGGAGAGGTTGGCGGCGGGGTATTTGGGGTCGAAGCCGCTGACGGTGACGGTGTAGCGGTCGGGCGCGATGCGGTGGTTGAAGAGGTCGGTGAGGTGCGCGGGCTCATTTTCAAACCAGTAGTTGAAGCTTAACGGCTCCGCCTTGGCAAGGTCGAAGTTGCGCGCCTCGTAGTGCCAGCGACCGCCCTTGAGACGACGCATGGGGAGGCCTTCGGGGACGTTGCTAGTGGTGTCAATAAAGTTGTGGTAGAATCGGACTTGCGAGGTGTTAAGAAGCACGTCGAAGGTCTCTGCCTTGCCGTTGCCCCAGTAGGCGGCAGGCGAGAAGTCGTAGGCGAACTGGCACCCCCCGTATGGCTGGCTGAGCAGCGCATCTTGTTCGGAGAGGCTTACGCTGCAACGATTCTCAACGCGGTATTGCACCACCAGCCTGACCGCCTGCCCTGCGGGGATGTTGAGGCGGGTGTAGTACCAGCGGCGCAGGAGGTCGCTCTCGTATTCGCGGAGGGCGTAGCCGATGTCGTCGAGGCGGGTTTCGAAGAGGTCGCTATCCTTGTCCTTCTTTTCCTCTTCAGGAGTGAGGAGGGGCTTGCCAGCCCTCAGCAGACTGTCGGCAGAGATTTGAAAGGGGAGCTGGATGCCGTTGAGGGTGAATACGACCTCGGTGACGTAGTCGTCGCGCCAGCCCACCTCGGCGACGCGCTCGGAGATGCCATCGGTGAGTGCCCATCGCTCGGAGCCCTGACGGTAATAGTCGATGGGAAAGCCGTAGGGCAGGTCGACGAAGTCTTTCGTGCTGTTGTTCAGGAGCAGGTACTCGACACGCACCAGGGTATAGCGGCCTATGGGTGTGATGGTAAGGTGTTCGTCCTTCAACTGCACCTCGGGGACATGCACACCGACGGGGTTGCGCGAGAGGGTTAGAGCGCAGAAGGTGGCTACGGGGTCGCCATTGGCGAAGAGCGACGAGGCGAGGGCAAGGAATGCCAAGAGGGTGAGAAGGGGCTTCATGGGGAATTGAAAGTTGAGAGTTGAAAGTTGAGAGTTGAAAATTATTATTGCTTAAATAACGTCGGAAGGGAAAACTTATTGTGAGGGTGCGTTCGAGAAATGTAGCGTGCCTCCGGCACGTATTGATTACTGATTGCCAATAACCCCATACTGCACTTACGACTTAGTATGGGGTTATTAGGATTGCGTGCCTCCGGCACGCACATCTATCGACCTTAGCGGAGGACCCAATGGATGCCCAGATTGGCGTGGGCTCGGTCGGCGTAGCTGTCGGATGCAAGTCCCAAAGAACCACCTGCTTGAAGCGAGAGTTGTAGATTTGGGTTGACAAGGTAGCGCCACTCTATGTCACCCATGAACTGGTGAGCACTGTTGTTATTGCCTATGCCAACACCAACGGTATGACGTTCTGATACAAGCTTGCGGAAGAATAGGGAGTACTGCACCTGATTGCGGAAGTCGATGCCTGGGTCAGAGCGGCTGTTCCACGCATAGCCGAGTGAGTAATCAATCGCACAACTGCGACCAACGCGGTTGCGGAACATGAGGCCTATCTCGGGCTGCACAATTATGTACTTGATAGTTGGGTTAAACGCACTCTCGCTTATCACCATGCCTACATGGGTGAAGTATGCCACTTGCGGAAGCCAGCCTTTGCCCTCGGCGAGCAGCAGCTTGACACCTACCGAGGGATAGTAGCTCTGCGTGTTGCGCACAGGGCCAATGTAGTTTTCGGTTTTCAACAGCGCGTACGCGCCCGAGACATCGAGGGTTAGCTCGGCGCGGTTGCCTATGCCGAAGCGGAGACCTGTGGTGGCTCCAAAATTATTGGACAAGAGGGTGGATTCAGAGCCATAGAGGACATAGGAGGAGTGGAAATAGTCGAGTGAGCTGTTCCATTCTATACGCCCTGCACCCAGCACGTTGGGACCGGTGGTGGAGAAAAGGGGATTGAGGGTATCGTTCTGCGCGTGGGCGGCATTGACTCCAACGAGGGTCATGGCGAAGAAGAAGGCTAGAGCGAGAAGGGTGGATTTGCGGTTGGGGGAGGTAGATTGTTTCATTTTATTATTATTTTATAGGGGTTATAGTAATTATAGGAACTATATTTATAGGAATAGGGTGATGCCGGAGGTGTATATCTTTTCGCCTGTGGCGGGGTCTTGGTAGGTGGGCAGCAGGTTGGCAAAGAAGCGGACGCCGTGGGTGAGACCTAAGAGGGAGGTAGTGAGGGAAAGACCCACTTCGA